>Ga0315274_10004795_pt1 | contig 19852 bp, 24 predicted proteins | sample YL17G02_20_MG_FD_203700 | JGI IMG/M metagenome (GOLD analysis project Ga0315274, IMG submission 203700) | Sediment microbial communities from Yellowstone Lake, YNP, Wyoming, USA - YL17G02_20 | ecosystem: Environmental > Aquatic > Freshwater > Lake > Sediment | place: USA: Wyoming | collected... | reverse complement strand
CCTGATGGTTATCCCTTCCATAATTCCTGATATTTCTCTATTTCTCTATTTACATCGGATTTGATAACTACTGCAGATATGGCACAGAGACAGTCAGCACCGGCATGAATAACTTGAAGGGCATTAGCAAGCTTTATTCCGCCAATAACCACGATGGGAAGATAAATGCGTTTTCTTATTTTTTTGATTAAATCAATCCCGGAGGGAGTACCTGCGTCTTTCTTGGTATTTGTGCTAAAAATCGGCGAGATACCTACATAATCTGCTCCTAATTCCTGCGCCTCTTCTGCCTCAGAAAGATTATGCACGGTAAGACCTATTATTTTCTTTTTGCCGAGCAGTTTCCTGGCCAGCCGATATGGTAAATCTTCCTGACCCAGATGTACTCCATCTGCATCTACACTAAGCGCTATATCAACTCTGTCATTAATCAGGAAGGTAACATTTTTACATATCTTTCTTAAAATCAGGGCTTCTTCGTACATCTCTTTTGTGCTTAAAGACTTTTCCCTGTACTGCATTACTTCTACTTTTGCAGCCAGGGCATTCTTTACATCGCTGATATTGCCTCTTAGGCTTAGCAGGGAATCCGTGATAAAATAGAAACCCCTCATCCTTCTACCTTCTGCATCCTATTAATTGTCTTTTTATCTAGGCGGAAGACACAGTCAAACATTTTTTCTTTAAATGTAGCGGGCCCAGAAGATTTTTTCGCAGCGCATTCTGCAGCGATTTCAAAACAGACGAGGCCTGCAGCCGCAGCATAGGCAAAGTCCGGCTCCACAGCGGCAAATGCCCCAATTACTGAAGCAACCATACAGCCAGTGCCTACAATATGTGTAAGCATGGGGTCGCCGTTTTTTACCAGATAAATTTTATTTTCACTAGCTACAATGTCTTCTTTCCCGGTGATGACTACTGTGCATTCTTGTTTTTGACTCAGATGCCTTGCTATTGCTAGCAAATCCTTATTAACACAAACAGCATCTACGCCTTTGGTGCGTACATCTTCACCACTGACCCTGGCAATTTCCGAGGCATTGCCTTTGATGATATCGATCCTTGTCTCATCTAGTAATTCAAAACATTTCTTATCCCGTAATTGCGTGGCGCCGACACCACAGGCATCGAGCACTACCGGAATGCCTTTTTCATTGGCACTACGTGCTGCAATCTTCATTGCCTCCACAAAATCAACCGTGAGTGTCCCGATATTTAACACCAGCGCGGAAGCAATCTTTGCCATTTCAGCCACTTCTTCTTTGGCGTGCGCCATAACCGGTGAGGCACCTAAGACCTTCACAATATTGGCGCAATCATAAATGGTCACCCAGTTAGTCAGATGGTGAATCACAGGTTTAGTTTCTCTTATTTTTTCTAATAAAGCATAGGCATCAATATTGACTCTATCCATGATAAATTATCCAATTACAATTTCTTCATTATATCCCTGGCTACTTTTTCTCCAGAGAGTAACATTCCTCCAAATATGGGGCCCATGCGCGGGCTGCCGAATACTGCGTTAGCGCACATACCACAGACATAAAGACCAGGGGCTACTTCCTTAGAGTTCTTTGCGATTGTACCTTCTCCTGCTTGGGCACACATCGATTGCTCGCCAATAATCTTGCCTGTCCTGGTCCTCAGTTTAATACCGGACTTTCTTTCTGCGATGTGCACCACTTCTGCAGCATGACCTGTAGCGTCAACCACGAATTTTGCTCTCATAGTAACGGGGTCAACGTGCAAATGCGCAATCTCTACCGCTGTCCAGTTCAAGGCCAGGCCGCAGATACGATTTTTTCTGATCATCACGTCTTCGGCGCTGAGCAGATTAAATATCTTAACTCCTGCCTTAACTGTCTTTGAACATATAGTTGATACGGCCTCAATGGCATCCGCTAAATAATATCCCTTCTCATAAAGCGTGGTTTTAATCCCGAACTCATCCATAATCCTTCTTGCCTTTTCCTGAATCACTATCTGATTAAACATTATCCCGCCGCCCCACATTCCTCCGCCCACAGAAAGCCTTCTCTCAAAGATTGCCACTTTCTTGTGAGACTTGGCCAAATAATAAGCGCAGGTCATTCCTGCAGGACCAGCACCAACAATCGCCACATCCACATCCAGTGCCTTAATTAATTTATCCTTATAAGACTCGATTATTGCCTGTGAAATCTTTATATCATCCAATTTCATAGCTTATCACCTATGTTTTTGAAAATTACCTTCTTTACACCTTTTTTGACCATTTCTTTAATTGCCTTCTCCGAATCGCCCGGTTTAATATCCACTCCCTTTATAGCATCAGTTAATAATTTTACCTTAAAGCCATTTTTTAATGCATCTAACACTGAAGATTTCACGCAATAATCCGTGGCCAGACCGCAGATATAAAGTTCTGCCACGCCTAATAAATGAAGAAACTTTAAAAAACCCATACCACTGGTATCTTCTGCCTGAAAGACTGAATAACTGTCTTTTTCCGGGTCCATGCCTTTATATAATAGTATTGTCTCTTTGGGTAATTTTAGTTGGGGATGAAATGCCGCACCTCTTGTATTCTGAAGGCAGTGTGCTGGCCAGACTCCCCCAAAGTCCTTAAAATGCTTTGTCCTTACGGGGTGCCAGTCGCGAGAGGCAAAGATGGGTAATTTCTCCTTGTAAAAAGACTTGATATATTTATTTATTACCGCAACAACTTTATCTCCCTGCGGCACAGCCAAGGCTCCGCCAGGACAGAAATCATTCTGCACATCCACGATTAATAATGCTTTTTTCGCTTTCATTCAGCTCCTTTAATCTTAGAAGATGGGGTCAGAATTTAATTCTGACCCCCATTCCTTGCTCGGTGGGGAAAACCGAGCGGTGCTGCGAGAACAAGACTCGGCAGGACCCGCAAAATTTTAATTAAGCGCAGAAATATAACAGAGCTAAAGTATTAACTGAATGCCACATCCAGTATCATCATCACCACAAAACCCACTATTGTACCCATTGTGGCTAAGGCTGCATTTCCTCCGCGCTGCGATTCAGGGATTATCTCTTCCACTATAATAAAGAACATCGCGCCTGCAGCAAAAGCCAAGGTATAAGGCAGGATAGACTGTGCCAGAATAACCGTTACTGCTCCGATAACACAGGCAACAGGCTCAACTATGCCGGATAATTGCCCATACCAGAAACTTTTTAGGCGCGATACTCCTTCTCTGCGTAGTGGCACTGAGACTGCCAGTCCTTCTGGAATATCCTGAATCCCTATACCTATAGCTAAGGCTAAAGCTGTCTGCAAGGTAGCAGAAGAAGAACTCACGGTAGTAGCTCCAAAGGCAATTCCTATGGCTAAGCCTTCGGGTATATTATGCAAGGTCATTGCCAGAATAAGCAAAGTACTACGCCTCCAATGTGTTTTAATGCCTTCAGCCTTCTCTAAAGGAAAACCTAATTGCAGATGCGGTAGTATCTTATCAATGGCTCTTAAAAAAATCCCTCCTGCCAGAAAACCTACTGCAGCTGGAAACCAGGGGATAAGATGTCTTGATACAGCTATCTCCATGGCTGGCTTTAACATTGACCAGTAAATTGCAGCAGACATAACCCCGGCTGCAAACCCCAACATCACATCCAGGACTTTCCGATTTATCTCTTTGGTCAAAAATACTGCTGCAGCTCCAAAGGCGGTCATTGCCCACGTCGCAACACCAGCGATTAGGGCTTGTATTATAGGATTAAGATTTCGGAAAAAATTTTCCATATCTTATAATTTTTTAATTAAACACTCCAGGTATCACCGTATTACAAAAAGAGCACGAGTTTCCTTTTATATTATACTCCAAAATACTGAAAATTTCCCGCTTAATCAGTGTCTTATGGCAGTTAGGACAAATAGTATCATTCCCCCAACCATAGACATTTCCCACATATATATAGGTAAGGCCGGCCCTCTGGCCTATCTCCTGCGCTTTTTTAAGCGTTGCTTCAGGCGTGGCGCTACGCTGAGTAAAGTGGTAATCCGGATGAAAACGCGAAACATGCCAGGGCATATTCTTATCCGCACTGGCAATAAATTTAGCAATATCGCTTAGCTCCTCTTCAGAATCATTTTCTCCTGTTACCACCAATGTGGTTACCTCAACCCAGATACCCAGTTCCTTCATAAAGCGTATGGAATTTAATACTGGTTCAAGACTTCCTGCGCAAATCTTCTTATAGGAATCCTCGCGGAAGAATTTCAAATCTACGTTTGCCGCATCCAGATACGGCTTAATCATCTGTATTGCCTCTTGTGTCATATAGCCGTTGGTGACAAAATTATTATACAGGCCTTTCTCCTTGGCTAATTTTGCTGTCTCCAAAGCATACTCAAAAAATATGGTGGGCTCAGTATAGGTATAAGAGATGCTCTGACAATTATTTTCTATTGCCTCTTTGACAATTTCCTCTGGCGAGAGCCTTCCCCCGCCTAAAATATCCTCATCCCTAAATGAACGCTGCGAAATATCCCAGTTCTGACAGAACCCGCAGCGGAAATTACATCCTATAGTAGCAATAGAAAAACTATATGAACCAGGTAAAAAATGGTAGAGCGGCTTCTTCTCAATAGGGTCTATATGCGCGGCGATTACCTTGCCATAGGCGTGGGTATAAAGTACGCCGCCTAAATTCTGCCTAACTCCGCAGAAGCCGAATTTACTCTCGGCTATTTTACAATAGTGGTTGCAGAGATAACAGTGCACCATTTTATTTTCTAATTTTTCGTAAAGTAATGCCTCTTTTTTCATATCCTTAGGTTTATGAGTTTGGCTTCCTCAATAACCGCAACCTTTAATATATTATCCTCTTTTTCCGGAATCTTTTTATAGATAATCTCAGTTTCAGTTGCGCCATTCAAATCGCAATATCTGCAGGTGATACTAGCACAAAGTTTAATCAGCTCATCGCTAAATACTCCTCTACCCAAAGAGGTCGGACCTGCTATTTTTTCAGTGGGCATAAAAAGATAGTCATTCGCTCTGGCCAGATTTAACAAATGCTCATTTTCCTTTTCGTCGCGCCCCATCACCAATTTCGCCTCAGGCGAAATCCTAAAATGCCTGCCTATCTTCAACAATTCTATGTTCTCCAGACTTAACTCCTGATGTGCAATCAATTCCTTAAGCCTTTTAGCAAATTCCGGGTCAGTCAATAAGCAGCCACCAGCTGGATTAGGATAATCTTTTATTCCCAGCTCTTTTGCTAATTGCATCTGTGGCCTACGGCTCCTTCCGTTAAAACTAAATAATCTGTTCCTATCTACCCAACCTCTTTGCTCAGGGATAGTTTCAGGTAGAAGTTTTGCGCATAAAGGCCTAAGGAGTAACCCAGAAAGATTAGACTTTTTCTCAATAAGCTCTAAGGACTGCCTATTTTGCGACATGGGCCGCTGCCCCAGAACTTCTCCTGTAATTATAAACTCTGCTTGCCAAGGCCCAAGTAATTCTCTGGCTTTACTGAGCATAAAAATCTTACAGTCTATGCAAGGGTTCATATTGGAACCAAAACCATAGCGTGGTTTTGTAAGCAACTCTAAAAAATCTTCGTTAGTATCAACTGACTTTAATTCCGTAGCTAGATTATCCGTAATCTGCCTGAGTTTATTCTGTTTTTCGCAAGGATTTTTTTTATTTGCTTGCAAAAAGGGAAGATCAAAGTTTAAAGGGATAACTTCAATTCCCTGCTCCTGAACAATCTTTGCAGCTAAAATGCTATCCAGTCCACCCGAGATTAAAGCTATGGCTTTCATTTTTTAAAAAGAGGTGCGGTAGGAAAATTATTATTCCGGCAATATTTGCTTGGCCAGGGCCATAAATACAATGCCTAACAAAAAGGCAAAGAATGCCAAAGAAGAACGCCTTAAATCGGTCTCCTTATGTATCTGGGGGATAAGGTCAGAGGTGGCGATTTAAATAAAACCTCCGGCAGTAAGCGGCATAATAAAATTGGAAAAACCACGGGAAAAATCAATGATAAAATATCCGGCTAGCGCCCCCAGCATCGCTGTTAGCGCTGTCAGAAAATTATAAACTAAGGCCTTCTTTTTGGTAAAACCGCCGAATATAAGCACGCCGAAATCCCCCAGTTCCTGGGGTATCTCATGGAGAATTATGGCTAATGTCGTTACCACACCCAGCTTGAAGGAAACAATAAAACCTGCTGCGATGACCATACCGTCAATAAAATTGTGCAGGCCGTCTCCGACAAGATTCAAATAAGTAAAGGCGTGGATATCGCAGCCTTTCTCGTGGCAATGGCGCCAATGCACATATCTTTCCAGCAAGAAAAATAGAACTATCCCCAGGATAAGATAATAAAAAACAGTGGTGCTCTTTGTTCCTTTTAAAGCCTCCGGTAATAAATGTAGAAATGCGCCGCCAATAAGGGCGCCGGCAGAGAAGCCAATAAGAGAAAAAATTATCTTTTGTAATAGTTTATCGTTTATGGCTAAGGTAAAAATACCGATAAGCGAGATAAGGCTGACCAGGAATGTACTTAGAAGAATCCAGAATAAAACCATGAGAGAAATTACTTAAGGGATAACCTTGTAGACCTTATCGTGAGGATGCACCTTCTGGAGAAGCTTGATACCTATTACATCTCCAGTTTTGGCTTCAGGGACATTTGCATGCTCGACCTGCATAGAATCTATGCCTTGCGTAAAATCTGAAGAATGACCTTTGATGTGAATGTTTTCGCCTAACTTTAAGGCATCTGTTAACTCAATTATACCAACACTAAGGTGACTGTAATAATGCGTGATCTTACCAATCTCTTTTTCCTGCATCTTTAAACCTCCTTAGCCTATTAACTTGCAGGCCATTTCCTATTAGAAAATCTATCTAATGGGCCTATCCTAAGCAGGGTTTTCTACCTTTGTTGGCTCTCTTGGAACGCCAGTTAAGCTTACCTCTACGTTTTCTTTTACCCATATTAATATTTATAGTAATTGGCTGGAATGGTCTGTGAGATATAGCGCACTGCCTCAATAATACATACGCGTATGGCCTTTTCCATAGGCGTGTTAGCATAGGCAGATAACCCGCCTCCCAAAGCCCAGCTACCCATAAAACCTGCCATAAAACCGCCGGCAACATCAGTAGCTTGTCCCTGGACGCGAGTGGCTGCCAGGACTTCAGAGGTCGAGGTATCTACAATACGTATATCCAGCGCCATATGCGCCTTGTTTAAGGCAGCACCTAATAATCCGCCCAAGATACCGCTGCCTACTCCGCCGCCGCCGCCTATGCCTGCCCTTCCGCCAGAGGCCTGCGGTTCAAATTCTGTGACTGCCGCAGTAATAATTAAATCTGCGGTTTTTATTTTACCCCTCTGCGGTCCGCCTGCTCCTGTCTGTGCTGCACCCGAAGCAGACAATTCCTGTTCCTGCATTACCGCGCTTAATACCTGGCGCTCCACTACGGAAAAACGATTGCTGTTTATCAGGGTAGTTACCAACATTTCACGCAAGCCAGAACCAATCTCACCGCCTGCCTTGGCTGCCTTGACATCAAAGTCCGCTACCGCAATTCTCGCCCTAGGTCCGGAATAAGGCGGTAAGACTTGAGCGCCTGCAGTATTTTCTACCTGGGCAGTAGGCTGCATCATGGAAGCGCAACCTGCCAGACTAATCGCCAATAAGGAATAACCAATAAGGTATAAAGCCTTCTTCATTCTACTTTCCTCCTTCTTTATTTAGTGCGTTTATTATCTTTATGGCTAAATCTTGTCCGGCGCCAGTTAATGCCTCTCTGCCGCCTGTAATCGCATCCATATGCGCCGAATTTCCCGTAGCATCCAGATAGGCAATTACCTTGCCGTCCTTGACTCGGATAAGCTTAGCAGCCAGATTAGCAAAACAGGAACGCATGTTGGATTGCGGCACATTGCCTCCTGTAGAGGCAATGGCCTTACCTAATACTACGTAATTCGCTCTGGAGAGGTTTCCCAACTTAACAGATTTTCCTTCTGACAAATTCAGCATACGGAATGCCCGGTCCTGTCTGATAATCTTTGCCAGATTCGAAGGCTCGAGTACCTCGAAATCCGCCTCGATGAGTTTTGTGGCAATAGCCGCTTCGGCTGTAGAGAGGTCAATTTCGCTTGCCCACCAGGCCCTCTGCGGTCCTTCGATATTCTGCTCAGCAATCAAGAGTATGATCTTAGTCTTATTTTCCTGCGCATAACATACTGCCAGGCAGGAACTAAGAATTAATACTAAAAAAATAAAAATTAGTCTCTTCATCGCTCCTCCTCTTAGATTCTAATATATACAAAATTCCGGATATGTCAAGACAAAACAAAGGCCTTACAATATCTTTAATAGCTCACTAATACTTCTTATAATGCGATAGGGCTTTTCCTCTTTGATTTCTTTCTTTGTGCTTGAGCCGGTGGTGACAATAATGTTTTTTACCTGAGCACGCCTGGCTGCCTGGGCATCTATGGCCATATCTCCTATATATATGGTCTGCCTGGGCGAGAGAGAAAACCTCTGCATAATCCTCCTTAAGATTTCCGGATGGGGCTTGGCGTGTTTTAACTTATCTGCGCAAAGTACATAATCAAAATATTTCTTCAATCCCAGGTGACGGATAAGAATCCAGGAAAACCTGGTAGGTCGGTTGCTGGCTACGGCAAGTTTATATCCTTTGGTCTTAAGGTAAGTTAAAACTTTATCTGTATGAGGAAATAAACGGGAGTCCTGAATGAGGGCGGCTTTATGGTGTCTGCGATATACCAGGACTGCCTTCTTTAAATCTCCTTCCTTTATAAAAGGCTTTAAGAGATTTGCATCGCCCCATCCCACTGCCCTACAAATAGCGTAAGGGCTCTGCCGGCGATAATGCAGGTTCTGCATCGTATGATTAAAACTCCTGATTATTGCCGGGTAGGCATCCACTAAAGTGCCATCCAGGTCAAAGATAATAAGCTTTATTTCTTTCATAACCATAAAGGCAGGGATTAACCCTGCCTTTTTACAAATCTATCTTAAGGATAAAAAATTATTCTTCTGACTTGGGAGTTTCCTGAGGGGCCTCTTCGGTATTTTCTTTGTTCATTTCTGGCGTTGAAACCCCTACCTCTGTCCCTACCGTTGATGTTGATTCTCTTGTCGCTGGGTTCTGTACTGTAGTTGCTGCTGGAGGGGCCAAAGTCTCTGCGCCCTGACTTTCGGGTTTAGCGCTTTCCGGGTTCTCTATACTGACATTCCTGGCGATATTTCTACCTTCCGGTGTAATTATATAATCAATGCCTGCTGTATCAAGCGGCTTTATTTCATTAAGGGATTTCACATTCTCATAGGTGGTTTTCTCATTCACAGAAATAGTCATCTCTTTTTCCTGGTCTGTTTCGTAATCCAGGTATTTAACCGTAAATTCATTCTTCTGGGTATCTACTGAAAGCACTTCACCCCAGGCCCATTGCATCTCTGGTTCACTCTGCATCTCTGAGGTGACTCCACCCTGCTCGGGCTGATTCTGTTCCTGGCCAAAGGTCAAACCCGTGCCTATAAACATTAAAGAAACCGTCATCCCTAAAATCAAACCTGTCTTTATTTTCATCTAACACCTCCTAAATTGAAAAATAATTTATCACAGATTAGAGGTTTTGTCAAGCTCGCACCTTCATCTATAAAAAGGTAACCAGATTAAAGCCAGCCACGCCACACCGGTTGTAACCACCCCAACCGTAAGCCCCACCCAGAACCAGCGAAAGAAGGTCATCCGGATATTCTTTTCTTTCTCTAAAATACCCAAGGCAACGATATTGGCGGTTGAGCCAACCAAAGTGATATTACCTCCAAAGCAACCACCAAAGAGAAGCGCCCACCAGAGGGGCTGAACTACAAAACCTAAGTCTTTAAAACTCTGCACAATAGGTATAAAGGCGGCTACCAAAACCACGTTATCTAAAATGGATGAACCAATCGCAGATGTCCAAAGCAAACTACTAATCAAGGTAATGGGATTCCCTTTTACCAGATAGGTTATCTTTCTAGCCAATACTTCTGTTACTCCCGTATACTTCAATGTCCCTGCCTTGGCAAAGAGAAGTAAAAAGAAAATAAGCGTCCACCAGTCAACATCCTTTTCAATATAACTGCGTGCCTGCGAATGCCTCCAGAGCATCACCCCGCCTGCAGAAATCAAAGGTATACTTAAAAGCAGTGTATTGGTTTCTAATCCCCATAATAATTCCAGACGATGATGTAAAGCAATAAATAAAAGGGTTAGAGCAAAGATACTCAAACCTATTTTTAGTTGTCTTTCCGGAGGCACGCGGATAAGCTTTATTAATATCTCATTTGCGCCAAAATTTTTTATGTTCTCTCCCAACTTCTTAATCTCTTTGCGATACCAAATTATTACCAGAAATATAGCGCTTAAAAGGCAAACCCACATTATGGGGAATGCCTTAAGAATAAAGTCCTCAAAGGTAAGACCGGATTTAGAGGCAATTAAAATGCCGATGGGATTTCCTAAGACCGTTCCGGTTGAGCCGATATTTGTGGAGAGTATACTTATGATAATAAAAGGGGTGGGGTCGACCTCAAAATAATTACAGATTTCCAAAATAGCTGCTGCCATAAAAATGATAGAGGTGACTTCATCTACACAACAGGAGAGGAGTGCGGAGAGTATTGATATAATAAAGACAAATTTCTTGGCAGTTAAATTTCTTATTCTAAGGATGAGGGTAACTAACCAGGCAAAAAAACCACCCTCCTTCAGCAACCCTACCAAGACCATCATCCCAACCAAGAAGAGGATTACCTCTAAGGAGGCAAATTTAACCATATTCTCTAAATCTACGGTCTTGGTTATTAAAAGTATGGCGATCCCTAAGAAGGCGATCGCGACACGAAAATCCCAAAAAAGCAATGTTGCAAAAACGGAGGCAGAAAAAATAGAGAGGGCAATTATCTGATGGATATTCAAACCTATCCTCTGAGCGATAAATCCAGTTAAGATAATCAAAAGGGGTAAGAAAACAAATTTAAGAATTAGTCTATTTTCCATTCCGCCTCTTTTGCATATGCCTTGACAACATCCTCTCTGGCCACGATACCTACAACCTTGCCTGATTTATCTACCACGGGTAGCCTCCTTGCCTTCTGAGTAAGCATAATCCTGGCTACCTCACATAAACCGGTGTCTTCGTTAGTTGTAATCACATCACGGCGCATAAGCTGGCTGACCTTTACCTTGTCTAATTCCATAAATTTTTTCTTGGTGGATTTGGGGTTGTCTTCGTAAATAAACCTGCCTACTTTTTCTATATAACTGGGTAGTATATGTGAGAGAACATCCTTTTCAGTAAACACACCCACCAACTTTCCCTGCGCATTAATTACAGGTAGGCCGCTAATCCGCATCTTAAAGAGAAACCTTAATGCATCCATAACATTGTCTTCCGGCTTAACGCTGACCACCTCTTTTTTCATTATCTCTTTTATCTTCATCCTTTACTCCTCTCCTTAAAATATTTCTTTTATACGGGATTTTAGTTTTAAATAGAGGATAGCGGCAGTCAATGCCTTTAATAGATCTCCGGGAAGAAAAGGGATGAATCCGATAAACATTAATTTTCTAAAGGGATACCCAAAGAGAAATTTAAGCCAGATAACGCCACTTGAGAGAAGGATCAGATCCGCCAGAGATAATAAAACGAAGACCAGAAATAAATTATTTTGAGCGTATTTTATAAATCTACCTACCAGAAAACTGGCTAAAATAAAACCTAAAAGATAACCACCAGTAGGACCAAAAAAGTAAAGCAGACCGCTGCCTGCTCCGGTAAATATTGGCAGGCCCAATAAGCCCAATAAGATGTAACTTGCCTGAGTGCTTGCGCCGAGACCGCTTCCTAAGAAAGCACCGGATAATAAAACAAAGAAAGTCTGAAGGGTTATCGGCACAGGCGTAAAGGGCAAAGGTATACGCACAAAAGCACCCAGAATAGTAAGTACAATGAATGTAACTACGCCGATTATCCGGCATAAGGTTTTATCTGTGATTATCTCCTTCTTAAAAACTGCTTCCATTATTTACTCCTTTTGCTCATACAGATAAAAAGGGTTAAAAGGGCTTAAGGTAAGTAATTCATTTTTGCTATCTCCTTCGCCCTTACTAACCCTTATTATCCTAAAAACTTATTACAAGTTAAGAGTTATTCTTTGGCTATGGCTAAGGTAATTATCCCTGCTAAAATCAGGAATAAACCTATGCAGCCTTTAAAAACCATCAAAAGGGGAGCCCACCATCTAAGGATTGCTAAGGCACCCAAGATTAAAAACGCAAGGCCCAGAATAACCTTCAAGATAGTAGAAAAGACCTTGCCTACTTCTACTTTTTTCTCTTCCTGTTTTGCTTCTTCTGCCATTCTACACACCTCCTTTAACTTGGCTTACTCTTCCATCTACGATGAATCCATCCCCACTCTGCAGGATACCTGCGTATATAATACTCGATGATATTTGTTAATTTCTGGATATTTACTACAATTGTTTTCCCGGGGTCTTCGCCATTCTCTAAATTTAAAGGCGGTTCAAAAACAATCTTATGGCGGTCGTCTTTCTGCCTGATGATAAAACAGGGAAGTATAGTTGCCTTTGTGCGCTGCGCCAGAACCACCGGGCCCGTAGCGGTGGCTGCTTTTCTACCGAAGAAATCTACAAATATGCCACCCGTCCCAAAATTCTGATCTAAAGGTATAAAGACCAACTCATTATTGCGTAATGCCTTTATGGTGTTACTCACGCAGACGCTGCGCGGCTGGCTATATATCGTCTTTATGCCAAACCTATTACGTTTTTTCAAAAATATCTTTTCTACGCGGCTGTCCCGCATAGGACGCATGATGCCTGAGGCCTTATAACCGGAAAGTGCTAGACGCGCCAGCAGTAAAGGGAAATTACCAAAATGCGCACTCACCAGGATTACGCCTTTGCCTTTGGAGAGGGCATTATCTAAATTCTCTTTGCCTATTATCTCAACGCTCTTTTCTAAAAGGCCTGGCCTATCCATGAGAAACATCAACTCTGCCCCTGATTTGGCCATAAAGCTAAAGCAGAGCTTTGCAATTTCCTCTATCTGGGCTGGTGATTTATCTTGGCCAAAGGCAATGGTAAGGCTCTCCAAGGCAGTCTTTCTTTGCTTGCGGGCAATTTTGTAGCCCAGAGAGCCGATATGCCTGGCAAAACCATAGAGATATCTCTGCGGCATAATGTTGATTATCAAAGAACAGGCATTGAGACCTAACCAGCCTAAGAAACGGCTCGTGCTTTTGCGTATCTTCTTGGAATCCATTATATCAGAAGGTATAAGAATTATAACAAAAGGATATAAAAATGCAAGAGAAAATTACAGCTTATAGCCGATTTTACGCAAGAATTCTTTTCGCCATACTATATCCGCATCTGTTTCAACCCCTTTGGGTCTTGCGCCATCAATAACCCCTAATATACCACGCGCCCCCTCCTGCGTTTCTGCAATAATAACCTCCACGGGATTCGCCGTTGCGCAGTATATGGTGCAGACCTCAGGGATATTTTTAATCGCATTTAAGACATTAATAGGATAGGCGTTCTTCATAAAAATAATGAAGCTGTGACCGGCGCCTATCTCAAGTGCACTGCTAGATGCAAGTTGTTTCAATTCAGGGTCATTTCCTTCAGACCTTACCTTACAGGCGCCAGAAGATTCTACAAAGCCAATGCCGAATTTTATGCCCGGCACATTATTCACCAGAACCTCGTATAAATCCTCAACCGTCTTAATGAAATGGCTCTGACCCAATATGAGATTGATCTCGTCGGGTTTTTTAATCTTAACTGACTTAAACTCTAACATAGGCCTCTCCTTTCTTATCTAATCTCTATTTTACGAAAGGCTATGGCATCTACGGGCAAAACGCCCCTGTAGGCCTTAATCGAGGTAAGGATAAACTCAGGGTTGCCCAAAATCTCAAGCGGAATCTTAAAAATTAACTCTTTGGGTTTTAACTCCAGGGATATTCCTTCTGTTTTAATCATTTTTCTTCTCTCAAACACTTTAAACTTATTATTCTTGGTAATGATACGGATCTTGGGCATTTCAGCAAAAGGAACTTTGTCGCTGTAACCAAAAAGATAAAGCATTAAACTAAACTTGCGGTTCACTTCCTCTGCCTTTTCTATGCGGATTAAGATAGAGTTATCCACAACTGCGTAACTTACCTGGCCTTTAATTCCCAGAAGTTTGTCCAAACCGGCTAAGGTATCAATATCAGAATCATCGAACATATTAGAAAAACCAAAGAATGATACCGCCTTCTCTTTTAAAGACACCTGCTTCTCGAGTTCCACCGCAGGATAATCTCCGAATAATTCATTCTGACGGACAAAGGATAATAAATAAAAGGCGCTGGATTCTGTCTGGCTCTTATAGCAAAGAATAGCTCCGTGTTTTTTATTTAATTGTTCTGGCGTTAAGCCAAATTCCAGCCATTTAACTTGGGAATCGGAAAATTGTTTAGGAGGAATTAAAATTAACTCTGGATGGTAACGGCGGGGGAGCGGCCAGCCTACGCAATGGACAAGATAAGGATACACCTCGGGCCGAGGTATATCTTTATTCAAATCGCGCAAGGCAATCTGCAAAAATAGATACAGTGTCTTATGGTCGACGTTTGTATCCGCAGGATGCGAAACAAAAATCTTATTTGGCTTAAAATCTAGGAGCACTTTCTTCAAATCGCTTAAGATGCTCTCGCCTTTATAAGGCGCCCCATAAGATAAGTTCTTCTTATAAGGCACGCTTGATATCCGGGTTAATAGGCTTTTAAAAGGTTTACTCTCCTGCCAATATTTACTAAATATGGCGAATGTCCCGAAGTCAGGATAACCCAAAAAGACAAGATCCTTATCACTTAGCCCCAGCAGCTTCATTGCCTTTATTGCCTCTGACCTTCGCACTTCACCCATATGGATAAATTCTCCCTGTCTTAAAGTAAGCCTTTTTTCAAAAACAATAAAGGCAAGCTGGTTATGGTCGCCGTTGGTCAAATAAACTACGCGAACTTGCGCTCCCTTTGAAAGCGCCTGCTGGATTATGCCTGCACAGCCTATGGTTTCATCATCAGGATGGGGAGCGAGGATAAGGATACGGCCGTCCTTGGCAATGGGCTCAATGGCTTTAATGCCTTGTGTTTGCGCTTGCGTTGTAGAATCCGCCAGGCAATAACCAAACCCGAGTATAAAAAACAATAAAATAAAACTTAATCTCTTAAACATAGTTGGAATATTTTAGCATATAAGTCTTAACAACTCAATATATAATCTAACCCTCCCATTTTTTCTTCCTACCTCAACAAATCTCTTAACGTCTCAGCGATAAATAATTTGAAATCTAATATGAATCGATATATAATAATTATATGGATGTCCCTATCCAGGAACATTATAAAAACATCAGGCGCATCTTAATACTGATACTGGTCTTAAACTGGGCTGTAGCCTTTGCCAAGATTATCTATGGTCTATTCAGCCGTTGCGCCAGCATGACTGCCGATGGCTTTCATTCTCTGGCTGACGGTGCTTCTAATATCATAGGTATAATTGGAATACATTTTGCCTGCCAGCCTAAAGACCAAGACCATCCTTATGGCCATAAGAAATACGAAACCTTGTTTTCGCTGGCCATTGCAGCGCTTCTCTTCTTCGTTGCCTTTAACCTGGCCAAGGAAGGAATAGCCCGCCTATATAACCCTACACTACCCAAGATTGATGCCATAAGTTTTATAGTGATGGTCTGCACTATGGCAGTGAACTTTTGGGTAATGCATTATGAACACAAGAAAGGCGAAGCCTTACATAGCGACATACTTATCTCAGACTCCATGCATACCAAGGCAGATATCTTTACTTCAGCCTCAGTCATAATCGCGCTTATTGTAGTAAAATTAGGTTACCCTCTATTAGACCCCCTTGCCGCAATACTCATCTCTTTCTTCATTGCCCATGCCGGTTACGTTATAGCAAAACAGAGCTCAGCTGTACTCTGCGATACCGCAGTCATATTGGATGATAAAAAAATAATGGATATTGTATTAGGGATTAAGGGGGTGAAGACCTGCCATAAGATACGCACGCGCGGCAGGCCCGATGATATTCATATTGACCTGCATGTACAGGTAAGCTCAAACATGCATATAGACAATGCGCATAAAATAAGTTATGTCATTGAAGAAGCACTTAAAAGCGGTATCCCGGAAGTAACAGATGTGGTAGTGCACATGGAGCCCAAAGAACAGGACTAGATTCCTTTTAAGACAAACCAGAATCCCACACTAGCAAATATCCCCATAAATCCACCGAAGTAAAAGGCGGCGGCAGGCCCTAAGAACCTCCAGAGCATGCCAGCAAACAGAGAAGCAGGCAACAGGCCTATGCCTACCAGCGTGGCATGTAAACCAATGACTGTGGCACGTAAATCTTGCGGCGCAATATCTGCAACCAACGCCTTCTCCACACCTTCAGTAAACCCGATATATAAACCATAAATTCCGAATAAAAACCAGAGGTTAAGGGAGGATTTATTCATGGCAAAGCCCAGATAAACCAGGCCGTAAAAAAGATATCCCAGGACCAGTATTTTCTTTCTGCCAATCCTATCTGATACATATGATGCCGGATAAATAACAGAGGCATAGACCAGATTATAAACCAGATAAAAAAGGATTACTATGTGCAAGGGGCTGCCAAGGTCTTTGGCACGTAATAATAAAAACTGGTTTGAGGAATTACCCAGGGTAAAGATAAAGGTAAATAACAGAAAGAGTTTTAGTCTCTTGTCCAAGGCGCGCCATTTTCCCGCTATGCGGGATCCCGCATCTGATTTAATCGCTGAGCGGGAAAATTGTAACTTTTCCTTAGTAATCTGCAATTGACTTTTTTTCTCTTTTATAAAGAATAAAAATATCAACCCCAATAATGCCGGTATAAGTGAAATAAGAAATATGTTTTTAAAATTACCTTTATAGCGCGTGATTAAAAAATAGGCCAAAAGCACGCCGATGCTCGCACCTACTGTATCCATAGCACGGTGCAGACCAAACGCAGCGCCTTTCTTATTTACATAAGCACTATCCGCAATGAGGGCATCGCGCGGTGCAGTGCGGATACCTTTGCCAAAACGGTCAATTACGCGGCCTGCTAACACATACCACCAGCTCACAGATATGAACAAAAGGTACTTCCCTAACGTTGAACCAGCATAGCCCAGTATGGCGAAAGGTTTCCTTGCCTTTATCTTATCCGAAAAATATCCGGAAAATACCTTCACTAAACTGGCGGTGCTTTCTGCTATGCCCTCAATCAATCCCAATATAGCAGGGCTGGTTCCGAGTATGGTCACCAGATAAACCGGCAATATCGGATAGACCATCTCTGTGGAGATGTCCGTGAGAAGACTGGTTATTCCTAATAATATAATATTGAACATTATTCTAAATATTCTAACGGGTCTTCAGGAACTCCGTCCTTTCTTACCTCAAAATGCAGATGCGGCTGTATATCCCGATAATTTGCATTGCCTGTCTTGCCCACGGCGCCAATAATATCACCCTGCCTGATAAGATTACCCTTTCCCACGTAGATACTGGAAAGATGCCCATAGATGGTAATAATATTACCCAGATGGCGGATAATAATGTAATTGCCCATCCCGTTATTATGCGTTGCGGCAGTTACTATTCCTGAGCGGGCTGCTAAAACAGGCGTGCCGATTTCAGCAAAAAGGTCAATGCCGTTATGCAGCCTGTTTCCGCTGCGCTCAGCAGCAAAGAAACCGTCTCCTTTTGTATCATTACGAATAACGATATCGCCTTTATACTCTATGGGACAGAGAAAATAGTACTTATCTAAAAAATAAAGGCCCGCTAGCAGAAAAATTGGTAGAAAAATTAGCAAAAATAAGAATATTCTTTTCATTTTTTCTTCTTAAAGTGAGATATTATACCGCATGACACAAATAAAAAGCAAAGGACAGGAAAAATATCACCGTAACGGCTATAAAAACTTAAAGTTTTTTTCTGGGCTGCGATCTCTTCTGTCTTATAACCATCTACGAATATGTCTCTGCCATTTTTGTCCTGAACCAGAGAGATAATTTTACCTGAGGGAGCGATAAAACCTGATACCCCGGTATTAGCAACACGCACCAAGAGCCGGCGATTTTCAACCGCCCTCAATACTGAAGCCTGAAGGTGCTGATGGGCGGCGGATGTTTTTTTATACCAGGCATCGTTAGTGATATTTATTAAAAACCCAGCGCCTCTTTTGATAAATTCTCTTGATAATTCAGGAAACAGGTCCTCGAAGCAAATCAGTACAGCAAACCTATTTGTAATTTTGGAATTTGGAATTTGGAATATAGTATAATTTTTACCAGCAGTAATATCACCGATAGGAACAACCGTTTCTAAAAATGGAAAAACATTCTTTAAGGGGATATATTCACCAAAAGGGACAAGATGAAGTTTATCATAGCGACTTGTAGTCTCTCCTGAACCGGAAACCAAAAGCGCGCTGTTATAGTAAAGATTATCCCTTAGCGTAACTGCACCTAAAAGTAGAGGCGTATTCGTGCCTCTGGCAAAATCTTTTACCTGCTTAAAAAATATTGGCTCCTCTTCCAAGATTACAGGCAAGGCTGCCTCGGGCCAGATGATTAAATCGGGTCTATCTTTGGCTGCCTGAGCAGAAAGCCCAAGATACTTATTAACAATATAATCCTTTGCTCCCGGGTTCCATTTTAATTCTTGTGGGATATTCCCCTGGATTACAGAAATCCGTATAGGGCTCTGCGTCTCTGGCGCTGCGTGTTGAGATAAACGAAAATAACCATAAAATAACGTCAGGAATAGAAACGAGCTTAGTAAAATGACAGTTATCCTTAACCTCGGCCATAAGCCCCTTATCCACGACCAGATTATCTCAACAATTGCCACATTGACCGCCATAAGCAAAAATGAAACGCCCCAGGCTCCGGTAATATCTGCGATTTGAATTACAGGTAGATTTAGATACTGGGAGTGGCCTAAAAGCGCCCACGGAAACCCTGTCAGAAGATGCCCGCGGAGGTATTCAAGCAGGACCCAAACCGAGGGGATGAATACCAGGGAGTAAGGCGTAGAATGCCTGGTGCAGGGACGGATAACCAGGCCGAATATCGCGAAATACAAAGCCAAATATAAAATCAGGAGTATCGTCCCGGCTAACGTAACATGCACCAGCCAGTAAATAGTCCCGAGCCAGAAAATAACTCCGCAAAGATAAGAAAGTAAAAATGCCTGTCCTTTAGATTTATCCTTTAGGGCAAAAAACAAGGGAACAAATCCCAACCAGGCCAAAATTTCAATATTAAATTTGGGAAAAGACAAGATAAGTAGAATAGAAGAAAACGCAGATAAAAGGAAACCTCTAAATCTGGTGACCTGGCTTATCTTCCGCAGCATTTTTTATATTTCTTGCCTGAACCGCACGGACAGGGCTCATTACGGCCGACCTTGGGATGGGCTGATTGCACTGGTTTGTTTATAGCTTTAGGGGATGGAACAGCTACGTCTTCATCAATTGACTCTTCCTGCGGTTTCTCAAACTTGGCAACCTCAGGATGCAGGAATTCCTGGGATACAGAACTAAATACGCCTCTGAATCTTTCTGGTCTTGCCGGCCGTAACTTAAATACCGCCTCCACAGCCTCTTCTTCAATAGAGGCGATCATCTGACCGAACATATCAAAGGCCTCACGTTTATATTCTATTAAAGGGT
>Ga0315274_10004792_pt1 | contig 19856 bp, 14 predicted proteins | sample YL17G02_20_MG_FD_203700 | JGI IMG/M metagenome (GOLD analysis project Ga0315274, IMG submission 203700) | Sediment microbial communities from Yellowstone Lake, YNP, Wyoming, USA - YL17G02_20 | ecosystem: Environmental > Aquatic > Freshwater > Lake > Sediment | place: USA: Wyoming | collected... | reverse complement strand
ATGAAAAAATCTTTCAGGCGGTCATGTCGGTAGGCTTCCTGAACCCCGCCCCACCATCCCCACCTCAGTTCCCACACGTCAAAATGAGAACTGCTGGCTTTGCAGCGCTTTTCAAGGAGACCACACCCCCCGCGGCTTTTGGCTCTCGCGCTTCCGCAGTTCCGCTTGGACGGTCGCAACTACGGAAGCGCACTTGCATTGCAAGCACATCGTCTGCGATCCACCACGTCTCGTCCCATGTTGTCTTCCAGCGACGGTTCTGCTTGATGGCAAAGTGGTTAGACGCAGTTCAAACCCGTGGCATGGAACCGGCTAACTTGCTGTGCGCCCAGCGCGGCCGGGCTGCAAGCGATGCACAGGAACCAGACGACGCGCGGCGCAGACGAAGGCAACATGCGTAACAAAACCCTAGCGGATCTGCCGATGTGGAAGCGGGCTTTGGACATCGCCCTGGTTGTGCTGGCCCTTCCGGCCCTGTTGCCGATCTGGGCGATCATCGCTCTGTGGGTCAAGCTGTCCTCCCGCGGCCCAGTTCTCTTCCGGCAGGAGAGAGTGGGAGTCCACGGTAGCCGCTTCACCTGTTTCAAGTTCCGTTCGATGAAAGTCGGCGTGGACACTTCGATTCATCAAGACTACCTCGCTCAACTGATGCAGTCGGGTCGCCCGATGACGAAGCTCGACAACAAGGGGGATTCCCGGCTCATTCCGTTGGGAGCCTTGATTCGCTCGACAGGCCTCGACGAACTGCCGCAACTCCTGAATGTTATCCGGGGTGAGATGAGTCTGGTCGGGCCGCGGCCTTGCCTGCCATACGAATACGAAAACTTCCGCCCCTGGCAAAAGCGCCGGTGCGAGACTGTGCCGGGCCTCACCGGGCTTTGGCAGGTCAGCGGGAAGAACCGGACCACCTTCAACGAGATGATCCGATTGGATATCGCCTACGTGGAGAACCAATCGTTGGGACTGGACCTCCGGATCATCTTCCAGACCGTGCCCGCGCTCGTGACGCAGGCCTCCGACACCTTCCTCAGTCGGATTGCCAGGCCGGCCGTCCCCGACTCCGGGTCCTCCGTTCCCGCCGGTGGTTGATCCGGTACGTGGTCTGCTTCGCCCGATCATTCCTTCAGGACCGAGAGCCATGCGTGCCGGGCCCATACCGCCCAAAGGCGTGTCGGCGCTTCGGTCGAGTCGTTAACACGCCGGCCAGCCTCGATGAGCAGGCTAATCGGCAGGAGACAGTCGCATTATGAAGAATCCAGTCAATGTGGGCGTCGTGGGCTGCGGATACTGGGGTCCGAACCTGATCCGCAATTTTCGTTCTCTTTCTGCGTGTCACCTGAAGGCCGTGTGTGACACAAGCTCGGAACGGCTCGGCCACATGCGGTCGCTTTATCCGGAAGTGGAAGGGTGCTCCGATTATGGGCACTTGCTCAACGGCACGGGTTTGGACGCGGTGGTGATCGCCACCCCCGTCCGCCTGCACTATGTGCTGGCCAAAGCGAGTCTGCTGGCCGGCAAGCACACCCTCATCGAGAAGCCCATGGCCGCTTCGTCGGCGGAGTGCGAGGAATTGATCGAGCTGGCGCAACAGAAGGGGCTCGTGCTGATGGTCGGCCACACGTTCCTTTACTCGCCGCCGGTGCGGAGGATCAAGGAGGTCATCGACCGGGGCGACATCGGCGAGATACGTTACATCAGCTCGCGGCGACTGAACCTGGGGTTGTTCCAGAAGGATATCAACGTGGCGTGGGATCTCGCGCCCCATGACATCTCGATCATTCTCTACTTCATGGGCGATGCGCCACTGACCGTGAACTGCCGCGGCGACGCTCACATCACGCCGGGGATTGAAGATGTGACGACGATGTGCCTGATGTTTTCCAAGGGGCGCTCCGCGGTGATCCAGAGCAGTTGGCTCGATCCTCGCAAGGTGCGGGAGATGACCGTGGTGGGCTCCAAGCGGATGATTGTCTATGACGACGTCGCGCCGCTGGAGAAGATCCGGATCTACGATGCCCGGGTCGAGCGGCCGCCGCATTACGACACGTTCGCCGAGTTCCACTACTCCTATCACTATGGCGATATGTATGCGCCCTACGTGAAGCAGGAGGAACCCCTGAAGGTCGAGTGTCAGCATTTCCTCGAGTGCATCGAGCAGGGCAAGACCCCGCTGAGCAACGGGCGCCAAGGACTGCAACTCGTCAAGATTCTGGAGTCGGCCTCGGCCTCGCTCAAACGTCAGGGCGCTGCGGTGGAACTTCTGGAGTCGGAGTCTGCGTCTCTGTCGGCTTCGTCCCGATCACGGCACGAAGCCCCGGTGCCGTCAGCGAACCGCGCATGAAACAGCCGGACCAGACCTATCAGCGGATTGCCCCTGACGTCAGACTGGGCCAGGGCGTTCGAATCTTCGCCTTCGTCAACCTGTACGGATGCGAGGTCGGCGACGACAGCAAGATCGGCACTTTTGTCGAAATCCAGAAGGGAACTCGGATCGGGAAGCGCTGCAAGGTGTCCAGTCACACGTTCATCTGCGAAGGTGTCACGGTGGAAGACGAGGTGTTCATTGGCCACAATGTGACCTTCATCAACGACCGCTACCCCCGGGCGACGCGGGAAGACGGCGGGCTGCAGACGGATGCGGATTGGCAGTGTGTGCCCACGGTGGTCAAGCGCGGCGCCTCGATCGGCTCCAGCGCCACGTTGCTGTGCGGCATCACGGTTGGCGAGTACGCCGTCGTGGGGGCCGGCAGTGTGGTCACCAAAGACGTGCCTCCCTGCGCCGTGGTCGCCGGCAACCCCGCCCGAGTGCTCAAGCGACTGTCTCCCACGAAGTGATATGAAAGTCCCGTTTCTCGATCTCCACGCGCATCATCACCCGTTGCGGGAAGAATTCCTGACCGCCATTGGCGAGGTCATTGACCGCGGGGCGTTCGCAAGCGGCCCGTACGTCGCCAAGTTCGAGCAGGAATTCGCCGCGTTTTGTGGCTCCCGTTACGCCGTCGGCGTGGGCAACGGCACGGACGCGCTCTGGTTGAGCCTGCTGGCATTGGGGGTCGGGCCGGGCGACGAGGTCATCACGGTTTCCAGCACCTTCATGGCGACGGCCGAGGCCATCAGTTACTGCGGCGCCAGACCAGTGTTCGTGGACATCGATGAGCAGACCTACACGATGGACCCGGTCAAGATCGAGCCGGCCATCACCCCCCGCACCAAGGCGATCATTCCCGTGCATTTGTTCGGACAGATGGCCGACATGGACCCGATCCTGGAGATCGCCCGGCGGCACAACTTGCCGGTGGTGGAAGACGCCTGCCAGGCGCACGGAGCGGAGTACAGAGGGCGAAAAGCCGGGACGATCGGGGCGGCCGGGTGTTTCAGCTTCTATCCGGGCAAGAACCTGGGGGCCTTTGGCGAAGGCGGCGCGGTGACCACGGAGAGTGAGGAACTGCGAAACAGGATTCAGATCCTGCGGGAGCATGGCCAACCGAAGAAGTACTTCCACAGCCTGATCGGTTGGAATGCCCGCATGGACGGCATCCAGGGTGCCGTGCTCAGCGTGAAGCTCAAGCACCTGGCCCGTAACAACGCGGCTCGTCATGTCCGCGCGGAGCAGTACGACCAGCTCCTGGCGGGTGTGCCAGGCGTCCTCACGCCGACGGAGGCCCCGGAGCGTCGGCATGTGTACCACCTTTACGCCGTGCGCGTGAAGCAACGCGACCCGCTCCTCCAGGCGCTCGGCGAACGCGGCATCGGGTGCGGCATCCACTATCCCGTGCCGGTCCATCTCCAGGAAGCCTACCGTTTTCTCGGGTACGCTGCCGGCTCGCTGCCCGTGTCGGAACACTGCGCCAACGAGTTCCTCTCTCTGCCCATGTTCCCGGAACTGACCGCAGAGCAGGTGGAAGGCGTCGTGACGGAACTGCGGTCCCTCGTGGGCACCGCTGGAGCGCCACATGAAGCTGCTGTCTGAACCGACCGCCGCCGCGCCGCCGCCTTCGACCAAGGACCCGGTCCCAGAGGAAGCGCGCAGGGTCAACCCGCTGGAACTTCCCGCCTGGGACAGCTTGGTGCGGTCCCACCCAGGGTCGTCGTTTTTCCACGGCACGGCTTGGGCGAAGGTCCTCCAGGATACTTACGGCTATCGCCCCTTCTACTTTGCGGCCTTTGACGCCCAGCGGCTGTTGACGTTGCTGCCGGTGATGGAAGTGAGCAGTTGGCTGACGGGCCGACGTGGGATCTCGTTGCCGTTCACCGACGAATGCCCGCTCCTTTCCTCGTTTGCAACCGCGCCGAGCGATCTGTTCGAGCAGGTGATGGCGTGCGGCAAGGCCCGCGGCTGGCGATACTGGCAAGGGCGGGGTGGCCGAAAGCTCTTCAGTTGGGCGCCACCCTCCGTGACCTTCTTCGGACACACGCTCGACTTGTCGATGGGCGAGGAGCGGCTGTTTGCGGGCTTGCAGAGTCCGGTGCGCCGGGCCATCCGCAAGGGAGAAAAAGAAGCCGTGACCGTGGAGATGGCGCAGTCGCTGGAAGCCGTGCAAAGCTACTATACGCTCCACTGCGCGACGCGTCGCCGGCACGGACTGCCGCCGCAACCGTTCGCCTGGTTCCGCAACATTCATCAGCACGTCCTCGCCGAGAAGCTCGGCCAGGTGGTCCTTGCCAAGCTGGGCAGCCAGCCGGTGGCGGGCGCAGTTTTCTTTCATCTGGGCGACAAGGCGCTTTACAAGTACGCCGCCTCGGATCCGGCCTTCCCGCACTTGCGGGGCAGCAACCGGGTGATCTGGGAAGCCGTCAAGTGGTACACCCGCCACGGCTACCGGCAACTGGACTTTGGCCGGACGTCTGGCACCAACGATGGTCTGCGCCGGTTCAAGCTCGGCTGGGGGGCCGAGGAGCACCTCATCGAGTACGTGAAATACGATTTGGGCAAGCGGGCGTTTGTCACCGAGGCGGACGAAGCGGAAGGCTGGCACAACCAGGTCTTCCGGCGACTGCCGCTTTTTCTTTCCCGAATGATCGGTGCGTGTTTATATCGGCACTGTGCGTAGAGCAAGAGCATGACGATGAATGTCCACCCCAGTTCGCCGCGAGCTGCACGACGGGCAGTCCTCTGCCGGTCGTTGTCCGACGGGGTGATGACGCTGCGCCCCACCCACCACGAGGTAGGGCGGGCTGTCCTCAGCCCGCCGGAGCCGGAACCAAAGCTAGCCGACGCTGGCGCGAGTCCCTATGCCCGTTGACCCCGATCAAAAACCGGCCTTTGGCCTGAACCTCGGCGACGTGTACTACACGTTGTTCCGGCACAAGGGGAAGATTCTCTTCTTCACGGTGCTGGGCGTGGTCGCGGCCGCGGCTTTGTTTCTGACGCAGCCCCCTCTCTACAAGTCCCAAGCCAAGGTGTTCGTCCGCTATGTCGTCGAGAGTCGCTCGTTCAATCCCGCCGGAGGCGATCCGCAGGGCCGGAACGACCCGCAACTCCGGACGCCCGATTCCCAAGGCCAGAACATTCTCAACTCCGAGGTGGAACTCCTCACCAGCATGGACTTGGCACTGCAGGTGGCCGACGTAATCGGCCCGGAGAAGGTCCTCGCGGGGCTGGGCGGCGGCAAGAGCCGCGTCCAGGCGGGCGCGGTTGTCCAAAGGAACCTGCTTGTCGACGCGCAGCGACACAGCAACGTCATGCTCGTCACCTTCCAGCATCCCGATCCCGAGCTGGTTCAACCGGTGCTCCGTCAGGTCATCGACAGCTATTTCAAGAAGCATGTCGCCGTTCACCGCAAGGTGGGCATCTCGCAAGACTATTTGACCAAGGAAACGGACCGGCTCCGTGTTCGATTGCAGACGACCGAGGCCGAGATTCTGAATCTGAAGACGAACAAAGGGATGCTCTCCATCGAAGATGCCCGGCGGGTGCTCAGCGGAGAGGAAGTCCAGATCCGGCAGGAATTGGTCTCCGCGGAGGCTGAACTGGCGGAGCATCAGGCGACCGCGCACCACATGGGGCAGGCGGGGACCGCGGAGGCCGGCGCCACAAATGTCGTGGTCGCCGTGCCGGCGGATCGCACGGCCGAGTATCGCAACCTCATGGCGCGACTCGACGCCCTGCAAATCCGGCGAGCGGATTTGCTCCTGCAGTTCACTCACGAGAACCCGATGGTCAAGGTCGTTGAGCAGCAGATGACGGAAGTGAACCAGCAGAAGGCGGACCTGGAAAAGCAGTACCCTTCGCTGGCTTCGGTCCCAACCGCGACGCGAGGCGCACTGGCGGCCTCCGTCGATCCCGCCGCCGAAGCCCTGCGGCGGATCGGAGAACTCCAGGCCAAGATCATGGTACTGACCAACCGACTCGACAAGGTACGAACCGAGGCCACAACGTTGGAGACGGACCAGAACACCATCGCTCAATTGCAGCGAAAACGGGACCTGGAAGAGAGCCAGTACCGTTACTATTCAACGATCCTCGAGCAGACCCGGCTCGACGAGAACACCGGTGCTGGCGAAGTTGCCAACATTGATGAGGTCCAAGCCCCCACCGCCCCGGCCCAAGACCTATCCGCCATCCTCAAGCTGATCGGCTTGTGCCTGGGCGGTGGTATTGGCAGCGGGCTTGCGCTGGCATTCCTCCTGGAGATGTTCCTCGACCCGACTCTGCGGCGCCCGGTCGATGTGGTGAAGAAGCTGCACCTGCCCATGTTTCTCTCGATTCCACTGACCCACCGGAACGGCACCGCCCCCTCGGAGAAAGCGGCGTCGGGCAAGCGTGTCCCCGCCACCGAGCAGAGCCTCGTCTCGGCCATCCTGGCCGATACGCCGGGCAAGCGCACGCGGGCGGAAATTGCCGCCTGGGATGCGGGCCATTATCTGCGTCCTTACCACGAAGCCCTGCGCGACCGCCTGATGACCTATTTTGAAGTGAACAACCTGACTCACAAGCCCAAGCTGGTGGCCGTCACCGGTTGCTCCGACGGTTCAGGAGTCACGACGTTGGCCGCCGGCCTGGCCGCCACCCTCTCGGAAACCGGTGAGGGGAACGTGTTGCTGGTGGACATGAATGTCGAGCAGGGGGCCGCGCATCCGTTCTTCAAGGGACGGCCGGCCTGCAATCTGACGGACCTGCTCGAGCAGGAGAAGCGCGGCAGCTCGATGATTCAGGACAGACTTTACATGGCTTCTGAGAATCCCCGCGATCGCCTGCCGAATGTGCTGCCCAACCGGTTCTCCAGTCTCGTGCCGAAACTGAAGGCCAGCGACTACGACTACATCATCTTCGACATGCCGCCGATCAGCAACACGAGCGTCACGCCGCGGTTGGCCCGCTTCATGGACATCGTGTTGCTGGTGGTCGAATCCGAGAAGACGAGCCACGACCAGGCCAAACAGGCCAGCGCGTTGTTAACTGAGTCAAAGGCGAACGTTCACGCCGTTCTCAACAAGAGCCGCAAGTACGTTCCCGGCTGGCTCCTCCAGGAGCTTTGACCCTCCGCGCAGGTGACGACCCGAGGGCATTCATTCGAGGCGGGCAGCGGCGATTGCAGACTCGCCATCCGGCGCTGCCCGCCGGACTGACGCGCGGCAGTGTCAGGGTTGCCGGGGAGGCGGGGCCTGGCGACTCGCGGATCACACCGCCCGCGGCTTTGTGCCGCCCGGACAATACAGAGTGGGATATTGGGGATGCTCGAAAACCGACCACCATCGGCAATCGGGCAAGTGCGGTAGCTTGCTCGTAACGGGCCGGCAGCCAAGGTTGCGATGAGACTCTGGATACCTCTCTATTACACGCTGAAGCCTTACCTTCCCCTGCGGCTTCGCATGGTCCTCCGGCGCTGGTACTCTCGGCGGATTTTGAAGCGTTGCGGCGATATCTGGCCCGTCCTCGAATCGGCTGGACGAAAACCTGAAGGCTGGCCCGGCTGGCCCGACGGCAAGCAGTTCGCCTTCCTCCTCACGCACGACGTCGAATCCCAGGAGGGCGTTGACCGGGTCCGCCAGCTTGCCGAACTCGAAATGTCCCTCGGATTCAGGTCGTCGTTCAATTTCATCCCTAAAGGATCCTACCGCCTCACGCCGCAGCTCCGGGAATGGCTCGTGACGAATGGATTCGAGGTGGGAGTCCACGACCTTTACCATGACGGCAAGCTCTATCGCTCGCGCGAGGTCTTCCGGCGGTGTCACGCCAAGGAGATCAACCGCTGTTTGCAGGCGTGGAACGCCGTGGGGTTTCGGTCGGCCTTCATGCACAACCAGCTCAACTGGCTGCATGACCTGGAAATCCAATACGACGCATCGACCTTCGACACAGATCCATTCGAGCCTCAACCCGATGAGGCCGGGACCATCTTCCCGTTTTGGGTTCCCGCGCCTGCGCCAAGCGAGAGGAGAGAGGAGAGGGGAGAGGGGGCTCCAGATGCCAGAGGGCAGAGGACCGAGGGCGGACGGCAGTGCGTGGCTCAGGGTCAATCGTCCGACCTGCCTGGCTCCCAAATCCTGGCTCCCGGGTCCGATGCCCGCCCGACCTCCGATCTCCACTCTCCAGTCGCCTCGGGGAAAGCGGGTTACTTGGAATTGCCGTACACTCTGCCCCAGGACTCCACCCTCTTCCTCCTGTTAGGCAAGCGCGATCCGGAGATCTGGGTCCAGAAACTGGGCTGGATTGCAGAGCAGGGAGGCCTGGCGTTGGTGAACCTGCATCCCGACTACATCTGTTTTGACGGCGAACGGCCCTCTGCCTTCACGTATCCAGTGGAGTATTACCGCCGGTTCCTGCGCCATGCGCGCCAGCGATACGCAGGTTCCTTTTGGCAACCGCTTCCGAAGGATCTGGCCGCCTACATGGCGCATCACCGACCGCAGCCGTGTCCGAAACCGAAGCGCGTTTGCATGGTCACTTACTCCCACTTCCTGAGCGACGCTCGCGTCAGGCGGTATGCGGCGGCGTTGGCCGGGCGGGGAGATCATGTGGATGTCCTGGCCCTGCAGCCCTCCCGCGAGGCGCCGAAAATGGAAACGGTCGGTAACGTCCACCTGTTCTGTGTGCAATCGCGCCTTGGCAAAAAGGAAAAGTCGCCGGTTGGTTTTCTCCTTCCGCTGCTGCGATTCCTGACCGCGTCGTCCTTTTGGATCACCCGTCGGCATGCTCGTCAGCCGTATGATGTTCTGCATATCCATAACATCCCGGATTTCCTGGTCTTTGCGGCGTGGTATCCGCGGCTTCGAGGTGCCCGGGTGATACTGGACATCCACGACATCGTCCCAGAATTCTTCACCTCCAAGTTTGCGCGCAAGGCCGATTCCCTCAGCGTGCGCGCGCTTCTTCTTATGGAGCGATGGTCGGCGCGGTTTGCCCACCACGTCATCATCGCCAACGACCTGTGGCGGGAGAAATACGCGACCCGGACCGGCACCGAAAGCAGATGCACCGTGTTCATCAATAACGTCAACACGGACATCTTCCAACCCACACTCCGCCGGGGAGGCTCTGACGTGTGGCCGCTGGTCATGTTTCCGGGAGGGTTGCAGTGGCACCAGGGCCTCGACCTCGCCATCCGGGCCTTCCCCGGGGTGGTCGCCGTGTTTCCAAAAGCCGAATTTCACATTTACGGCGAGGGCGCGATGAAGTCCGAGTGGATGGCCTTGGCGGCCTCGCTCGGCCTCGCCGACCGCGTGAAGTTTTTTACCGAAATTACCGTTCGCGAGATCGCCCGAAAGATGGCCGAGGCCGATCTGGGCGTGGTCCCCAAGCGCGCGGACTCGTTTGGCAATGAGGCCTACAGCACCAAGATCATGGAGTTCATGGCCTTGGGCGTGCCGGTGGTCATTTCCAGCACCCGGGTGGACCGCCACTACTTCGACGATTCCATCGTCAAGTTCTTCGAGTCTGGGCATGTTGACGCCCTGGCTGCGGCCATGATTGAGGTCCTGCAAAACCGCGAGGAAACCCGGGAGCGCGTCGCCCGTGCCTCCGCGTATGCGACTGCCCACAACTGGGAAACCCGCAAGCACGACTACCTCAAGCTCGTGGACGACCTCTGCACCCGGTAGCCCCGTCTCGTAAGAGCGGGGAACTTCTTCCTTTGAGATCTGAAATCCGCAATTTGAAGTTCACGTTCCGCGTTGCCCTCGTAGCCGCGGCTCGTCAGAGCGCGGATGCCCGTTTCCCTTCGCGCCTTCGCGTCCTTGCTGTGATTTGGATGCTGCTTTCTGTTTTCATCGTTCAGTCTCGGATCTCCGCCCTCTGACGTCTGGTCTCTAATCTCTGGTCTCTGTCCCCACCCCGTGCGCCTTGACCGCCTCTTAACGCTGTACGTCATGCGACCTCTACGGAGGCTGCGTGGATGCAGTTTGGCCTCTGATCTCTGTCCTCCGTCCTCTGAACGGCGCTTGCCCATCCTGATGTATCACAGCATCTCGGACGACCCCGAGCCCGGCGTTCGCCCCTACTACCGCGTCTGCACCAGTCCGCGCCGCTTTGCTGAGCACATGGCGTTGCTCAAGTCACGTGGCTACCGCGGCGTCACATTGAGCGAGGGCCTCGCCTGGCTCCGTTCCCCGTTGGACGTTGAACGTTCAGTGTTGGATGTTGGATGTTCGCCGGTTCCTCCGACCTCCGCCCTCCGCCCTCCGCCCTCTGATCTCTGTTCTCTGTCCTCTGCCCTCAGACCCCGAACCCCGAACTCCGATCTTCCAGCTCCGACCTCTGACCTCCGACCTCTGACCTCTGAGCGCCCCGCCGCCCTGACCTTCGACGACGGCTTCCGCGACTTCCACACGGCTGCGTTTCCGATTCTGCAACAACACGGCTTCAACGCCACCATGTATCTCCCCACCGCCTTCATCGGAGAAACCCGGCGTGTTTTCTGTCCCCGCGGCAGCTCCTTTCTGCGACCTCTGACCTCCGACCTCTCCTCCAACCGCGACTGCCTGACCTGGTCCGAGGTCCGCGAACTCCATGGGGATGGCATCGAATTCGGCTCCCATACCGTGACGCACCCGAAGCTCGTCGAACTGTCATGGCCCGAGATTGAATCCGAAATGGTCAAGTCGAAATCTGAAATCGAACAGCGCCTTGGGGCGACAGTCGCAGCCTTTGCCTATCCCTACGCCTTTCCGCAGACCGACGACGGTTACGTTAGAAGCTTCCGGCAGTTGTTGGCCGATGCGGGATACTCCTGCTGCGTAACCACCGAGGTGGGACGCGTAAAGACGGGGGACGATTCCTATCGCTTGAAACGCCTGCCCGTCAACGCGCTGGATGACACCACCCTCCTCCAAGCCAAGTTGGAAGGCCGCTACGATTGGCTGGCTGGCCCGCAGGCGTGGATCAAGAAGCTGAAGCAAGTGCCTCGTCTCCGGAGAGCCAAACGCGATTCTGACCCGCCGCGTGGGAGTGATGCCCAACTGAAGGCTGCGTCATGAACACAGTCCAGTACGTCATCGTCACGCCCGTTCGCAACGAGGCGCAGCACCTGCGGGAAACCATCAATGCGGTGCTCACGCAGACGCTGCGTCCGCGAAAATGGGTGATCGTGAATGACGGGTCCACGGATCACACCGGCCAACTGATTGGTGTTGCTTCCAGGGAGCATTCCTGGATTCAGGCCATCCACCGCCCGGATCGTGGATTTCGGAAATCAGGGGGCGGCGTCATCGAGGCGTTCTACGACGGTTATGCGCTGGTCAGCCGTGAACCCTGGGATTTTCTCGTCAAGCTCGACGGAGACGTTTCCTTCGCTCCGTTATATTTCGAGAGCAGTTTTGCCCGCTTTCAGGCCGATCCGAAGCTCGGCATCGGTGGAGGCACCATCTGCGGCTCCAAAGGCGACCGCCTTGTGGAGGAATCTACCGGCGACCCCGCCTTTCATGTGCGCGGCGCAACCAAGATTTACCGCCGGGCTTGCTGGGAAGCCCTTGGCGGGTTGGTCCAAGCCCCCGGGTGGGACACGCTGGATGAGGTCAAAGCGAACATGCTCGGCTGGAGAACCTGCACTTTCAGGGATTTGAAGCTCCATCACTTCCGCCATGCCGGCGGTGCCGATGGAAGCTGGAAGAACTGGGTGAAAAACGGGTTGGCGAACTACATCACCGGCTATCACCCTTTGTTCATGTCGCTCAAATGTGTAAAGCGGGCCGTGTCGGAACGCTCGCTGACCATCCCGGCCGGACTGGGGTGGGGCTACCTCAAGGGCTACCTCAAACGTGTCCCGCGAACCGAGCCTGAGGTGATCCGGTACGTGCGCCGCGAGCAGATCAAACGGCTCCTCTTCCGGCCCAGTCTTTGGGGCTGAGCTTTTCCGTTGGTTTCAAGCGCAACACCATCCGCTAGGATTTCCATGATGGACGTTTCGGTAATCCTCATTAACTGGAAATCGAAAGATTACCTGCGGAAGTGTCTCTCAAGCCTGCAAGTCGTCTCCCGCGGCGTGGACTTGGAGATCGTTGCGGTTGACAACGCCTCCTCTGACGGTTGCGGTGAGATGCTCGCGCGCGAGTTTCCTGGCGCGATCTTCATCCAGAGCGACAAGAATCTCGGTTTTGCGAAAGGCAACAACCTGGGCGCCGCCCGGGCCACCGGTCGCAACCTCCTCTTTCTGAATCCCGATACCGAGTTCCTGGAAGATTCGGTTTCGGTCCTGGTCAACCGTCTCGATTCACTCCCGGGTGCCGGCGCAGTCGGATGCAAGCTGTTGAACTCAGACAAGAGCCTTCAGACCAGTTGTATTCAATCGTTTCCCAGCGTGTTGAACCAGTTTCTCGACTCCGATTTTTTGCGCGGTCAATTCCCGCGCTCCTCACTTTGGGGCACGGCGGCTTTCCTTTCAGACGGCTGCCGGCCGGAGGTCGTGGAGGTCGTCTCCGGGGCTTGCGTCATGGTCAAACGCAGCGTGTTCGAGCAGGTGCGCGGTTTTACCGAGCGTTACTTCATGTACGGCGAAGACCTCGACCTGTGCTTCAAGATCCGGCGGGCCGGGTGCTGCGTCTACTACCTCCCCCAGACGGCGATTGTGCATCACGGCGGCGGCAGCACTAGGCAGGGGGTCAACCGGTTCTCAAGCGTGATGATGCGGGAGTCCGTTTACCGTTTCCTGCGATTCAACCGCGGCTTGCCGAGCGCCGCAGCTTACCGTGGCGCAATGGCCGGAAGTGCTCTGCTTCGCGTTTTGTTGATCCTGCCTCTGCTGATCGTTGCACGGAACCGGGTCGTGAAGAATGGCCCGGGTTCACTCCACAAGTGGCTGGCTATCCTTCGCTGGAGTATTGGGATGGAGACGTGGGCGCGAAATCAGAGTTCGGGCGGCTGACCGAACTCCGGGGATGGTGACCCTCTCAAGAGATTTGTTTCGGGCCCTCATCTCTGCCGGCGCGGGCTTTGTTCTCACGGCCAGGTGTGGTGCTTTCGCATCTGCTGCGTGGCTGCTCCTGCTTCGGAAGATTGAAGGCGGGTGAGAGTGTTCTCTCCAGCGTGCGTGAATGAAGACGGTAGCTGTATTTCCAGGCGAGGCTTTTGACCGGCTGCGCCGTTGCTGGGACGGCCTGGCAGCATTGGAGTCGGTTCAATTCCGGGCGGCTGACGATGTGCGGGACCCTTGTTCTGACGCTCTGATTGCCGTGAACGTTCCGCTGTCCGTTGCTGAAGAAGCGACGGCAGCAGGGAAACGAACGTTTGCCTTTGTCAGCGCGAAACCGATGCTCGGGGCCCTGGCCGGGGAGCCGGTCCAGTTCACTCGCTCTTCGTTCTTGGATCCAATCCTGCGCGGAAGACGCTTGCAGGATTCCAGCGTGCCCCTGAACTGCCCCTGGGTGATGCTGGTGACGGAGCCGTTGGCTGCCAAGGGGGACACTCCGGTCTGGTCTCGGGTCCGCTTCCAGGGTGAAGCTGCCGATCTGGTGGCCTATCCTGCTCCGGAGTGCGTGGAATCGCCATACCTCTTTCCGCACTGCCGTTCCGGCGCGTTCATGCGCTTGCTGCCTCTGATCCACTTTCTGCGGGAAGTCAACGGCGGAGCCGCATGGCGCAGACCGCCTGTGCGGGCCTGCTTCATGCTCGACGATCCGAACCTGCATTGGGGCTCATTCGGTTTTGTCAGGTATCGCCGCCTGGTGGCGTCGGCGCGAAAGCACAATTACCATGTCGCCTTCGCGACCGTTCCTTTGGACGCGTGGTTCGTGCATCAGCCCACCGCGAAGCTTTTTCGCGAAAACGCCGATCGCGTGTCGCTGCTCATTCATGGAAACGACCACACCCGCGAGGAGTTGGCGCGACCACGCTCTGCCGAACGCTGCCTCCAGATTGCCGCTCAGGCTCTGAGGAGGACCGAAACCTTGGAGAAGTGCTGCGGGTTTGGAGTTGCCCGGGTTATGGCGGCGCCTCATGGGTCGTGCCATGCGGAGATGGCGGCCGCCATGCTCCGCGTGGGATTCGAGGCGGCCTGCATCTCGCGTGGTTCCATTATGTACTCCAACCCCGCGGAACAATGGCCGGCCACGGTGGGGTTGACCCCGGCCGAATTCCTTGGCGGCGGCCTGCCGACCATTCCCCGATTCGCCCTCACGGACAAATGCCATACGGAGGTCATCCTCGCGGTGTTCCTTGGGCAGGCCATCATCCTGGTCGGCCACCATCAGGACCTGAACGACAACCACCGCACTCTCGAGACCCTGGCCGGATTCATCAACGATTTGCCGGGCGCGAGGTGGACGAACCTGGAGGCCATCGCGCGCTCCAACTATTGGTTGAGCACGGCTGACGACGTCCTGCGAATCCGGACCTATTCTCGGCGTTGGGACTTGTCCGTTCCCGAGGGAGTGCGGCACATCGTGATTGAACCGGCCTGGCAGCGCGAATCCGGCCGGCCGGACCGCGTGCAGGTTGGAAGAGAGGGACAGGCGACGCCCCTAACATTGGACGGAGACAGGTATTCAATGGACGCCCAGGGCTCCAGAGCGTTGTGGGTGTCTCATCTGGCCGAACGGCACGAGGATCATCGAACGGTCGCTGCTCCGCCGGTAACCCTGTGGCCCTTGGTTCGGCGACTCCTCTCTGAGGGGCGGGATCGCCTTCAGCCGTGGCTGTCATCGCGATCGGATGCCCGGGCATCGTCCGGGGGCCCTTCTGGGAAAGGGAGTGGGGTGCTTGATCGAACCACCTGAGCCTTGCGCGTCTCCTGTCGGGGGTCAAATGACTGCGCCTTGACCACGGATCCCTCCTGCTCGCGGTAACACGCTGATTCTCCTGCAACCATGTGCGGCATTGCCGGCAAACTGTATTCTGATCCTGCACGCCCGATGGAACGCGCCGCCATCGAGGCGATGCTCGGTCCCATCGCGCACCGCGGGCCGGACTCGACCGGCGCCTATTTGGAGGGTCCGGTGGGACTCGGTCACCGGCGTCTGTCCATTATTGATCTGGCTGCCGGTTCGCAGCCCATGGCCAACGAGGATGACTCCGTCTGGATCGTCTTCAACGGCGAGATCTACAATTACCTTGGGTTGCGCCAGCAATTGCTCGCCCGCGGTCACCGGTTCAAGACCCACTCGGATACGGAGGTCATCATTCACGCCTACGAAGAGTATGGTCCGGACTGCCTGCGGCACTTGCGCGGAATGTTCGCGTTTGCCATCTGGGACCGGAACCGCCGCCGCTTGTTCATCGCCCGTGACCGTGTTGGCATCAAGCCGCTGTACTACTGCCAGACGGCGGAGGCGTTTTACTTCGCCTCCGAACTGAAGGCCATCATCGCCGATCCAGCCGTTTCACGGGAAATCCATCTCCCGGCCATCCGGCAATTCCTGAACTTCCACTATCTTCCGGGCGAGGACACGCTGTTCAAGTCCATCCGCAAACTCCTGCCCGGACACTACCTCCTGGCCGAGCCGGGGAAGCTGAGCATCACCCAATACTGGGATCTTAAGTTCACTAAGGACCGCTGGCAGAAATCGTTCGAGGAAGTAGTCGAGGAACTCCACCGCCTCCTGGCCTCCACCGTGCGCGATCACATGATCGCCGACGTGCCGGTGGGCGTGTTGCTCAGTGGCGGTGTGGATTCCTCCGCCGTGCTTAATTTCGCCGTGCAGGGCACGGACAAGAAAGTCAAAACCTTCACCGTCGGCTTCGATGGCAACCAGGTCGTGGACGAGCGGCCTTATGCGCGCCTTGCCGCCGAACGATTCGGCACGGAGCATTTTGATCTCAGCATCACCGCGCAGGATTTTTGGGACTTTCTCCCGTCCTACGTCTGGCACATGGAGGAGCCGGTGTGCGAGCCCCCGGCCGTGGCGCTGTACTACGTTTCCGGGTTGGCGCGCAACCACGTCAAAGTGTTGCTCTCGGGAGAAGGCGGTGATGAAGCCTTTGCGGGCTACCCCAACTACCCGAACCGGCTCAAGCTGCAGCGCCTCCAGAACGCGCTGGGGCCGTTGGCGCGACCGGTGGGGGCGATTGCGGAGCTTATGGGTCGCGTGTCCGGCGAGGGTCGGGTGCAGCGCTATGGCGCCGCGCTCGGACGGCCGTTGGCCCAGACCTATTTCAGCCGGACCACAGGACCGACGTCCTTCTTCCACGGCCGGGGTGTGGAACTCTTCACGCCGGACTTTCTGGCGGCCACCTCCTCTGTGTCCGCGGCGGCACTGATGGAGAAGCTCCTGGCGCCCATGACTGGCCGGCCGTTATTGGACCAGATGCTTTACGCCGACACCAAGACCTGGCTGCCGGATGATTTGCTGGTGAAGGCCGACAAAATCACCATGGCGAACTCGTTGGAACTGCGCGTGCCCCTCCTGGATCACGAGGTCCTGGAGTTTGCCGCGTCGTTGCCGGCCCGCTACAAAGTGCAGGGCCGGGAAACCAAGCGGGCGCTCAAGGCCGCCTTCGCCCGGGTGCTGCCGCAGGAAATCCTGACGCGAAAGAAGGCCGGATTCCCCGTGCCCTATAACGGCTGGCTGCGCGGTGAACTGGCGGAAGGCGTGCGGGATCTTCTGCTGTCCGCCCAAGCCCGGACTCGTGACTGGTTCCGCCGTGACCAGGTTGAGCAGCTCTTGGCGGCGAACCAGCGCCACGGTGGCAGTCCTAAGGAAGTATTCTGCCTGTTGACCTTGGAACTTTGGTTTCGCAGGTTCCTCGCCTGAATCGTCCCTTGGCCGCGGCGCCTCGCCGCGTGTGTTACTCCGGACAGGACTTCCTGGATTATGACCGACCAAAACACAAAGCTCCGCGTCCTCCACAGCTTCCCGCACCGGCTGGGAATGAGCCGGATTTGCACCACCGCCTGGTACGAGATCGACAGTGTGGCGGAAGCCGGGGCCGAAATGCGGGTGATGGCTGGCGATTCGGTGCGGCCCTTTCCCCGGCCTGTTCACGTGGAAAAAACCCTCTCCTGGGGCCGCTTCCGCCTGCCTTACCGCGTGTTCGGCACCCGCCGCATGTGCATCTTGCACGACTGGCTCGTATCCCGCAGACTCCCTCATTTGGCCGGTCAGGTTGACATTATCCATGCGTGGCCCCTCGGTGCACTCAGAACCATCAAGGTCGCCAAGCGTCTCGGTATACCAGTCGCATTGGAGCGGTGTAACGCTCATACCCGCTTCGCTTACGAGGTGGTACGGAAGGAATGCGGACGCATCGGTGTGCCTCTTCCGCCCGGCCACGAGCACGCCTTCAATCCTGCCGTTCTTGAGTTGGAGGAAAAAGAGTATTCCCTGGCCGATGCGCTTCTCTGCCCATCGGACTTCACGGTTAACACCTTCATCGATCAAGGCTTCCCGCGGGAGCGGTTGGTGCGGTTTATTTACGGCGTGGACGAAGAAAGATTCTGCCCTTCCAACAAGCCGCGTGACCCGAACGCTGGTTTAAAAATGATTTTCGTGGGTGTTTGCGCTGTCCGTAAAGGGTTGCATTTCGCACTCGAAGCGTGGTTGCGATCAACGGCCTCAAAGAATGGCCGCTTTTTGATTGCCGGGGATTTTCTCCCGGCTTACCGGGAAAAGCTGGCACCCATGCTCGCGCACCGCAGCGTCGAGGTTCTCGCTCATCGCAATGACGTGCCGGAGTTAATGCGCGAATGCGATTTGTTGGTGCTGCCCAGCATTGAGGAAGGGTTCGGCTTGGTTTGCACTGAGGCGATGGCGAGCGGTTGCGTGCCGCTTGTTTCGGACGCTTGCACTGATCTTTGCCGGCACTTGGACAATGCGCTTGTGCATCATGTGGGTGATGTCGAAAGGCTGAGAGAGCACATCACTCTCCTGCACAACGATCGCGCGCTGTTGGGAAAGCTGCGCTCGGCAGGCTTAAGTAACGTACCGGAAATCAACTGGGCAGCAGCGGGGAGGAAGCTGCTTCAGGCCTATATCGAAATCGTCGAAGCAAATTCAGGTACGACTCAGGTACCGTCATGCCTGGGCGAGTTTGTAAGATGATGTTGAGACACGTACGCGACGAGACGACCAGACGTTGCCAGAGGAGCTACACAGTTTCAAAACCATTCGGTGAGAAGAACCGTGGCCAAATCCAAAATGGTCCCTACGAAAGGCTAGATAATTATGGCAAGCATGATCGATTCAATGAAGGACCACCTAAAAGAAATCGTTTTTTATGTGCCGAAAGATTTGCTTCGGCCGGTCGTCGCAGTGTTGTGGCACCTAGGTCTCAGCCAGCGCAGTTTTTACATCTACTCTAAATTGGGTTTCCCAGACGTGGTGTTGCAGGGGCCTTTTAAAGGTATGAAGTACCTTCCGTCCTCAGTCTGTAGCGCAATCCTGCCAAAATACCTCGGGACGTATGAAAAGGAATTGTGGAGTGCGATCGAGAAACTACGAGACAAGCATCCGGATATTGTTTTAGATGTCGGTTCGGCGGAAGGGTTTTATGGCGTAGGACTGACCATCCTTCTCCAACCCAATAGCACTCATTGTTTCGACATCGATCGTCGAGCTATACGGCTGTTGTGCAAGAACGCTGAGCTCAATGATGTGTCCAAGAAGATCAAGGCGCATCACGGCTGCTCCGTGAAAGATCTCGAGGACTTGTTGTGTCAAGCAAAGAATCCCGTCGTGAAAATGGACGTAGAAGGATGTGAAGATGAGCTCCTGGATCCAATCCCCATTCCGTCCCTGAGGAAAGCAGAAATAATAGTTGAAGTGCATGAGGGGTTAAGGCCCGGGATGTTCAGGCGCCTGGAGGAACGTTTCAGCACCACACACCTAATTCAAAGGCTGCAACCTCTTGAGCGCTCCGTTCACGATCTCCCTCCACACGTCACCATGAGCCTTGACGACCTAGGGTTTGCCATGGATGAAGCCCACTCAACGGAGGTGGGTTGGTATATAATGCATCCAAGGGGACAGAATTGATACTAGCAGGGTTATCGAGAGATGAAGCCGCGCGCACACGGGGAGAGCACACCGGCTCACCGAAGGCAGCCGAACTCACACAACGCATAGGACAGTTGCATCAAGACCGCGAGCTGCTTGCCTGACTGCCTGGCAGTTTGCTGAAGGCGCGTCTCGAGAAAAGATGAGGCGCTGGCTCCCGCAATTGCTTTCGGTTCACGAGACTTTCAGCGACTCGTGCGGTGTGGCGGTACCAGATTAGCGATGAATCCCGTCGGTGCATGTATTCTGCTCTTGCTCGCCCTTGTGGTGCTGTGCGGACCACGCCGCTGCGCTTTGCTGGCGATGATGGCCGGAGTGCTGTATCTAACGCAAGGACAGCAGCTGCAGGTGCTGGGATTCCATGTTTTTGCAGCACGCTTTCTCGAACTCGCCGGTTTCATCCGAGTCATCGCACGTCGGGAATTTTCGTTCTCACAATTCGGTGCGGTAGGGAAGATGCTCCTCGTCCTCTATGCCTACGGAACAGTGATTTT
>Ga0315274_10004790_pt1 | contig 19860 bp, 14 predicted proteins | sample YL17G02_20_MG_FD_203700 | JGI IMG/M metagenome (GOLD analysis project Ga0315274, IMG submission 203700) | Sediment microbial communities from Yellowstone Lake, YNP, Wyoming, USA - YL17G02_20 | ecosystem: Environmental > Aquatic > Freshwater > Lake > Sediment | place: USA: Wyoming | collected... | reverse complement strand
TAAGTCCTCGCCTGATTAGTTTCGACCAATTAGTACCGGTCAGCTCAGCCCTTACGGGCTTTACACCTCCGGCCTATCAACCTGGTGATCTTCCAGGGATCGTCTTAAACGAGACCTAATCTTGTGGTGGGCTTGACGCTTAGATGCCTTCAGCATTTATCCCTTCCCGACATGGCTACCCAGCGTGTGCTCCTGGCGGAACAACTGGTACACCAGAGGTCAGTTCCTTCCGGTCCTCTCGTACTAGGAAGGACTCCACTCAAGTCTCGAGCGCCTGCACCGGATATGGACCGAACTGTCTCACGACGTTCTGAACCCAGCTCACGTACCGCTTTAATGGGCGAACAGCCCAACCCTTGGAACCTGCTCCAGCTCCAGGATGCGACGAGCCGACATCGAGGTGCCAAACCGCATCGTCGATGTGAACTCTTGGATGCGATCAGCCTGTTATCCCCGGGGTAACTTTTATCCGTTGAGCGATGGCCCTTCCATGCGGTACCACCGGATCACTAAGTCCGACTTTCGTCCCTGCTCGACATGTACGTCTCGCAGTCAAGCTCCCTTATGCCTTTACACTCGACGCACGATTTCCAACCGTGCTGAGGGAACCTTTGAACGCCTCCGTTATCTTTTAGGAGGCGACCGCCCCAGTCAAACTGCCCGCCTAACTCTGTCCCGCGAAATTCACATTCGGGGTTAGAACTCCAATCAAACCAGGGTGGTATTTCACCGTTGACTCCGCCCAGCCCGAAAGCCAGGCCTCAAAGTCTCCCACCTATCCTACGCAAGTCAAATCGAAATCCAAAGCTAGGGTACAGTAAAGCTCCACGGGGTCTTTCTGTCCTGATGCAGGTAAACCGTGTCTTCACGGTTATCCAAATTTCACCGAGTCTCTCTCCGAGACAGCGCTCCTATCGTTATGCCTTTCGTGCGGGTCGGAACTTACCCGACAAGGAATTTCGCTACCTTAGGACCGTTATAGTTACGGCCGCCGTTCACTGGCGCTTCGGTTAGGCCCTTGATATGATCTCAAGCCACCCCTTAACGTTCCAGCACTGGGCAGGCATCAGCCCCCATACATCCTCTTACGAGTTAGCGGAGACCTGTGTTTTTGTTAAACAGTCGCAGGAGCCTGGTATCTGCGGCCCCCGCCAAAGGCGGGGGCATCCCATCTTCCGAAGTTACGGGATCATTTTGCCTAGTTCCTTAGAGAGAGTTATCTCGCGCGCCTTGGCTTGTTCAGCCTGTCCACCTGTGTCGGTTTGTGGTACGATCGCCTGCCCCAATACCCGCAGCTTTTCTAGTCAGCGTGGAGTTGATCAGTTCCCCCGCGATTGCTCTTGGGGTCCACCTTTCGGTACCGTAATCCAATAAACGGCTGAGCTATCCTTCTGCGTCCCTGCGGTTAACAAAACAGACGGTAACGGAATATTAACCGTTTTACCATCGCCTACGCCTCGCGGCCTCAGCTTAGAAATCGACTTACCCTGGGAGGACGAGCCTTGCCCAGGAAACCTTAGACTTTCGGCGGACGGGATTTCCACCCGTCTTTTCGTTACTTATGCCGACATTCTCACTTCTGGTTCGTCCATCAGGCCTCGCGGCCTAACTTCACACTACAACAGAACGCTCCCCTACCACTCATCCCCCGGTAAACCGGGAGACAAATCCGTAGCTTCGGTATCAGGCTTATCCCCGTGTATTTTCGGCGCAAAACCACTCGACCAGTGAGCTGTTACGCACTCTTTAAAGGATGGCTGCTTCTAAGCCAACCTCCTGGCTGTTTTAGCGATTTCACTTCCTTTGCAACTTAGCCTGAATTTAGGGACCTTAGCTGACGGTCCGGGCTGTTTCCCTCTTGAGCACGAAGCTTATCCCTCGCACTCTCACTCCCCAGTAGTCGCTCTTCGGTATTCGGAGTTAGCAAGGAGTTGGAAGTCCTTTCGGACCCCTAGTCCAAACTGTACTCTACCTCCGAAGGCATAGTCTGGAGGCTGGCCCTAAAACCATTTCGGGGAGAACCAGCTATCTCTGATCTCGTTTAGCTTTTCACTTCAATCCTCAAGTCATCGAAGGATTTTTCAACATCCACTCGTTCGGGCCTCCCCCCGATTTTACTCGAGGTTCACCCTGCTCAAGGATAGATCGATCAGTTTCGGGTCTACAGCTGCAAACTAAACGCCCTATTCGGACTCGCTTTCGCTGCGCCTCAGGCTTAAACACCCTAAGCTCGCTTGCAACTGTAAGTCGCCGGCTCATTCTTCAATAGGCACGCCGTCACCCCGACTTGCGTCGAGGCTCCGACCGCTTGTAGGCACACGGTTTCAAGTTCTATTTCACTCCCATCCCTGGGTTCTTTTCACCTTTCCCTCACGGTACTAGTTCGCTATCGGTCACTGCTTAGTATTTAGCCTTGGAAGATGGTCCTCCCTGATTCACACGGGATTTCTCGTGTCCCGTATTACTTGGGATGCCGCTAGACCTCATTTGCCTTTCGCTTACCGGACTATCACCTTCTGTGGTCTGGCTTTCCAGCCAATTCAGCTAGACATTTGAGTATCACATTGCGGTCCCGCAACCCCTCCCCGGTAAACCGGGAAGGTTTAGGCTGTTCTCCTTTCGCTCGCCGCTACTAAGAGAATCTCAGTTGATTTATTTTCCTCGGGGTACTTAGATGTTTCAGTTCCCCCGGTTCACTCCCCCGACATTACATCGGAGGTATCCGGACATTACTCCGGACTGGTTCCCCTATTCGGACATCCCCGGATCAAAGCTTATTAGACAGCTCCCCGAGGCGTATCGCCGTCTGTCGCGTCCTTCATCGCCTTGCAGTGCCAAGGTATTCCCCATGCGCCCTTAAAAATTATCAGGCGAGAATTAATTCTCGCAATTAAAAACCTACTATAGCAATATCAAAGATCGGTCTCGTGAAGAGAGCGAATGTTAATTATACGGCAAAAAAACCTATTCTGTCAAGTAGTTTGGTCAGTCCTTCATCCACCCCGGCTCTTCCTCGCCCTCCCCCTCCCCCTCTCCTTCCGCCGGTTTGGTCTTTTTCTTCTTTACCACCCGGGGAGCGGCGGGCTTGGGCAGGGTCTTGGCGGCCTCCATCTCCTTCTGCTTCTCCTCCAGGGCCTTCATCAACTCCTGCTGTTTGGCCTTCGCCTCTTCCGTCGCGGCCTCTTCTTTTTCCCCTTCCTTTATCAGGGGCTTCCACTTGTTATCTGCGTATTCCCAGGTCTTGCCGGTCTCGGAATCGAGCATGATGATGATCTTGGGCCCCCAGAAATACCTCTTTTCCGAGAAGACCTTGTAGCGGCCGGCCTGCGCCAGGCAGATCCCGCCGAGCAGTAGGACCAGAATCAGGACCAATACATATTTTCTCATTCTTATCACCCCTATTATCGAAACCATCCGAAGCCCCGGCAAGGCGGGGCGAAGGATGGTGGAGCCGAGCGGGATCGAACCGCTGACCTGTCCGATGTAACATCGGACCGTTCTCCCAATCAAATTTCTCCTCCAGTCAAGGAATATTAAACTTGGAGCGGAGGAGAGTTGAACTCCTGACCTCCTGGTTGCAAACCAGGCGTTCTCCCAACTGAACTACCGCCCCGTTATTTTAATTCTACCATCTTTTATTATCTGTTCAATGATTTTACGATTTTTGAATGATTTCAATTTATATTCTATTTGCCTAGCTTCCTCAATTGTGGGATATTCCTGTGTAAAAACGAGATCAATAGGTAATATATACCTCGTTGCTTTTACTTGGGAGGTCCGATGCTGATCGATTCTTCTCGCAAGATCGTTCGTGCTTCCAATATAATATCTTCTATTCTTTTGGCTTTGAAGTATATATAAAAAACCGCTCATTGAATCCCTGACCTGTCCGATGTTACATCGGACCGTTCTCCCAGTCCCGACGTTCCGCCTTTGGCGGAAGTCGGGATCCCGATCACAGCCAAAAGGATTTCTTTCCAACTACCATTCATCCCCTGTGCATCGGGACTGAACTACGGCCCCATTAATGATAAGGCCTATTTGATGTCGTACTCAGATAACTTGTCTACGATTTTCTCCCCGATCTTTTTCCCCAAATTCATCAAGGTCCTTTCATGTGCCAAGGGCTCGCTTACCTCTGCTCCCGATTGGATCTCACTTACGGCCGCAAGGACCTGGCCGGTGTCGACCCAGATCACCTTGATATGTCCATTGGCCCGGGCGGAATAAATATTCGTATAAGCAGTTTGAACTGTCGGGCCCTCTGACAGGAGAGAACTATTTGCTTCGCCGATAATGATAATATCCGCCTTTATCTTTTCTTTTACGGCCAATGTTATTTCCGTCATTTCAGTGGATTCAACGGCAGGCGCAGCCTTATCCGTCATTGATGCGTCAGGGGTTGCAGATTCGGTATAAGATTCTTCGATTCGCATTAGTTCTTCATATTCTTTCGTTTCGTCAAAATCCTCGACATATTTATTGTGGATAACGCGATAGCCTGCCCCGATAAGCTTTTTTTCAATGGCATTTTCACATGCGGACATTGATTCCTTCTCAATATTATCGATCGATTCGGATATGGATACGGCGAATTTGGTGGTTTTATATGAAACCAGGGCAAAGGATGCATTGATCAATAGAAATGACATTAGGATGGCGAGAACCATGATCTTTTTCATTTGTGCCTCCATTATTACTTAATAGGTCACAGATTTTTCTGCCGAATAAGGACTTTCATTTCCCGCACTATCTACTGCGGTAATTACATAATAATATGTTGTCCCGGCGGTTCGGTCGGTAGGGGTATCGTAAACTGACACTGTGTATCGACCACTTACATACCCTAAATAGGTATAAGTCCCTCCTGAGGTTCGGCTTCGATATACATAATAGTAAGAAATATCCGTCTCTGGATTCATGTCCCAGCTTAATAATGTGCGGTAATTAGAATCATAGGCTTCTAAGGTTGCCGAAAAATAGGTCGGGGCCGAGGGGGGCGTAACATCTCCCGGCTTGCAAGTTACGGAAGAACACACCGACGATACATTGCCCGATTTATCAACCGCTCTCACCCAAAAATAGTAAGTGGTGTTGTTAGTTAAGCCGGTTACAGTATAACTTGCGGAAGTAATTAAGGACGAGTTGGCTTTGTCGGCATAAGTTTGTGGGGAAGTCCACGTCCTATCATCATAATACAGATCATAACCAGCCAGATCGGCCTCGCTGTTGGCGGTCCAGTTTAGAGTTATTTGGCCACTCCCCTTGGTGGCGACCAGCCCGGTGGGGACAGCAGGCGCCGTAGAATCGCCATCTAACGGATTGGATCTTGGCAACGTACTGCAACCGGTGAAAGACATTATCGCGAATAACAGCAACCATATGTATGGTGATAGGTTTTTATTCATTTAATATTTAAAGCTCCAAGCGATCTTGCAGTTTTCCTTATCCGGCATGATATGCAGGCCGTAACCATAAGAAGGGGCACTAAGCCTCGCATCGATAACATTTAATAACCACAAGGCGATAGCGGTAGAGGCGCAGATTTGATAATATTGATAATTGTCATTGGCCCTTTTATAATAAGTATTCATGTCCGATTTACTTGTCGCACTCAGGTATTTCTGGTACTCAGCATCGGAAGCCTGTTTGGTGACTATCGCCCCGGCAGCCGTCAACACATAGCCGCACATAAATAAGACTCCCTTTTCCGCTTCACCATTTTGAAATTGTCCCCAGCCCGGCAATACGGCAGATTTAAAGGTTGGCGCGATCCACGTCGCACCAGGTACGGAAGGAGCAGGCTTTTTGGGGGGTCTTTTTTCTCCAAAATAAGTATAAATGTCCGCTATTTTACCGGAATATTTGCCCGAAAGCTCATCTGCCCATACTATCTTTGCGGTATTTACATCGATCATCTTAAGATTGACGCTGATACTGGCATCGATAACATCCTCAGTGCTATATATTGAATGATCTTTGATCCTTCCAAAGATAAATGCGTCAACGCCATATAATTTGCCTAATCTTCTGGCCGTGTCAGCATCGACCAGGCCGGTCGCTCCGAAGGTTTGTTCTTTTAACAGCTCGGCCAGGTTCTCTCTGTCAATTATCTTGAATTCGCGGCTATATACCAAATAACTGTTGAGCTTGCTCATTATTGCTTTTTTAGGCCTGGGGTCGGCGCCCTCCAATTGCCAGAACGCTATAGTATTGATCCCATTACTTCTGATATTTTCCTTGTCGCTCAGGATAGATGTGGCTGCCTTAGCGACCAGATCATCAATTTCGGTGCTTAGATACTTATCTTCTAATTGGATCTCACTTGCGCTTGCCAGTATCCCGGTCTCGGTATCGATCGCTTTAATGATCACTGTTGGGTTGGTGAACTTGTCGATCTTGTTATCAAGTATCTCAACGAAGATCATCGCGTCAATGCCGTATAATTTACCGATCTTTTTGATATTTTCGGGATCGATAAGACCGGTTTGGCTTAATCCCTGCTCTTGAAATATGAGATCGAGCTTGGTCCGGTCAATTAAATTAAAATAATGCTGCTTTACTATCGCGATCTCTATGGAATCGCGGATATTCGTTGGATTTACCGATACATTGGGATTGACATCAATGTTCCATACGGCAAGATTTTTTATGTCTTGTGGCAATGAGGTTCTTAGGGATTCTGCGATCCTTTCGGAGGCGTTAGATAACGCGTCCTGGGCATAACTATTGGAAACAAAACAGAAACAAATGAAAAATGCAACGATCGAGCATTTAATGATGAGCCCGTTTTTCATATCCCCCCCTCTTAGTGGGTATATTCTAAAACCATCACGGCTAAAAGTAAAGCCATATTAAGGTAAATGGGCGGTACTGGGATCGAACCAGTGGCCTCACGGTTATCGGCCGTGTGCTCTACCAACTGAGCTAACCGCCCGTAAAAGCCATTCTAGCAAAATAAAAAGCCCCGGGCAAGCCGGGGCTTTTTTAAACCGAACAGTAGGTTGAGCGAGTACCGACCTAGAAAGGCTTTCGCCTCTCCTTAGAAAGGAGGTGATCCAGCCACACCTTCCGGTACGGCTACCTTGTTACGACTTCACCCCAGTCATGAGCACCACCTTAGGGCCCCGAAGGGCACTTTGGGTGTCTCTCACTTCCATGGTGTGACGGGCGGTGTGTACAAGGCCCGAGAACGTATTCACCGCAGCGCGTCTGATCTGCAGTTACTAGCGATTCCAGCTTCATGCAGGCGAGTTGCAGCCTGCAATCCGAATTGAGCGGCGCTTTTTGGGATTTGCTCCACCTCGCGGTCTTGCTCCCCTTTGTACGCCGCATTGTAGCACGTGTGTTGCCCTGGGCATAAGGGCCATGATGACTTGACCTCATCCCCACCTTCCTCCCCGTTATCCGGGGCAGTTCCGCCAGAGTGACCGACTTTACGCTGTCAACTGACAGTAGGGGTTGCGCTCGTTGCGGGACTTAACCCAACATCTCACGACACGAGCTGACGACAGCCATGCAGCACCTGTGCTGGCCTCCGTATTTCTACGGCTCATCCCCCTTTCAGGTTCTTACTACCAGCATGTCAAACCCAGGTAAGGTCCTTCGCGTAGCATCGAATTAAACCACATGCTCCACCGCTTGTGCGGGCCCCCGTCAATTCTTTTGAGTTTTAATCTTGCGATCGTAGTCCCCAGGCGGTTCACTTAACGCGTTAGCTGCGGCACGCAAGGGGTCGATACCTCACACACCTAGTGAACATAGTTTAGGGCTAGGAATACCGGGGTATCTAATCCCGTTCTCTCCCCTAGCTTTCGTGCCTCAGTGTCAGAAAATTCCCAGGAAGCCGCCTTCGCCACTGGTGTTCCTTGCGATATCTACGCATTTCACCGCTACACCGCAAGTTCCGCTTCCCTCTGAATCTCTCCAGCCTCCCAGTATCGGATGCCTACCCCGGTTGAGCCGGGGCCTTTTACACCCGACTTAGGAGACCACCTACGCACGCTTTACGCCCAATGATTCCGGATAACGCTCGCCACCTACGTATTACCGCGGCTGCTGGCACGTAGTTAGCCGTGGCTTCCTCTCCCGGTACCGTCAATATCGTCCCGGGCGACAGGGTTTTACATCCCGAAAGACTTCATCACCCACGCGGTGTCGCTCCGTCAGGCTTTCGCCCATTGCGGAAAATTCCTCACTGCTGCCTCCCGTAGGAGTATGGACCGTGTCGCAGTTCCATTGTGACTGGCCGTCCTCTCAGACCAGCTACCCGTCATAGCCTTGGTGGGCATTTACCCCGCCAACTAGCTGATAGGCCGCAAGCCCCTCCCTAAGCCCCTTGCGGGATTTAATCACCAGGACATGCGTCCCAGCGACCACATCCGGGATTAGCCCTGCTTTCGCCTGGTTGTCCCGGTCTTGGGGGCAGGTTGCTTACGTGTTACTCACCCGTCCGCCGCTGACCCCGACTTGCGTCGGGGCCCGCTCGACTTGCATGTGTTAAGCGCACCGCCAGCGTTCATCCTGAGCCAAGATCAAACTCTCAGTATAGAGTTGATTCATTGACTCGATTACAAAAAAGTATATTGAAACGAGAAGCACTCGCATCAACACTACCTGTTCGATTGTCAAAGATCTGGTCTGTTGAAAGACACAAACACCCCTTTTCTCCTTCGCCCTGCTGGCTTCGGAGAACTAAAAGGGGCTGAAAACTATGTGAATACTGCGTTAATACTAAAGTATATCCCCGGTTTTGTCAAGTATCTATTAACATTATTGAAATTATCTGATCATAACCAAGATATATATACAGCATGAGTATTATCGGAGCAAGAGCAAAGATCACCTGTTTAAACCTGGAAGCGCGGCTTTTGGGCAACTATCGCCGCCGCCAGCTCCACCCCTCCGGCTACCGGAGCGGCGCTTCCCCGGGCGCGGATGACCTGACGGTGTTCAATGAGAAAAGGAAGATCATCAGTCACACCTCGCGTCTGGATTGTCACCTGCACGGACTGTTCCACGCCACGGTCCACCTTTTGCTTTTCAACGAACGGGGCCAATTGCTGGTGCAGAGGCGGAGCAGAAGAAAGGACAGCAGCGGCGGGAAGCTGGCGCAATCCGTGGGCGGCCACATAGCCAGGGGAGTTGGTACCCAAGCCACCCTGGTCAAGGAGTGCCGGGAAGAACTGTTGATCGATCTTTCGGATTTCAGTTTTTTGGCTGATTTTCCTTATGAATCAAGTAACGGGGCCAACAAGGAATTTGTATATCTTTTCCGGGGGCAGCATAATGGGCCGTTCCAGCCCAACTACTCCGAGCTCGATTGGGCGGCATTTTTTAACCTAACGGACATCCGGGCTTTGGCTCAAAGCCGCAGTCAGCTTTTCTCCCCCAGTTTCCTGCAGGACCTGCAGCACTTGCGAGGGTGATGGGCGCGTCTCGTTAAGCGTGGTCTCCCGGTAGGCAAGTGTGATATAATTATTTCATCATGCCAAATTCTACCGAAACCATACTGGCCGGCCTGGCCAAAACCCAAAAGATCAGCAACGCTTATCTCTTCTTAGGCGGGTCTGCGGAAGGCAAGCTCCAGGCGGCGCTGAAGTTTGCGCAGGAATTGATCGGCACGGAGAAAGCTGTCCACCCCGATATCATCGTGATAGAACGGCCGTTCGATCCCGCCTCCAAAAAACAGAAAGCCAGCTTGAGCATCGACCAGATCCGCGAGCTTAAGGAAATAACCCGCTACGGCCCGGCCGAGGCCCAATGGCAGGTGGTCATCATCAAGGACGCCGATACCTTAAGCGCTCAGGGAGCCCAGGCCGGGAACAGTTTCTTAAGATTGCTGGAGGAGCCCGCCCCAGGGGTGGTCTTTATCTTGATCGCCAACCGGGAAGAGGGCCTGCCCCAGACCATCCTCTCGCGCTGCCAGAAGGTCGCCTTCCCCGAAGCTGCGCCCACAATCAGCGATGAGACCCGGGAGATGTTCAAACAGCTTAAGCTCAAACCCTACGATCTGGTCGGCAACTCGCGGCGCCTTTTGGGCTGCGAGGACGCGGAAGAACTGGTAACCGGCCTCTTTACCCTTTTTGCTGAAGAAGGAAAGACCAGGGAAGCGCGCGTCAGTCTGGATATCTTGAAGGGAATAAAACGGCGGGCCAACCGCAAGCTGGCCCTGGACCTTTTGGGAGTGAGATTATGGAAAAAAAGCTAGCCATCAAGCTCAGGAAATTCAACCGCATCTGCCCCATCGCCGGCTATAAAGAGGAATCCATCAAGGTGGGCGCCCAGGTGATAGTGCTCACCGACCGCGGGGAAGAGTGCGGCTCCATTGTGGCCTTCAGCCACAAGTATCCCAAGATGACGGCCTCGGACGTGCGGCTCAAGAAGGTCATCCGCTACGCCACCGAGGAGGATATTAATATCGTCCGGGACCTTCCCCGGATGGATAACGAAGCGCTGGTCCGGGCGGCGGAAAAAATAAAGGAATTCGAGCTCATAATCAAGCTCATCGACGTGGAGTACCTGTTCGATACCAAGAAGGTGAACATCTATTACAAGGTGCAGAAGGACAAGCATACCCCGGACCTCAAAGCTTTCCGCAAGGACCTGGGGATGAGCCTGCAGGCCGAGGTCACCATGCGGTCGCTGACCCCGCGGGACGAGGCCAAAATTTACAGCGGCCTGGGCCCGTGCGGGCGGGCCTTATGCTGCGCCAGCTGGCTGGAAAAACCCCGCCACATTACCGTGAAAATGGTGAAGGAGGCGGGCTTTAGCATCTCCCCCACCCGCACCTCGGGGATCTGCGGGAGACTGATGTGCTGTTTTGGATATGATAAAGAAGAAGGAGGTAGAACATGACCAAAGTCGAAGTCCACAAGGGTGAACCGATCGACAAAGCCCTGCGCAAATTCAAGATGGGGATCAGGCGCGAGGGCATCATCGATGAGATGAAAAAGCGCGAGTTTTACGAGAAGCCCAGCCAGCGCAGGAGAAAAGAGCTGGCCCGCGCAGTAAGGAAAGAGCACCGCCGCCGCCGCGAAGAAGATTAGGTGAAGATCCTTGACCGCTATGTAAGCCGCGAAGTCCTGGGTCCCTTTATCCTGGGGATCCTGGGCTTCGTGATGGTGATGATCGTGGACCTGCTCTTTACCTTTGTGGACCTCATCATCAACCGCGGCGTGCCCCTGGGGGTGATGGGGCAATTGCTCCTCTACAAATTACCCGCCATCATGATCATGACCTTCCCGGTGGCCACCCTCTTCGGGGTCACCATGTGCCTGGGAAGGCTTTCCCACGACAACGAGCTTTCCGCGCTTAGGACCTCGGGTGTGCCCTTTACGCGTATCGCGGTCCCGATCCTCATAATCTCGCTGCTGGTCTCGCTCTTCTCTTTTTATCTAAATGAAAAAGTGGTGCCCTTCGCCAACCACCGGTCCGAAAAGCTGATCCGCCAGATACTGATGAAAAATCCCCTGCCCGAGGTCCGCTCGGATTTGTTCTTCAAGGACGCCTATAACCGCCACTTTTATATCGGCTCTATCAACACCAAGACCCGCGAGCTTTTGCGGGTGATGGTCTACGAGCTTACCGGGGAGAACCTGCCTCAGGTCACGACCGCGGAGAAGGCCAAACTGGAAAACTTGAAACTTAAACTTAAGAACGGCGTGATCCACAAGTTCGATGCCGACGGGCATTTGGCCTATGAGGCCACCTTTACCGACATGCAGATCAACATGAACGAGGACCCGGTCACGATCAGCGAACAGCGCAGCCCATCTGAGATGGACAGCGGGGAGCTGCGGAGCCAGATCCAGGTCTTTGAAAAAGGCGGCATGTCGACCGCGGCCCTGGCCACCGACCTTTATATGAAATATTCCGTCCCCTTTACCTCCTTCATCTTTGCCCTGATCGGCCTGCCGCTCGCCATCCCCGGCCTACGCTCAAGCCGCACCTGGGGAATGGTGGTCACCATTGTCATGATCTTCACCTTTTATGTCTTTGCCTCGGTCTTCCGTTCGCTGGGCAGGGGAGGCGTGCTGCCCCCGCAACTTGCGGCGTGGACGCCCCAGCTTATTTTTGGTATATTAGGAGTGATATTCATTATAAGAGAGGTTAAGCACCGCTGATGAACCCGGAGCTCGAAGAACTCAAACGCTCCCTAAAGACCGATCCCAAGGACGGCAAGATCCTAAGAAAACTGGCCAATCACTATTTATCCGGCGGTTACTTCAAGCAGGCCAAGGAAGAATATTTGCTGGCGGCGGCCTTTTCCCCCAGATTGGTATCCGAGATCATGCTGGACCACGAGCACTTTATCCTGGGGCATCAGGACAGTATTCAGGCCCGCCTGCTTTTGGCCAGCTTCTGCCTTAACGCCAATGATCTCACCTCCGCCACGCTGGAGCTGGAAGAGATACTGGACCTCGATCCTAACTGCAATATCGCCTATAACCTTTTGGGCCGCATCTACATCCGGTCTGAGCGTATCGACGAAGCGCTCAAGCTTTTGGAATCGGCCTTATCCCACGGGGTAAAAGACCTGAAGATCAGCGAAATGCTGGCCTCCGTTTACCTTGAAAAAGGCCGCCTGTCCGAGGCCCTCCGCTTTTACGAGGAGCTCCCCCAGGATAAAAATACCTTAAGGACCCTGGGCGAGCTCTATACCCGCACCAAACAATACGAATCCGCCGCGGCCAAATATTTTGAGATGTTCAAGCAGGACCCGGAAGTGGCCCAGGAGGTCTTGCGGAAAATAGAGGACCTTTTATTGCTTAACGAGACCAGCATCAATATCCGGGAGATGCTGGCGGACCTATATCTGCGCAGCCTAAAGCCCGACCAGGCCGCCGCCAAATTGACCGAGATCATAAAGCTGGCCCCTGCCAAACTGGAGGAGATCATAGAAAAACTGAAGAGGAACTTGAAGAACTACCCCCACCACCCCGCCACCTGTTTTGCGCTGGCGGAAGCGCTCACCCTCAAGGGCAATTACAGCGAGACCGTGGAGGTGTACCGGAGTTTGGTCAAAAGTCAGCCGGACCTTTTGCCCGTGGCGCTCACTGGCTGCCGGCAGATCCTCGAGAAGTTCCCCCAGCAATTTTTGGCCCGGCAGTTCCTGATCGAAGGTCTGATCAAGCTTGAGAATTATAAGGAGGCCCTGCAGGAATGCCTCACCCTTTTGGCCTTTTACAAGGAAGGCGCGGACTGGGTGATCGGCAAGTGCCGGGAGCTTGCCAAAAAAGAACCCTACGCGCGCGAGGTCCTGGGTTACGCTTACTTGAGCGCCGGGGACCATTCCCGGGCCACCCTCGAGGCCGAGACCCTGCTGGCGGCCGACCGCAACCATCCCCCGGCTTATATCCTGCTGGGTGAGATCTTTTTGGAACAGCGGCTCTCCCGCAAGGCGGTGGAGGCCTTCCACCGGGCGCTGGAGCTTGATCCTAATAACCGGCTGATACACGCCCGTTACGCCCACGCCCGGGGCAAGGAGCTGGACCTAGAGGTGGAATCCATCAAGAAACGTCTGCTGGATGACGAATGGAAGATCTCCCTGCATCTGGACCTGGCCAAGGTCTACCTGACGCTTGGGAAAAGGGAAGAAGCCCTAAGAGAGCTGCAGCTCTCCCTCAAGGATGTCCAGCGCGCGCCTTTTGTCTACCAGCTGCTGGGGAATTTCTACCGCGAAGAAGGCCGTTTCGACCTGGCGGTCTCCTCCTATGAGAAGGGTTTGGAGGGCGCGCCGGCCGACCAGCCGGACCTTAAAAAGCACCTTAAATTCTCCCTGGCCTTAACTTATGAGGCCCAGGGACTGATCAAAAAGTCCATAAAACTCTTTGAGGAGATCTTGCAGGAGGATGTGGACTTCCCGGACTTGAAGGAAAAAATAAAATACCTGAAAGCCAGCAGCCTGGCCTCGGTGCAGAACAAGATGCTGGTGGCGATAAAGGATTTCTCTTTCTGGGGGCGGGAGGCGCGGGGCGGGGCCAAGCGGCAGACCCTGGCGGTCTCCTTCGGCGGCAACTACAACAATTCCGGCATGGATTATTTCATGAAAGGCATGCATCCGGCGGCGCTCGAGGAATTTACCCTGGCCTGCCAGCTGGACCCCGATTTTGTGGCGGCGGTCAATAACCTGGGGGTGACGCTGCTGGTGACCGGCCAGCTGGACGAGGCCCAGTCCAAGCTCCGGGCGGCCTTTGAGCTGGAACCTTCCTCGGCCATAATCAGCAACAACCTGGGGCTGACCTATCTTCTGCAGAATAATTTGAGCGAGGCCCGCAAGTGGCTTACCAAGGCCCAGGCAGTTGACGCGGGGCTTTCCGCGGCGGCCTTGAACCTGGCGGACCTGATCTACGAGGAAGACCAGGCGCAGAGCGCGATCGCGCTTTACCGGAAGATCCCCGCTACCGATGTCCTGGGCGACTTGGCGGGAAAACGCCTGCTCTACAAGATCCCTTGAAGCACGCTTTATGCCTCTGCTTGCTGCTGACCTCCTTAGCTTTTGCTGAATCCGAGATCCCCGTTAACATAAAAGCCCAAAAGCTAAAATACAGCGAAGAGACCGGCCTCGTGACCGCCACCGGCTCGGTTGAGATCCATCTAAAGGAGATCACCATTTTGGCGGATGAGCTCCGGTTGGATACCAAGACCAACATCGTTACCGCCGAGGGCCGGGTAAAATTCCAAGATCCCGATTACGACGGCCGGGGCGCGTCCCTTACCTATTTTGTGGACGACGAGACCTCGATCTTTTCGGATTTCAAGACGCGCCTGAGCCCCAATACCATTTCGGGGAATCTTTACTTGAACGCTGAGGAGATAGATAACCGCAAGGTCAACTGGACCGGGCGGGAAGGCGGGATGACCACCTGCGATTACGCGGAAAATGATAATCCCCACTATTATACCGCCGCGCGCCGGGTCACGTATTATCCCGGGGATAAGATCGAGGGCTGGAGCGTGACCCAATATATCGGCCGGGCGCCGGTGATGTGGCTGCCCTATGTGGTCTACGACCTAAAGCGCAAACGCAAGCGCAACTGGTCCATCGGACATAACCAGGTGGAAGGCGATTTCATCAAGACCTTCTGGGATTATCCCGGCGGTACCCTCTATGTGGATGAGATGGAGAAAAAGAGTTTGGGGCTGGGATTTGATCGGCCTTACAATTTGGGCGGCCGGGGGGCTGGCGCACTTTCACTTTACCATATCAGTGAAGCCGATACCCATCTGGAGGACTGGGTCACCAAATGGAACCACAGCGTGAATGTGGCGCCTGACACGCGACTGTCGCTGGCACATACCAGCAGCAATATTTATCTTATACCTTACGGCCGGCTGGACCAATCCACTTATCGGCTGGACCTCAACCACCAAAAAGATGGGCGCCGGTTGAGTTCCTACTTTGACGTGCTGGACAACCGCTATGGCGCAGCCGAGCGCGCTTCCTTCGGCCTTTCCCATTCTTACCAGGGTTATGATACGAACTATAACGCGGACCTGGACCAGGGCAAGGGGGGAAGCCGCTACATCCGCTGGGGCCAGAGATTATCTCATAACCAGCCCCTGTTTTCCGATAAAACCCGCCTGAGCTTGAACGCCAGCTATTTTGACAATCTGCGCGCCCCGGGGATACCGGGCGATGAAAGATTGGAGCCCAATTTGACCATAACCCACGTGGGTACTTCTTACACCATCTCGATCTATGAGAACTGGTACATGGACCTGGACCGCGACCAGTATACGGGTGACAATACCGACCAGTTCGTGGAGAAACAGCCGGAGATCACCCTGCGGCCCAATGCGCTGGACCTTAAGCTCTTCACCCTCTCGCCGGAATTCAGCTACGGCTGGTACCGGGAAGTAAGGTATGTGCCGGACCTCCTCCGCAACCGCGATTTTAAGGCCAGCCGCTACCGCACTACCTTGAACGCCAATAAGTCCCTGCCGCTCAAGTTGGGCTCCACGCTCTTTCTTAGTGCTGGGATCGACCAGCTGCTCTACGAGCCGGGCGATGCGCTTTATGCCTATCGGGAGAGCGCCGGGCTCTCAACCCAGGGCGGAGAGGTCATGCGCAATGACTGCACCTTCAACCGGGGCATCTCCGAAGGCAACAGCCCCTTTCTATTTGACCAGCTGGGCACCAAGTACAGCCATATCCGCGACACTTTGAACTTTTATTACCAGAGTTACTTCAACTGGATGATCACCGGCGGCTACAATTACGAGACCAAAAAATACTTCAATGTGGACACGGAACTCTCGTTGAATCCCCACCCCGCCTTAAGCTTATACGAGCGCACCGGCTGGGATATCGAGAGCCAAAGATATCTGGACCTCTCCTCCTCCGCCACGCTCCGGCCGATCCAAAAATGCCAGGTCGACCTCTCGGTGGTCAACGACCTGAACTCCGGCTTCATCAAATCCGGCAACTCCCTGGTGGGGCTGGAGGTGGGGGAGGAAAAGGACTGGCTGAACCATTGGCAATTCAAGTTCGGGCACGTGTATAATCCCTATACCCAGGATTTCAAGCTGGTGGACCTGATGGTGGTGAAGGACCTGCACTGCTGGGAGGTCACCTACACTTATTCGGATTACCGGAAGGAGTTCGCGCTGGTCTTTAAGCTCAAGGCCCTGCCGGAGGAGCCCTTCGGCTACAACGAGGGCCGCGGTTTCTATTTTGAAGGATTCGAGAAGACCCTGAAGGAGGAATTTACGAGTGAATCGCCGCACCGTTATTAGTTTGCTTTTTCTGCTGCTGCTTATGACGGGCTGCTCCCGCACCGTCACCAAGATCGTGGATTACGGCAGCCAGCTGACGGTCACGGTGAACTTCCGCGATACGGTGGATGTCACCAACCACCGCTATTTTGTGGTCTTTTCAACGGTGGAGGCTTATAGCATTCCCCTTCCCCCACCCGACTCAACCGATGAGTTTCTGGAGCCGGGCACCGCTCCCCGGGTGGGCGATATGAGCGCTTATTTCAGCAAGTATTATTCCACCTGGAGCGCTTACATCATAGTGGATAGCATGGGCTATTCCCTGGCGCGCGGGCCCTTTGCGGTGACCGATCCCATCACCCGCGAGACTTTTGCCGGGCTGGGCACGGTCGGCTCAAACTTGTCCTTTACCATCCGCCTGGACCAGATCTTCGGGGCTTCCATCCCGCAGAATATCGTCTTTGACATCATCAGCGTCAATTACCCCACGGATAACTTAAAGATCTTGAAGGACCGCATCTCCCCACCGGTAAGGAAGATCGAGAAAACCCGCGGCTCCATATTGTCCGAAAGTCCCGGTTTGGATGCCTCGATCGCTGGCTCGCTCAACATCACAAGCTGGACGGCCAAGATAGAATGAGCGTATTTTCTGGGATCCTACTGGCCCTCTGCTTCCCCAAGTTCAACCTTTGGCCATTGGCCTTTATGGCCTTGGTCCCCTTGTTCATTGAAATATACCGGAAGAAAACCCCTCGTGAAGCCGCAGTTATGGGTTTTGTTTTCGGTTTGGTCTTTTTCGGCATCAATCTTTTCTGGATAAATACTTTAATAGAATTCGGCGGCCCCTTTGTCCCACTGGGCTGGATCTTGTTGGTCCTGGGCGAATCATTATTTATAGCTTTAGCTTGCTTCTCAATAAAATCATTGGACATTGGACATTGGACATTGGTAATTGCTCCGATCATCTGGGTCCTAATAGAATGGCTCCGCTCCCTCGGACCCTTCGGCATTACGGCCGGAACGATCGGTTATTCTCAGGCGAATTTCCTGCCCATTGCCCAGCTCGCCTCATTCTCTACCGTCTATGGGGTTTCCTTCTTGATAGTTCTGGTCAATGCTGCCTTAGCGAGATTTTTCGTAACCCGCAAGAACTATTTAGAATTACTGCTAGTCGCGATCCTATTTGTCAGTGCCTTTTTCTGGGGCTCTTCTCAATTCCCAGGCCTAACCACCTCTCAGCCTAAAGGCCTAACCACCATCTCCTTGATCCAGGGCGCCATCCCCCAGAACAGAAAACTGGACTACCGCTACAACGCTGAAAATTTCAAGGTCCACCTGGACCTGACCCAAAAGGCGCTGAAAGAGAAGCCGGACATCATCATCTGGCCGGAGACCGTCATCTTTACCTATCTTTTAACCGACCCGCCCTACAGAAGTCAGGCGGAAGAACTGGCCCGTAAAGCCAAGGCTTATCTTTTGATCGGTACGCCTTTCATCGATGCTTCAGATAAAATATATAATTCTATCGTGGCTTTCTCACCGTCTGGAGAAGTGGTCAGCCGTTATGACAAGCAGAGATTGGTGGCCTTCGGCGAATATCTGCCTTTCCGCCCCCTGCTCTATCCAATATTAAAGCTCACCAATATGTACCAGGAGGATTTTGACCCCAATCCTCATGCCTCATCCCTCCTGCTGGGGAAGATCAAGATCGGGGCGGCGGTCTGCTTTGAGTCCACCTTCACTGATCTTTTAAAGCAGCAGGCCTCCGGAGCGGCTTTCCTTTTGACCGTAACCAATGACGCCTGGTTTGGGTCCTCCCCCGCCGCGGACCAGCATTTTAGCGACGGGGTCTTCCGCGCGATAGAGAACCGCAAATACTTTGTCCAGGCGGCCAATACCGGCATTTCAGGAGTGATCGATCCTTACGGCAGGATAGTTCGGCGGACGAAACTCAATGAGCGGGGCTCCCTAACCTTTAAGATACCGCTCCCCTAAGATCACCGCGGCATAGTCATCGATCGGCGCGGGAGGGGCCAAAAGCGAAGCAGGGACCAGCCGCAAAAGTCCGCGCGGCGGGTTTTCCGCAAAATATCTCTTGCGCGCCTCCCAGGAAGAATTTTTTTCAGGGACGAACACCAGGCTGGCATTGAGATCGAGCCGGGAGATGGTCTTCTTTAAACTTTTGGCGCCGGTCGAATCGCCCACCACCAAAGTATGGATGCGGTATTTTAGGACCAAACCGGAAACCTCTTCTCCTATCTCCAACCTGGAGCAGATCCGCCTCTCAAAAACTTTGGCGCCGGCATCCAGCACCGCCAGCCCGCATTTCTCAGTCCCCGGATCAATGGCCAATATCATAAAAGCTTGACCTTAAAATCTATGTCGAGCGGCCCGATGGTATAGATATCCTGGGCGGCCACCACGCTCACGTGAGCTAAAGCGTCGAAACCCTTGATGCGTTTGCCAACCTCGAAGATCTTGGAATAGGGAACTTCCCCCAAAGATCCGGTGGCCTGGGGAATCACACCCTTGTTCTTGGCGGCAAAATGTGAGAGCGAGAGCAGTTCCTTGATCTTCTGCTCGATCTCGGGCTGGGATAATTTGCCGGAGATGTCGATATAGGATATCTCTTCGCCCTTCTCGAACACCAGCTTATTGGACTGGACCTCAAATCTCACCTGCAAGATCCCGCCGATATTCACGTTGCGGATGGCGATCAGGCGCACCACGATATCGCCTTCGGTATTGGCCACGAAGCTGACGGTCGAGGCGTAATCGGACTTATCCACCTCCACATCCTCAATGCGGTATTTCTTGACGAGGGTATCTACCGCGTCCAATATCTTCCTTAAGGACTCTTCCGCGGCCTCCTTACCCTGCCCGCCCCGGATCTTGGAGATATAGATGTCCTGTTCAGCGGAAAAGATGACCGTCTTGCTGCGGGCGGTCTCCACCTCGGTCTTCAGGACCTGCTTGGTGGAGAGCAGGTCGGCGATCTCTTTTCGCGTTTTCTCAGCGGCCTTCTGCGCGTCCAAAAGCTCCCTGGTCTTGCCCAAAAGCTCCTGCTGGGTCTTCCTTATCTCCCCTTTTAATTTTTCGAGCCCAAAGAGCGCGGTGCGGGCATCGCGGGAGATCAGGATC
>Ga0315274_10004787_pt1 | contig 19866 bp, 17 predicted proteins | sample YL17G02_20_MG_FD_203700 | JGI IMG/M metagenome (GOLD analysis project Ga0315274, IMG submission 203700) | Sediment microbial communities from Yellowstone Lake, YNP, Wyoming, USA - YL17G02_20 | ecosystem: Environmental > Aquatic > Freshwater > Lake > Sediment | place: USA: Wyoming | collected... | reverse complement strand
GCGCTGCCGTTGTTTCTTGCGGAGATCCAGGAATTGCCGCATTCTCACTATTGGTCATTTCCTCTTGTGAAATTCCAATATTTGATTCCATCACCCTGGTAAAGGCGCTTTTAACGGCATCACCATAAATTTTCGGAACCCCATATGAAGAATCTATAACAAAGCAATAAAAATTCGTGTTGTTAAATTCGTCTAGGTGTTCGTGGTTAAAAAACTTCATCGATGGGATCATTATCTTTGTCAACTCTTCATCAATCTTTTTCAATTCATTCGAGGCGTCAACAATCTTTTGTGATTCTTGTGGTCTCTTTCGAAGTATCGTTTCTTGTATCTGCTTTCTTTCCATCACTCCTTTGATGATGTTGCTCATCCTTGAAAAATCAACATAGTCACCAAGAAATTCTGAAATAAATTGATCAAGATAATCCATGGGGTGAGGAATGTTTTTTGACTGAATAATTTTCGCATTGAATTTCTTGAAATCATCATATGATATTGTAAAATCCCCGATATAATCTGATGGCTGTGGTTGAATTGTGGCATTAAACCGACCACACACAAATTTAAAAGTAGAATTGGATTGCTGTTCGTTTTTTTGTAATGAATAATTCACGCAACTTGATATTTCATTAAGAACATCAGAAAACACGGTCAAATTCTCTTTTTTGGGTATTCTATTAACACTTCTCTTGAAGGCATCTAGTGTTATATCGTTTATGTTATTTTGTATGTCCTGCCGCAATCTATCTTGATCTCTTGTTCTTGGTTGTTCAGAATTATCTAGACCGGCCAGTGCTTCTTCGTATCTACTGAGATTGCCGACCGTATCAGGTTGAGATTGTAGTATGTGCTCACCCATCTTTACCGTGATAAATGATTTGTTCGATGCGGGAATTGCCTCTGCTTCTACTTCTATGTTTCCATCATTCGATTCTTGACTCACACCCCATTTAGTAAATTGAATAGTGTCTTTATTTTCGGCCCCAATAATTCCGAGAATTTTTTGAGCGTGTGACATAAGATCGGGATTTGTCCCGTTTATGTTATATCCCCATCGAATTAAAAATTTATTGGCCGGAGAAAATAATGATTGGATAAATGGCTCTTGAAATGCGTCCGGACGATGAATGACAAATTGAAATTTGAATGTCTTATATGAATATAAACCAGTCTGTTCCTGTAAATTTATCGTAAGTCCTTTAATAGACATTTTGTTGCGGCCGAATGATAAAAATCCAACTTCGTCACCGGGAATTGTGTCGAGAAGAGAATCAAGCATATCATCATTCGTAAATAGTCTCGACTCAAACGGTGCTATCGTATATTGTGATAATGGATCAAACTCCTCGTATTGCTCATTGCTAAAAGCACTATCTTGTGAACCAGTAACAACGGAAGTAACAAAAATGTAAGGAGTAATCATCGAAAAAATGGTATTAATGTAATCTTTTTCAATTCCCGCTCCCTGTAATACTTGAAGATCTTTGTTCTGAAGACCCCATCCGGGCCACCCATTACGCATGATTGAAACATTTAGGCCAGTCAAATCATCGACAGGAATTGTCATACATTTTGAGCTATATGTGGTATTGATATCGAGACTTTCATTGTCACCAGGACGATTTGGTTGTGGGCGATCTGACATAAAATCACAATTTATCTACGAATTCTCTCACATTGAGCGGTATTAACAATTCTTTCTTGTCCTCAAAATCTCTAAATGGATCTACAATATTATTAAATATGGCTATTACCCACCAAAGGGATTCATCGCCATAAAATTTATAAGCAACTTTATCAAGCATTGTCATAAGTGTCACCGGTTCTTTAGAAAATTTAATATTATAAATACGGATTAAATTAGTGAGATTTTTGTTTTCATAAAAAGTCCAATAGGTGCCATTTATTATTTTGCGATTAGATTTCATTGTTATTACACAACATCCACAAATCGAGTAAAACTAAACGTGGTCCCATCAGTTGATATCCTTAATCCTGGATTCTCCTGATTTATAATGCCGACCTCCATAGAAATTTTAAAACCTTGGGGAATTTGTCTTCCTGGTGTAATTTCCCAATTAAACCTATACGGATCGGCGTCAAATGAAGTTATTATTCCTATTGTTCCCTGAGCGACTCCAATACTTAATGGATTGTAAATATAATTCCCAAATCTTACTTCAACAATTGGTGCTGAACTCATTACATTGATATTAATTGTCGTGTTTGCCACATCATAGGCAAAGTCTCTATAAGTCGGATGACACATATTTTTTAGGAAATTCACTTTATCATTCATATAGAGAAGATCATCCTCGGAATCGGCAACCAAAAAGAAATTGAATGACGCTTTTCGAGTGGTGTTTTTATATCGATAAATGGAACCGACCCGACCAATGTAAGAATCTTCATCGACAGAAATCGCAAAATTTTCTTTAACAATGTCAGATTCAGAAAATGGTCTTAGAATAATTCCATGCTTTATCCGCATATCTATGATGGCAAATGGGAAAAAGACATTATTCATCTGGCAAACATTCGAAAAAGAACTACCACCACGAGAAGTATCAAAATTAATCACCCCGTTGAGGTTTGTTACTTTAACATTTTTCTCAAGGGTAGTTGTCCTGGCACTTCTTTCAGCAAAATATCTTCCGGCCTTTTGATCCTCGTCGGGGAGATCTTGCGTAATAGCAATTGGCTGCTGATGGATTTTTCTATTGGTTCCCCCGAATAATTTCTTGTAATCTATACTCCCATCAGACATCTTTGCTTGTTCGCTATATCCCCTTATCATCCCGTCAGCGGTTCTTTGTCTAGTATCGGCATACATATTTGTCGTATTTTTATTTCTATATTCACCAATGGGTATTGGGGAAAGTATATCTCGATATGGGGGTGGATTATCTAAGCTATATGAACCCTCCACCTTCTTAAAGAAAGGCGGGGAAAGCGTCGGACGAATATAATTTGAACCTCGGAATAAAGAAAGAAGTCTATCTTCACCCTGAGCTAGTTTTGTGGAATAGGTAGTGGCCCCAAGAAGGGGATGAATAGGGGCAAGAGCATTCGGAATACTTCGGGCTATCAATCCAGCTTGACCAGGAATAAGAACCCTATTATGAATAAATGGATCACTAATATCAGGATAAGATTCAGGATTTGTTATAGCAAGAGCAGCAACCGCTATTCCTTTATATACTTCGGGGGAGGAGAGAACTTGTGGGGAATTATATTCGAGAAGTAAATTTGTAAGGGCTTGAGTTATATTTCCATCAGCATATCGATTCTCATTGTTATATTTGTGCCGCTTTTGGACAGCATTGCTTTCATTGATCATCTGCGCTTGAAGCTCAAAAATAGTAGACATTTCAATTTTTAATTATTTAATGAGAAAAAATTTAGGGAAAGGGGACGAACTAAATTAAGTCCGCACCTGCTCACACCAAAATTGCAAAATGATTTCAGAACCATCGCCACCGCCACCACTACCATCATCGTAAATTTTCCCTTGCCACCCCTTTACGAATCCCAAATTTAAGCCTTTATTGTGATTCCCGATCCAAGCATCACCATCGCCACTACGCTTAAAATTAAATTTCTTTACCATCCCATAAAATACTTGCTCGGCTTTTTTGTCTTGTCCAATTGGGAAAATAATGGTAAATACACAATTTCTATCGTTTTTAACTTTGGTATTTGGTATTGTCTTTATATAATCAAAAATATTCTTATATTCATTTTTCATACCAATAAAACATTTTCCCTCTCGTGCCCACTCCCCTTTACGCCTAAGTTCATTGGTTTTCTCTTGTGCTTGCTCTGCTGGGGTTGGTTCCACATCAACCAACCATTTCTTCGCCCATCGGATAAATTTTTCATCATCATAAAATTTTGCTACCGAATCGCGCTCATTTTCTGCCATAACATAGGTGGCATTTTCTGGTATCTGTTTTACTAACATTGTTTCTAGGGCACGAATGCCAACATTTAAATTGTCTTCGCCCGTTTCCTTTTTTACAAAACGAGCCATTTGCTCTCCATTAAAAAATTTTGGGGTTTGATCCATATCCCTTGTATCTGGTTCAACATAATATACAGCACCTTCAGGAATTTTGGCTAAATAGGTATCATCATCCAATTTTTTTATTTTTCGAAACAACATTTCTGCTTCATTTGTTGCCCCTTCGTTTAATAACGATCTCAATTCGGTCAGTGCGATTCGATAAATTGTTGTCATTTTTATGCCACTCCTTCTTTAATTATCATTTTATGCCACCGACCTAACGGCAGTTCTCACCAGAGCTTCACCAACTTTGCGCCCATCTAAGTTAATAATAACGGGCATGGACACCAATGTTTCTTTCTTTCCCCCACCACCTGACTTCTCGCCAGTCATTCTCCCCAGATAATCTTGAATCATTGATTCCGCACCGGTTGACCTGCTAACCGGACCTCTCTTTAGTGGCATGACAAGTTCCGGACCAGCCTCACCCACAAGTGCTCTAGTTGCTTTTGTAACCAAACCACCAAAAGAAAGCGGTGACGGGGGCGTAGCAAGCCCCGCCAACTGTGCCTTGGCGGCAGCGGCGGCGGCAGTATCCCCTCTGGCAGCGGCGGCATCCGCATTTGCCAAAATTTCTCTACGTTTTGCCTCAACCTCAGTCAATGCTAATCTATAATTTAACAATTTCATGTTTTTATTTTCAACATCACCCTGTAGTAAAGATAGGTCTTGTTGTAAAGACATTGCTTCCGTAAATTTACCCTTGTCGATGGCATCCTGAGCTTGCGCACTAATGGACCCAGAAAGATCGTCAAATATCTTTTTAATTGCGTTTTGTTTATCTTCCCAATTCAGTGATTGGCTAGCGGCAACTGCCATAGCATCTTTTTGAGCCTGAATAGCCTGACCACCCAGTTGCTTCGCTATTGCGGGATCCAACTGCATTTTGGCAACACTTGCTCTAAATTCTTTTGCCAATTCTGGAACAACCACACTATAATCAACACCGCCACCCAATAATTTACTGGTGGCGAAAGCATCGGGCATAGCCAAGGCCACCCGTGTTTCGGCTCCTCCAGCAAGTTCTTTTTTCTTATCTTCCGCTGCTTTTAGTGCCGCCTCATATTGGGCGCGTGCCAAATTCAGTTGATTTTCTAGTATTTTTTGGTTTATGTCACCCTCTTGTAACTTACTGATTATTGCCATGTTTTCGGCTGATTTCTCTAATTCTTTATTTACTGTGTCTCTCCTCGTCATTTCCAGATTTAAATTCCGCAATTGTCTCCGCATGTCTTCTTTTCTTTTTGGATCCTTTTCTTTTCGCATGTCTTCCTTGAGAGTTTTCGCGCTTAATGACCGACGCTCTTTTTCCAATTTAAATAATTCATCTTGAGCAACCATTTGCGATTCTAACAATGTTATGTGCGCGGAAGTATTTTCATTGATTTTAGACATTTGTTCATTTAGTAATTCAAATTCACTTTTTGATTCTAAAATGATACTTATTTGTTCATTGCTTGCTTTTGCGTATTTATTAAAATCATCCACATAAGAATCAGCTATTGCTTTTCGTTTTTTGGCTTCATCGGCAAATTCATCCTCGATCATACCAACTATACCAACTATACCACCTATAATTCCTCCAATTCCCGCACCTAGCGCCGTTCCGACACCCGGTATAACTGAACCAATACCAGCCCCAGCGCCAATTCCTGCGCCCATCGCGCCGCCAGCACCCCCACCAATTGCGCTCCCTAATCCATATCCAGCCGCCCCTCCAGCCAATCCTCTACCGGCACCACTCATTACCGCTCCACCAACTCCTCCACCACCGGCACCAGCCATTTGACCCAATCCAACCCCAAACAATCCCTTTGATATCGAAGACGCAACTTTTACTCCCGCCAATACCGCAATGAGTGCCGGGTGCTCCGATACGAATTTAATAATCGGCTTTAGCATATTCATGGCTTGTTTACCAATTTCCATTGTAACCCCTAGAACCGTTTTCATGGTATCTTTTATGTCATCTCCATTTTTCTTCCACCAACCAGCAATATCAATGATAATATCTCTAATTTTAAGATATGCCGATTGAACAAACTCCGCAGCGGCAACAGCGGGATCAAATCCTTTCAGCATTTTGCCCGTAACACCATCTACATATCCGAAAATTTTTGCGGCATCTTTAGTAATTGTTCCAAATAAGTTCTTCATTATATCGGCGGCAGCGCCCCAATTGCTCTTATCAAAGAAATTGAATACCTTTTCAACGATGTGCCAAACACCCTTAGCAACCTTGCCAATGTCCTTTATTATATTCGCGCCATTTTTACCAACCCATTTAATAATTCCTTGAAGGCGCATCGCAATCCCGTGTATAATATCATTAATCGCACCAGCACCTTTTTTCGAAGAAGCGGCCCAATCAGGGAAAAGGTCAGCAAGAATTTGCTTTATCGCTTTCACCGCTTCATCAATTGTTCCATAGAAATCTTGCCCGAATTGCTTCATATCGACTTGTTCCCACATTTTACCCCATTCGATACCAAAATTCTTCATTGTATCTTGCCAGCGCAAGGACCAATCCTTACTCATCTTTTTCCAAGTCGGATCCTCGGCTAATTTTCTTATTCCTTTCGCCCATCCCTCAACGAAATTAAGTGCGCCCCTTCTCAGCCCCCAAAGGAATGTCTTAAACATCTTTCCAAAGGCAACCCATAGGCGATAGAAAATAGGTAGAATTGAACCCATTATTCCTCGTGAAGCCTTAAGTTGAGTAAGAATCGCGCCCATAACTTCCGACTGTCGCTTTTTGCTATCCTCCTGTTTCTTATCTTCAGACTCCATCGCCCTCGCAATATCTTGACGACTCTTTCCCATTTGTTTCCCAGAAAATACAAGTTGAGCTTGCTCCCCCGTTATTCCCATCATAGACGCAAGAGATTTCTTTTGGAAATAATCCATCGTTTCCCAAGATTTACCGGCCCCAAGAAGTTGCTTTTGAATCTTTTCAAGTCGAGCGGCTGGATCCGTTTCCACGAGCATGTCCATGGCATTGATGGTCACGCCAAACATCTGGTTAAGCTTTGAAACATTTTCGGCAGCAGTTGACAAAGTGTCGAATTTATCCATTATTCCCGTGAGATCTTTTATTGCGAAACCATATTGCCTGACCCAAACAGCGCCAGCAACAAATGTTTCTTTTCCTTGCTCGCTCATAAAGGCGAATTGCTCGACTGACTCAGAAACATCACGAGCAACCTGAGGAATAATAACACCCATCGATTGAAGTGGGCCACCAGGACCAAAGGTGCCGACGAGTGAAAATGCGAAAGTCTTTAGAGTCTTATTTGACTCACCAAGAGATTTTGATAGTTTCGCCGCCGCTTCCGCCTCAAGGCCAAGAGCGCGAGACATCTTAATGTTCTCAATGTAAAACTTCTTCGCTTGATTTCCAAATCCAATTAGGTGACCATAAGCAAGATTCAGAGCCTCAACATATTTAGCAGCTTCACCAACAGAAAGTCCCATTTGATACCAATCGCGCCTATTTGCTTGTAGGAAATTCATCGCAGCGCCAGCTTCTCTATTGAACATACCAAATGCTTGGGCCATTTCAGCAACAGCCGCACGGATTTCTCCGCCACCCATTGTGATCGTTTCCCAGATCTTTTTAAAGAAAGATACGATTAACCCGGCAGATCCCTTTACAACGCTTGCCGCGAGGCGAAACCCCCCAATCACATGTTTTACTATGGCTTGACCTACCTGCTTCGCAATGGCAACGATACTACCAAGCGCAAGAGTGGCAATGGCAACCCCTTTCTTAAAGACACCCCAAAGCCCAGAAAGAGAAAACAATTTTTTCATCTTCTCAGTGGCTTTTTGAGCGGCAGTCACAAGAGAAACGCCGAAATGGGCAATCATTTTTTTGCCAATTCGGTCAGTTTCTTTTTCTATAGTGCCCCATTTTTGTTTATATTGTTCAAGGAATGATAATCTTTTCTTTCCGGCGGCATCCATAAGCCGATCAATACTTTTTCTTTTTGATTCCTCCTCGCCAAGTTGTTCAAGTATCTTTCCTTGAGCCTCTTCTAATTGCTTTACATGATCGGTCGATTCACTTCCAACTTCAGAAATTGATTTTAGAGCGGACGACAGGGATCCAGCCCAAGAAGTTGTTGCGGCACCTATCGATTTCATAATCTGATTAAGCTGGGCAGCGTCTCGTATTTGGCCTTGGAAAGAAGTAGCCATCTACCTTAATTATGTTAAAGAAAATACCTTAGAAATCGTCAAATTTTATCTTTAGAATAGTGCGCTAGAGCCCTTATTTGCGTTTGTAAATTTTCTAAAATACTTAGGGTGTTCGCCAGTTCGTCTATTATTATCTTTTGTGTAGAGCTTGCCCTATTCCATTTTAACGGAGATTTTTTAGACATTTGATTGTAAATTTCTAACAGAGATTGTCGAGCAACTTCGAGATTATCACTAGCGGAACTGGGAGGCTCCGATCTGTTATTACTGTCCATAATTGTGTATTATTTCACCATCCTTATATCAACAGTAATTATTTAAAAGAATTTGAAAATTAATCAAAAGAGTTTACGGTAAAGAGATGCCCGTCTGATCTTTGAATTGTCGTTTCAGATCCCTTATGTTTTGCGTAGATGCCGAAAGGGTTTGGAGTTTACTAATAAGCTGATCTTTGTCGGCTGATGAATTTTTCATCTGAGTAAGATATTTGGTTAATGTGTCGATTTGATCGCGCTGTCCCTTTATGATCAAATTATTTTTTCTCTTTCCCAAAAGATACCCCACAACTCCAGCCAGGAAAGCTTTAAATAACCCTTCTTTAAGAATTTTTTTCTCTTCAGTCAGCGCTTCCGCAGAGAATTCTCTTAAATCAATAACTTTTTTCTTATTCTGTTTATTCATTCGATGTTTCCCCGATTATCATTTCTCTTAGTTTCTTTTTATTCTCGGTTTGAAGATAATCTTCCGGAGCCTTAAAAAACCTTTTCCATCGTGGAGTTGCTTCCATTTTATCTTTTATTTGAGCATAACAATCGGCATGATATTCTTGACCATCTTCCCCAATTTTCGTATTTTCTCCGCGATGGATATATTGATGACAAACCGGGCAAACATCTCCGCCAGCTTTTTCCAACAATTTTTTAAGATCTTCCTTATTTAACATTTCCTTCATCTCTTTCTTACTTATTGTGTTTTTTATCCAGTGTTCAACATCATCTTTATCGCCGAGTAATTTCTGTATTGTTTTCTCGGCATAATCTTGCATATCAATACCAGCGGCTTCTAATTTCACAAACACACCGACGACAACATCCCTAAGTCGTTTACGAAAATCGGTTGCCAGATCAATTCTTTTTTCTTCGCTTTTGTCACTACCATGTTCATCGACAAAATATATGTCTCTAAATTGTAAGGACTCGCCATTTGCTATTGGGATTAAAATATTTAAGAGATTTGCTAAATGTTGAGGATTATCTTTATAATTGTTAACATCCCGTAAAACGAAATTCACGGCATCAAACACCTGATTTAGCGTTTGTATTGACGATTCTGATTTTGATTTCAGGGCAAGATCCACTGTCGGTTTGTGTTCTTTTCCCTTGAAAATATACAAATAGTCTTCTTTCCAGCTAGCATTCCCTTGACTATCGGTCAAAATTTCTGGTCCCCAGTATGTTTTCTTCTGCTCATAATCCGTAATTCTAAAACCAAACGAGGAACCAACTTCTTTTACCACGAAACCAGGAACTCTTGCTCCTGGATCATCCTCATCACGATATCCGGTTGGTTGGAATCCTCCGCCAACAATTTTCCACCAACAAATTTTTCCACGAAGAAGACCCTTATATTTCCCCCTTGAATATCTCCCAATTTTTCCTTCAATGTCAACCTCAGAGATACCAAACTTTTTATTGGCGAGTTCTAAGCCAAATGGGGTATTAAGGAAAGCACACTTAAATTCGATAGTAGGCCGCTGACCCATATTTTAATTATTCTTTGCGCGTCAAAAACAACTATTTCTTTCTGGGGTCCCCTCCTTTAAATTTGTTCGTATTTGCTTCTACTCGTTTCTTATCGGTATGGGACAGTGGGAATCTTTCCTCATCTGTGCTATGTGGCCGTTGTGGTTGCTGCTCTTTTTTACCAAATAACTCGGATATCAATTCGAGATACAAACGACGCTCAGGTATCGTCATTTGTTTTACTTCTGTTTTTGTGAAATTAAGTTTCGCGCAAATTACAGCAATTTCAGAAGCAATTTCTCGCTCCCAAAACCTAATGGCTTCGTTAAATTGATTAATTGCTTCTAAATTGAGATTATCTTTAGGCCAAGCTTTTCGGCCAAAAAAATTCAACCCCGATGGGGATTATTTGCTCCTTTGAATCTCCGCAGTGCGGGCACACAACATCCTGCTTCATGGTTGGTCCAGGAGTTATGTCGTCTATGTAACTACGAAGAGAAGCAGAGTCATATGCTGGCATTTTTCTTATGAAATCAGCTTTGTTCTTGCTTTCGACTTCCTCAATTTCGTCAATTTGTTTAATAAGCCGCGTAGTTATTGGCTGCGATTGTAATACCAGACCGCCCTTAAGTTTCTTTTTGTTCTCCTCGGCTTCATCAATTTCAGCATCATCTTTGGTAGTAAGAAGATGGAATTTCGCAATTTTCTTTGTCCTCGGCAATGTATAGGCAAACAGATTTTTACCATTCTCAATTGGCTCAGCGCCTAATTTTCTTATATCAATCTTGTCGAGGTGAACGGTTGCTGTAAATGATTTCCCGCAAGAGTCGCACTTCATTTCAGATACCTCGTAGGAGGCACCATAACCAATAATTCTCGCAAAAAGAAGGATGGCATTTTTGTCGCCAACAATTAATTCACCAACATCAATTGATTTATCAATAACAAGAGCAGCAAGAAGCTTGTCGAGAACAATGCCCTGTTTTATAAATATCCTTGAATTCAGAACATCTTCGTGTTCGGCTGTCATATACAAAATCGGAATCGTTTTTTTCATGTAAAGCGGCGAATTTGGAGGATAAATACACCCGCCGGTTGGAAGTGGCGCAAGTTCACCCTGGTTCCCATCCGTTGGTTCTTGCTTAAATCGATTTTCTATTGATTTGTCCACATCAGACATGTCTTTATATAACTCCCTATTTCCTAATTAGTATAACAAGAAAAGAGTAGATTGTTACATATTATCTTTTATTGTAATGGGTATTATATGTTTCTTCCGTGAGTCCATAATCAACAAGAACAGCCATCGATTTCCCATTCCTGTTAACTTCACCCCAAGAATTAATTCTTCTGTAGTCTCCGGGCATTTGGCCAAGATCAACAACCATGGATATTACCTTATTGGCAAATTCATTATCCCACATTAATTGTGATTCTTCCTGGGTTATTGTATATTGGCTATAAACTTGGTGTCTACCTTTATTTACGCCATATTCATTGTTTAACCAATGTCCAAATTTATCAAAATCAAGTCCGGTTATTGCTTTAAATCGTGATTTTGAAATTCTGTTTGCCTGCTCGACAACTATCCAAATACCGTTTTCATCACAATCAACAATTTGAGTCACAATATCGCCATACATATCTTGTAGCCCATGATCACATTCAGATTCATTTTGTGCTATGCCTTTGGGATTCTTAGCCAGTTTCAAAATCTTACCGTTCGGTAATTCAAAAATTTCGCGGCCCGTTCCCGATGTTATTCTGCGGCCCCAAGGACCACCAACTAATTTGCTTTTAATATAATCACTACGACCTTTAAAAGTTTTTATTGAAGACAATTGTTTAAGATCGAGTTGCCTACCCTCATCTTTGCCAATGTTGGAAATCCACGAAGAATCTCCTTCTTTTTGTTCATTCAATTTAAATTCCGGCACAATTGTTCTAAACCATCGCATTATTTCTGGTGATATTGTTCTTGGTCCATAAGCAACGAGATTTCCAATCACCTCGCAAAACGCTTCTTCCTCGTTTTTGCCACCATAGCCACTCACCGGATGTGCCGGAACCCAAACAATTGGTTCATGACCGGCATCGAGATATTCTTTTATATTACCAGCGAGTAATAAATTGTAATGCTTATATTCGGGATGATGAAGCAAGGTAGTAAGCTGTAGATATAAGATTGGGTCTGTCTTTTTTAGATGATCGTCAAATTCCCCGCCATATTTATCGCCGCTATCATGCGTCTTTTTAAATTCTTCCCATTGTCTTATTATGTCACGCAAATCAAGTTCAATACGATCTTCGCGTATTAATCTATACCATTCTTTTCTGGCTTCTTCGGACAACATTTGTTCGTATATGTGGTGCCCCATTTCATGAGCAATGGTTCTTGTTATGTCGGTTGGAGATCCCGTAGCCCATGTATTCATTTCAATGTGATCATTCACATATTTAGCCGCTTCTCCACCACGCCCACCAGTAAAATTAAAAACAATGGGCAATTGTCTCCTTAACAATAGCGGGAATACTCTCCGTGCTCTATCAACATAATGTTTCATATACTCTTTTAGATGCTCAAAATTCTTTCTTTCGTAAACATCGCTATCATTGAATCCAACAACTTTTACGCTTATTCCATCAATGTCAATTAAAAATGAATCTTGTTTCTGAATTTTTATTGACTCGGCACCCCCACCGTATATGCCTTCTCTTGCCGTCCAATCAGATAATTCATAGAGGAATTTCCAAGCGGGTCGAGCAAAACGACGAACTTTTGCGTCCCATTGGTTTATTTTTTCGATATTAAATAAACTTCCCTTTATTTCCTCGTCAGTCGCCATCTCGCCGGGAGCAACCCGCGATAATTTGCCGTAATACTTTTTTGAATATTCAAGCGATTCAAGCGGAAAATGCCCGACCTCAAAAGCAAATTTCCACAATGGACCAAGATGATTTAAATGATATTCCGCCCATTCAGTATTTGCTTTCGGGGATGTTTTTCTAGCATTAAGATCATCACGAATTTGATTGAGATATTCCTCCAGCATATCGCGCCATTTAATACATGCTTTTTTAACAATCATCGCGTCATCATAATTTGTAAGTTTCTTAGTATTACTCACGATCTGTAAAAATTCGTTGCGGAGATTGTCAATAAATTCCTTCGACATGGCCATTTCATTTAAAATCTGAGAAAATTTAATCATGTGTTTCAAGAATCATTTCTTTAAGTGATTTTTTTGGTTTTCGATACATTGTAGGAGCGAACGGATCACTAATGCGATAATCTCTGTTCCTCCCCTTGTTTTGGACAAAATCGTGTGATTTATAAAATTTAAGAAGATCCGCTTTGTGCCTTGGTTCCGGTTCCGGGATTAGAGTAACAGTTAAGTTTTGGTCATCGGCAAATTGATTAATTTTTTTAAGAACTTTAGAACCAATACCTTGTCCACGAAATTCTTTCTTTATTTTAATTTCAGCAAAATACAAGCTATTATTCGATTTTCGATAATGTATGTGAAGGCGCTCTAATTGCGGAAATTCTTCTACTAAAGCTTGCTCAAAATTACGAACAATTATATCCACATGTGATGACTCCGACAAAATTCGTTCAAATAAAGACAATTGTTTTGGATCTCCAAATAACATATTCGCTCTTGCTGATGGCAATTTGCCCCACTCCCAATCACCCGTTACTTTTTCTTCACCCCAATCTTCAAGAACATATCCCTCCATTTCGTAAAACTTTTCTCTATATTCCTTGGTTTTGTCTTCCCGTTCTTCTTTTGATAAATTCAAATAAGATTGAATTAATTCCGCCGCCTCAGTTTCACCATATCCTTCTAATTCTTCCCGAATTTCAATCAGATCGTCGTCATCTTCGATCATTTCTTCGAGGGCACCACCAAGGTTGGTCAATATTTCGCGAATTCTATTTATTTTTTCTTTTGATTCTCCCGGCAATTCTTTTGCGCCAGCCTTTTTAAATTCAACATATCTCGACCGATCAATCTTAAAATCATCAACACGAACCCATATGAACTTAATCGCCACTGGTGGGATATTCTTTGGATATAAATATTGATCCTTCGATTGATAATAATCTTGTGTAAGTTTAAGAGTGCCATCGTCACGAATTTCAAAATATTCAGCAAGCTGCCCCGGCTTGAACTCTTCCCTAACTGCTTTTAAAACATCATTTCTACTAATCTTAACACCGGCAATCCAAGGATCATATTTTTTCATGATGGTGCTAGTTACAACTTTGTAAATGTTAACTCCATCAAAAGAGGAAATTTCATCATCATCAAAACCATAATCACGGAGATTTATAGAATAGCGCGTATCTTTTTTGCCCAATTTTTTGAGTATATTTTCAATACCATCGGAAATGGCACTAATCGATTCATCTTCCGGCCCACCACCCATACCGCCACCGTCTTCGTCCCAAGTGCTTTCAGGGCGATCCATAGGGTCATATTGGATTTTCTTGATTCTTTTTTCTTTTGATATAACAAATTCGACAACCACGGGAATTTGATCCGTTCCGAGCCCAATAGCATAGCGGGCGGCAGTCTCAAAAGCCGGTGTCAAATAAACAGCTTTTTGATGTGGACCTTTAGTGCTGGTTCCGCCCGGATCCAATCCTTTTTCAAGAATGGAAGAAAGATTTTTAATGTCGGTCCCGTGATAATAACTTAATTGATTAATTCGTTCAAACAATTTACTTTCATAAAGAGCTTCGGGAGGTTCTCCCTCTATCTTCGATGTTGATCTGTGTAGGTCAAATCTAAGGTCAACATAAATCTTAGAAAACCCATGTTCTTTACTAAACATGAAAATGTGGTCTTTTACTTCTTGACTTAACCACTTATACACTTCAAATAAATTATCGTTTACTCTTATGTATCCTCTTTTAAGGAGGCGATAGATAGCATCCGAGTCGTTGGCCAAATCAGAATAATCATGAAAAACATCCAGTAATTTTTTCAACGCAAAATCAACATGGTCATTAGCAGGTTCGAAAAATCCATTCGGATCAATATAACCGTATGTGGAGATCACATACTTACTTTGTTCTTTTAAATTTCTTTGTTCGTAAAGAGCTTCGGGAGGTTGTTGAAATAAATATTGTTTTACCAAATCGTTGCCACGCATCGTATCATTTTGCGTCCAAGCTTTTTTCTTGCCAACAATAGACGACAACATAGTAGCAGCAACAATCATAAATTAATTATCTAACGCAACCCATTTACCTCATTCCAGGCGGTAACAGTTCCAATGCCCAATGTTTGACCAATTTTCTCATAAGAATATCCCAATTCGCGTAATGGTTTAACCTGTTCAATCGCTAATCGGAACTTATCATTTCTTTCATCTATTTCTAAAACAAACGATTCTACCTTGTCTCTTTTACGCGGCATCCATATAGTCGCATTATCATACATTAAGTGAAATAATTTAGATGTTTGGTTGCAACCAGTGTATCTTAATTTCCACGCTCCGGGTTTTGGAATTATTTCCACATCACCAACCCCACACTTTCTTATTAACCACAACTTTGCTTCTTTACAAAACTCATAATTCGAAGCAATCCCCCACGACATTTGATGTTTGTCTCTATCAATAACAAACCCTCCATCGGCATCAAATTTTCCACGAAGAAAATGAGGCCACAATTCTTCGGGAATTTTATCGGCTGTTGGCCACCGATGGGTATGTGTTTTTGTGCTCACAAAATATCCCAGTCTATTTAAATCACGCTCCATTTCAATTGAACCAATAACGGCCTCGCTTTGCGGAAATAATTTACCGGGACTACTTTTACTTTTAGAAAACGTATGTTTAATTGGAAAGTCACCATCAATATCCTCGCGAAATTTAATTAAATGATCTTCGTCGGAAGTTTTTAACCCAATAGATATCTCATGATTTTTAGATATATTGCCATCGCCAGCAAATACACCCGTCCAATAAGCTTGTTTCTCGGTTTTTATATCTTTAAAGAAATCAAAATTACAAAACCACTTTCGATTTGGTCGCAACTCGACATACTTTTTCCTAAACCAATAATCAACTGTGCTTCTGCTTAATGAAAAATAGTCGGCAACTTTTTGAATAGCACAACCAGAATTATACAAATCGATCATTTCTTGAACTAATTGATCGGTTACGCCGCGCCAATTATTATTCGCCATTTTTTTAATTAGAACACGGGAGGAATGAATTGAATTAATAGATGATGTCTCTAGACATCAGAACTCTTTCACGCTGCGATCGTACCTAATTGTGATCGCGATGGTGGCAACGTCCCCTCCAGAGGTGTAATCAAGTTCACTGGGCGAGTGTTCTGTTATAAAGGCACCATAAATTGTATCCATACCTACGACATCTCCGACGGGGCCTAGCATTTTAAGTGTAATGTCTTTCTTGTAATATTGCTGGTATGCCGCTCGCCCAGTTGCGGGATCATATTGTAATCGAACCCACTCCATAACTTTTTGAGATGCTGATGGATCGATAGCATCATAAAGTGTAATCGCAATTGTATTTGGTTTAGTTTTACCGGCAACATATCGGGTATTATTGATATAACCCATTTCAACTTCGTCAGTTGTAGATCCTGGTCGTCCGGAGCTTTTAACTAAAAAAGCATCGACGCCTTGAATGCCTAAAATAAATCTAAATGGCCTATTGGGTTCAAAGTTCTGTCCTAACATAGATTGTGCGTCCAAGGTCTCCATTTTAAACTCCTATCATCTTACCTTAATTATCATTTCCACAAGGATTTTATATCATCCTCTTAAATTAATTATTCTTCGCAATTTATTCTCGGTATAATTCGAATTCTTTCATCACAAGTAAAGTTTATATCTTCTCTTAAAGTTATCTCATTTTCTAAAACATATCTTTCAATTAACTCTCTTGTTCCAATGATTGACCTTGGTGGATCTTGACTCTTAAATACAATTTCCCAATCTTCAATGATCCTTCTCGATAATTCATCTACCATCGACAACCATAAAACTTGTTGATCTTCTCCTACTGATGGTAGATCTCTACTGCGCAGTAGAAGAATTTGCTCATATCCACCAATTAAACAAAATAATTCATTTGCTTTTTCAATATATCTCGATAATTCTTGACAATTTCCATGTTTCTCTACTGTTGCCAGTATCTCATTTGAAACAACACCAAAGATTCTTGATTTATACTCCTGGGATACATCCTCAAAAGACATTCTTGAAGCGTCAAAAATTTGTTGTTGGGTTATTACTGTCGTTATTGAGGAAGAACAAGAAAGAAAAAGAATTGAGGTAACTACAAAGAAGAACTTTCCCACACTTTAATTATTTGTTAATCCTTTGCTTTCTCTCGGCCTCTCAATACCTGGGAAATATTCCAATAGCTACCCTTCTTGCCTAAGGGCTTGGAGTGTCGTTTCAACTATTTCTTCTTTTATTTCCCGCTTACAAATATTGCCAACTTCAACGACATATCCACCATAGGCAACATCTTCAACATATTCTCTTCGGTAAGATTCGATATCCTTCAATTTCACCACAAGTGCTTTTATTTTATCGATATTGTTATTTTTCTCTTCGCGATAGTAGAAACCATTATCAGAAGCGCCGCTGTTATATTGATAATACTTGATTTTAACGAAATATTCAATTTTTATGTTTTCCATGTCTCCCGTTCCCTTCTTATTGGTTCCCTTGGCATTGAGACGACCACCAAGCGACCCATCCCCGTGATTTTAAATCATCTTCCATGTCCTTTGTGTCATACTCTTTCATTGCCGCTCTACAAACTTCCCTTATCGCTTCATCGTATTCTTTATATTTTCCATGTTCATGTATCGAAGGGTGCCAATCATTTAGACGACAAGCGAGAAAACCATACAACCTCAGAGCATCTTTGGGAGCAAGAGGATCTGTTACACCATTTACAGATTCATGAAGTGATGAAGCACAATCAACGAGACGAAACTGATATCGATTTATCCGCTCACCAAGAACATCGTAATCAACATAAGGCATCTCATTCACTCACTCTTTGTTTGTCGATCTTTATAAAAAGTTTTAAAGCCTATCGAACCACATTCTTTCTCTGTTCTTCTGCGAAGTGCTTGCTCAATCTTCAGTGAACGCAATTCACTTAAAAGACAATCCATCATAAAACGATCATCTTTACTTAGATTCAGAAGTTTTGACCAATTTTCATAAAATCTAATACAAGTATCCGGATCAAATTCCAGATCTTTTGACTCTACGGATTTATTTATTTCTTTGGCACAAATTGCGGCAGTTTTTACAGAAATTTTTCCATTCGATGCCTCGTTTATTGTTTTGGCCCATTTTTTTTCGTTTTTGATAAGTCTCTTTTTCATTTTCTCATGTCTCCCGTTCCAAGCATCCTTATTTCATTGGTTGATTTTTTCACGCGGTATTCTTTCTTTTCTACAATCTCTTTATTGTTCTCTTGTCTTTTCGTCCATTGTTCAAATTCATGTTCAAATTTATAATGCGCCGCAGTAAGAATAATTTGACCCTTTTCCCAATCGTCTTTACCGACACTACCAGCACCAATGGCATTGACATCTATATATTTTAGGTGGTTTTCATGGATTCTACAAGCAATTTTAAATCCATAGGGTGTTTCAACAATTTTCTTTTCTTTATTACATGCCATATCACAAATTATACAAGCATCGGGATTATCCGCAATGTCGTTATAAAATGAAACCGGATCTTTCCGATCTTTCGTTCGTTCAAAATATCCTTTTTCTTGCGTGCTTTGAATTGTTTTGATATATTCTTCATCTTCCATTTTTAACGTCCCATCCGGATTAAATTCTCTATTAGCCTTCATTTTCATAATAATATCAAACAATTCAGCCTGGAGACTTCTGCCGCCCTGATCCACAAAGTCATGATGTTTTTCGATTTTCTTTAAAACCTCAACAATAGCATTTCTTTTGAAAACAATATCATTTTCTAGACCAAAATGAGCCCACACATCATGCTTTTCAAGTTTATCAAATAGTTCCTCCGTATCAATGTTGAATAATATTTTGTCTAACCATTTCTTGCGCAATCTAAATTTATCTGTAATACTTTCTCCGCCGCTATATCCAATAACATACGACATCGAATTCTTCAATTCACAGAATATCCTCTCCGTAGAGAGTTGACCATCAACATAAGACACAAGATCATTACAATCGCCACAAATATACTTATTATATACTTTAATTAACGGCCTAGAGTAATCGCCGCAAGCAACACAAATGCCCCCATGGATTTTATCAAACAATTTATCCGCTGGCTCTGTAACAAATGAAACAAGATCACTTATTTTCTTAAATCCGTCTTTCGTGAACACTTTGTGATCTCCGGTAAGACAACATGACTTATCAGCATCCCGCGCCTTCTTGTATGAGTCTCTTATTTCTTCGTTACTTAATAAATGGGCAGACATCGAAATGTTTGAAATAACTGGCACACACGAATATTCGTTCACAAACTGTTGTTTCGATTGCCATTCTTTCATCGCCCCATCCCATACTTCTTTCGGAATAAAATCACCATTTTTGTTAAGGTGTGCGGGGTGTGGTGTGCTTATAAAAATGTTCTCACCTTTAGGCACCATGTTGTCTCCGCCAGCAAATTTCAATGACAAAATTAATTTTTCGTTTTCTTTGAAACCAAAACTTGATATTTGCGCCTTATCATCAAGAACAGTGCCATTTTCCCGACACAATTCCCAATCTTTGTATCTTCGTGAAGTGTTAAATGTCTTTTCAAGAACATCTTCTTTAATATCTTCTATCGTATCGTTCTCAATATG
>Ga0315274_10004785_pt1 | contig 19870 bp, 17 predicted proteins | sample YL17G02_20_MG_FD_203700 | JGI IMG/M metagenome (GOLD analysis project Ga0315274, IMG submission 203700) | Sediment microbial communities from Yellowstone Lake, YNP, Wyoming, USA - YL17G02_20 | ecosystem: Environmental > Aquatic > Freshwater > Lake > Sediment | place: USA: Wyoming | collected... | reverse complement strand
GCTCTTCAAGAGTTTCCCCTTGGGTCATGACTTCGGGATGATCGATAAGCTTGCCTACCCAGTGCTTTTCACCCTTCCAGTAAACCATTTTGAGTTTGCTCTTCATGTCTCATTCTCCTCAAGACTGATTAGTGCTTAGTTGCATGAATTCGCCACTGAAGAACGGGCTCCTGCGTTGTAGTTCCGATTTCCGAATCGGATCGAGCCCGGCGATCCGATTCGGAAATCGGAACTACAACGCAGGCCGCGCGGGCTATGTCGGTTGTTTTTGCAAGTAAGCACTAGCATCCAACAATGCGTCCGTGGTTCAGTATATCACCCCAGCCGACTTCCTTTATTCTGAATTCTGAATTCAAGTGCCTTTTCCAGTTTCAACGGTTGCTTTCGTCCAGGCCCATGGTGACGCGGGCAATCTGCCCCATCACCTTGCACGGGAAAACCACCCATTCGCGGAACCCGCGCGGAACATGGACTGTTCCGCCTTCGTGCGCGGTGCGCCGGATCAGCGCGGCCGTGCCAAGCCCGCCCAAGCCCGCCATCAAGAAGCAGCAGCGGAAACCCCACAAGCCCCAATGGTCTATCACGAGGCCGACGAGTACCGGGATCACGCCCAGGGTGACCGCCGTAACGACCTGCCACAGGTTGGTGTAGCTGACGCGGTCGGCCTTCTTGACGTACCCCAGCATGGCGCGGTTCATGGTCATCCAGAAAGCTGAGCCGCACACGCTGGCAAGAACGATGATCGGCACGATGCCGTACAGCGCCCAGGAAGTCCCTGGAACGAGCGTCAGACACGCCAGGCCGCAGGCCGCGTGACCGGTCTGCGCCAACGCGATCGCCCGAGCGCTTCCTTGCCGCTCCGCGAATCGGGCCCAGTATCTGATCGTCAGCATGACGGACACACTTATGAAGGCGGTGATGACCATGATGTTTCGAGAAGAGATGAGGAGCGCGTCCCGCATGAACATGACGTAGGAAGACCCGAGCCACGACACCATCGAATAGCAGAGCGCGCCCACGAGAATGAAAGAAATAAAGGGTTTGTCCGCCCAAGCCCTCTGATAGGACGCAAAATCGGTCTTCAGCGAAGCGTGTTCCTGCACGGCCCGCCCGCCGGGTATCCGATACATCCACAAGAGACTCATGAAACCCGCGGCAATGCCGATGCCGTAAACGACGAGGTAGCGGTTGACGCCCGGATCGCCGTGCAAAATCAACGCCTGCACGAGCGCCAGAACGATGCTGAGGAGTTGCGTTATGCTCGCCTCGGCGCTGAAGTACGCCCCGCGCTGATTCTCGGGAACGACCTCGTGCAGCCACGGGAACCACCCGCCGGCGCCCAGCGCGCGCATCAGGCAGAACCCGAGCGTCGATGCCATCAGGACGTACCAGGCGGCCCGTGCACCCCACCGCGCCATCGCCCACGGCATGATGAAAACGACGCACGCAAAGAGGTTCCGCAGGAACCAACCGATGAACATGACCCGCTTGGATCCCCAGTGCATCACCAGCAGGCCCGTCGCTACGACGAGGATCATCGATATCGACGTGAACGCAATGAGAGATCCCACCCACGAGGGAGGCATCTCGATCTTCCGCGCGAAGAGCACGGCGACCGTGCCTATGAGGCATTGCCAGGATACGACGTTGAAGACGATGAACAGCAGAAATTGCCGCGGGGCAGGGTCAAGTTCGTAGAGCGCGGACGTGATCGGCAGCTTCGACATTACGGATCGAAGCGTGCTTCTGTTCCAACGGGTTGACAACATCCTCTCAAGTATCTCTATCCACCCTCAGTAGGCCCGCCTTCTCCGAAGGCGCGGCCTGGCCCAGTCTGCGCAAGCCGCCGCCGCAAGCACGAAGGCGCGGTTTCGGAGAAACCGGCCCTACCGAGGCGCTGCGAGGGACTCGCCCCGGAAGGCTTGTTTGTGATAGTCTCCCTTCGACAGATGATACCGCAATCGCCATGGCCACCGGTAATCGCGCGCTCGTTGAGTTTGAACAGGTGAAAAGGGAGATTGGCCGTGTCAGTGGAAATGGATATTACCTACGAAGGGGACCTGCACTGCTTGGCCTCACACGGGCCGTCCGGCCAGACCATTACAACGGACGCGCCGGTCGATAACGGCGGACGGGGAGCGGCCTTCTCGCCGACGGACCTTGTTGCAGCGGCGTTGGCCACGTGCATGGTTACGATCATGGGCCTGTATGCGCGCCGGGCCGGCCTGGATATCACGGGCACGCACGTTCACGTGACCAAGGACATGGCATCCGTCCCTGTGCGCCGCATCAGCACCATCAAAGTGATCGTGACCTTGCCGAAGGGCAAATCCTTCACCGCCGAGCAGCGCGCCAAGCTCGAGAAGGCGGCTGAGCTGTGCCCCGTAAAGGAAAGCCTTCATCCCGAAGTCAGAATGGTGCTCGAGTTCGTCTACCCGGATTGAGATCATTCTCACTCGGACTGCCGGCTGAGGCACATCGTCATGGGACAGCAACTCGAACGCGCGAAATGGGGCGCCCAGGCACACGCCAACGAAACCGGCCAACTCCCCACGGCTTTCCCGCGAACCATGGGCCCGAATGCCATGAAGTACTTGCAGGAAGTGTTGGATTCCGGGCTCACGTGCGACGTGCTCGGGCGCTTTGAACGGGCCTTCGCCGAGGCATTGGGCGTCAAACACTGCATCGCAACACCGGGATGCACCCCCGCGCTGCACGTGCTCGCGTTGGCTTGCGGCTGGGACCCCGGCGACGAGATCATCGTGAGTCCCATCACGGATTACGGCACCATCCACGGCTTCGTTGCCCAGGACCTCATCCCCGTGTTTCCCGACACGGCCCCAAGCAGCATCAACTTCTCGCCGGAAACCATCGAGCCCTGCATTACAGACCGAACCCGGGCCATTCTTTGCGTCCACATGACCGGCATCATGAACGACATCGACGGCATCAACGCCCTCGCTGCCAAGCACGGCCTTATGGTGATCGAAGACGCCTGCCAGGCCGTGTTCGGCGAGTACAAAGGCCATGTGGCGGGGACCCTGAGTCACGCGGCCGGATTCTCCTTCGACGCCGAGAAGACCATGGGCTCCGACACCGGCGGCTGCATGGTGACGAACGACGACGCCTTGGCGGACCGCGCGCGCTACATGGGACAGAGCCGCGGCGCGGTCATGAAACCCCATTACGGACGCCTCCATGCCGATGCCGGCTACGCCTATCGCATGCCGAACTGCACCGCGGCCATTTGCCTTGCCCAACTCGAGGTCATCCGCGAACAAGTGGCCCATCGTGACAAAATGGCCCGCTTCTTGTACCAGCTCCTTGAAGCGATACCCGGCATTGCCCCCTTGCGCATCCCGCCCGAAACCAACGTTTACTCCTGCTGGATGATCGGCTTCAATATCGACCCCGCCGCATTCAAATGCACCACCGAGGAATTCGCCGCACAACTCGCCGAAGCCGGCGTCTCCGGCGCCGGCATGGGCCGATACTACCTCATGCCCGAAGCCGTCACATATCTCCAGCGCAACGCCAATGAGCGCCGCTACCCTTACAGTCTGCCCCCTGCCTCACGCACCTACGAATACTCCTCAACAACCTGTCCCAACGCCGTAAAGCTCCTCGACACATTCATTCGATGGTCCACCTTCTGCGAGAAATACCAACCCGAACATTGCGAACTCGCCGCACAACTCGTCCGAGATGTCGCGAATCGCAACCGCCGATAGCCGCCCCGTCCGCCCCGTCGCGGTACACTTCCCGGCCGGCAACGCTCCAAACGACGACCGCGTCGTGCCGTTTCGACGTAAAGATGAGATACCTCATGCCGCCGGCCTTGGCCGTCTCCATCCATTTTGCCGCGTCGAACGCCTTCGGATTGAACTCCTCGGCATACTTGCGAAACTCGACTCGGGCGGGCGCATCTTCCTTCATGGCAAAGTAATCGAACCGTGCATTTGGATCCCTGCCCTGCACCGAAAACGGACCCCAGTGCACAAACATCCCGAACTTCGCTTCATTGAACCAAGCCACGCGTTCGACCTTCTCCGCAGCATCTTGCGCCGACACCTGCAACCCCGCCATCAAGATGGCCAGCATCATCCCGGAAACTCCCGTCTTATTCTGAATTCTGTATTCTGAATTCCCAACTCTGCACTCCTTCATCTCTCCGGATACACATACTTCCCCTGACGCGCATCGAACACAATCTTCGGAACGCCTTCCGGGAAATAACTCTCGAAGAACCGCTTCAGCGGCCCGGAATACATCGCCACCCGAATCGTTCCCCAGGTCTGCTGGTCGCCCGTCGCGTAAAACACATACGTGTTTCCCTCCCACTCGAACAGGTCCGCGTCCGTGTTGTTGATGCCTTCGCCCGGGATCGGGTCCAACATCGGGTACTTCGTGGGCGCCAGCTCCCATCTCGCAAGATCCTTCGAGCGCGCCACGAACGTCACATACTTCGTCTCAGGGAGTTGGTATTCGTACCACAGGCCCGGCCCTTGCCATCGCCACGCACCGTACACGACGTAGTAGTACGGCGCAAAATGCCGGATCCCAGGACATGCGCACGCCGTTTTCTCCGTCACGTCCGAGAAGTTGATCCCCTCGACCTCCTTCCACGTCGCGAGGTCCTGGGATCGCGCAAACCGGAACGACCATTGCACCGGCATGTTCGACTCGAACGCCATCACGTACCCTTGATCGTCCTTGCAGACGTTCGCGTTAAACAGATGCTCGCCCGGCTTGCGCGGGATGACCAACTGCTTGTCCCATTGCTTCAAGTCATTCGACTTGAACCGGTAGATGTCGTGCGTCCAGTCGTCATCCGTGTTTTCCGTCGCGAAAACGTTTATCTCCTTACCGTTCACGAACGCGCTCACAAACGAGAACGTCTCGCCGAACCGCGCGACTTCATCGCCCGTCCGCATGTCCTGGATGAACAGGTAAAAGCCCTGCGCCTTCGTGTTCAACGGACGCACGTTCTGCACCAGCAGCGGCTTCTCCTCATAAACCACAGGCGTGTTTTCCATCCGCGGCCCCGGGAACGCAATCGGCAACTTCACCAACGCCGGGTTCGGCACTGCATGCGGATTCGCCACCTCAGCCCCAAACGCCAAAGACCCCAACATCACTATCGTCAGAAAGACCCCAGTGATTTGTCTCATGGCTGCTCAACCGTCCTCCCTACAACTATCCCAGATCCGCCTCGGGAATGGCAAAGCGAAGCGGAACCCGAATGGGACTGAAACTGGGAGTCGGTGGTTTTCGCGAGGGGTTCTTTGCGATCTTTGCGTCCTTGCGCTAAAGCGCTATCATGCCCCTGATGCCGAAGATCAATGCGCCGAGGGCGCGCGCGAGCATGTCCGCGAGGATCAGGAAAATCCAAAGCATCACGAACTGGCCCACGCTAAGCTCGTAGAATCGGTAGATGATCACGGCGCCTATAATGAAGCCGGCAAACGGCATGAAATTCGCCGCCCAAACCAGTACGGCTACAACGGTGACGGCCGCGATATTCGCGAACAGCGAGTGGTTGGGCAGTCTCTTGGCCATGAGTAGCATGCAGTAGATCGCAATGGCATAGGTGGCAATGTGAAGCAGCGCGTTGATGGCTACGATTGTGTAGGCATATGCCTGTGGCAGCTCGCGCGGTTCCTGTACGGGAGCAGCGGGGCGGGGCGCGCTTTCCGGCCAAACCAGGATTAGGACGAGCGTAAGAACCGCCACTCCCGCGAAGATTGCCATCTGTATATGCTGGCGATGGACGTCATCTTGGCGGGCGGATTCCACCGCTTGCTCCACTGCGGGCATGTGCCAGCTTTGCTGCCGGGCCATTTCCTTGTACAATTCGCTTTGCTCTCCGAATGCCGCAGCGGGCGGGCCGGGAGGGGCGGAGCCCGGGACAATGTTGTCGATATGCCTCGCGCAGATGTTGCACAGAGTCCCTTCATCCGTGTCGATTTGATCCCAGGGTCCGCGAAAGGGCCGGTTGCACCGTGCGCATCGGGGGACCTTTGCCTCGGCCCGTTGGCCCTTTGGCACGAATGGAGAGTAATCCGGTTCCGCGGCGCGAGTAGCGTTGCCTTGTGCGGACACGGGCGCAGGGGGGGGCGGTTTCGGAGAAACCGCCCCTACTGTGGCGGCAGCGCCGCGAGGGGGTTGTACAGTTGATGTGGCGGGCGCGCGTTGCGATCTTGGGGCCGGATCTTCGTCATCGTCAAGGAACAGGCTTACGTCCAGTTCGGCTTGGCTCAATTGCCGCGGGGGCTCTGGCGGAACGGGCGCGGGCGTGCTCTGTCCTTCGTCGGCGCCGTCACTAGTGGCGATCACATTCTCCGCTGTAACGCGCACCGGCCTGCCGCAGTTGGGGCACGCGATCGTTTGGCCCACGGCCTTCGCGGGAGCGACAAACTCTCTGCTGCATATGCATTGTACGGTGATTTCGTCCTTCATGCGGTCAGCATATCACAAGTGAATCGGAGGTCTTCTAGTCATCGAGCAAGCGATGGACGGCCTTTCTCAGGGTGGGCAGCGCCTCCGCCTCGAACCAAGGGTTCTGCTTCAGCCATCGAAGGTTTCTGAAGGACGGGTGGGGGAGAGGAATGTAGCCGGGTGCATACTCACGCCACGCCCGGACCGTCTCCGTCAGCGTGGGCTTCGCACGTTTGCCGAGGTAATGATGTTGCGCGTATCCGCCCACGAGCAGCGTCAATTCGCGGTGTGGCAGATGCTCGAGCAGACGGGCCAGCCACAGTTGAGCGCATTCCTTCCTGGGCGGCAGGTCGCCGCCGCGCGCGTTACGTCCGGGATAGCAGTACCCCATCGGAATGATGGCCATCCGCGACTCGTTGTAGAACTGGTCTCGGGTTAATCGCAACCACGAGCGAAGACGGTCGCCGCTCGGATCGTTCCAGGGGATGCCCGTCTCATGGACCCGCGTCCCCGGCGCCTGGCCGACAATGAGAATCCGCGCGGATGTGCTCATGCGCAGAATGGGTCGCGGCCCGAGGGGCAGCGCTTCCTCGCAAAACCGGCATGCCCGCACCTCACGCAGCAGGTTTTCGAGCGATTTCTCCATTGAATGTGGCATTTCGCGTTGAGCTGAGATTGATTCAGCGGCCTCGTCTTTCCGGTGGAGAGTCTAGCCAGGCATGCCTGAAATCTCAACGCCGCGGGAGTGGGTGAGCCTGTTGGACGTGTCGGACGGGCCGGACAGGTCGGACGGGATGGACGAAGCGGGATCGTTTTGGGCGGTTTGTTTGACTGAGCAGGCGATTGCGGTATGATGGGGGCCGGCGAGTGAGTCAGCGGGAGGATTTTTGGGTATGGACGGACAAGAGGGGACTGCCAAGTTCAAGCAGGCGGATACGCTGTTCAAGCAGGGGCAGTTTGGGGCAGCCCTGGCGTTGCTGGACGAACTGGATACGGCGTTTCCCAACACGAAGAATATTCTGTACCCGAAGGCGTTGTGCCTGGAGAAACTGGGGCGTCTCGATGAGGCCGAGGCGGTCTGCGACGTGCTTGCGCGGCAGTTCGAGGACCCGCGCGCACAAACGCTGAAGGCACGGATCCAGGCATCGCGTGGCGCGGCAGGGGGAGTCGACATGAGCGGCCTGGACGATCTCTTCGGGCCGGCACCGAAGCGGACGCCAGTGCGCGTGGCCGCGCCCTCCTTGGATTGGCAGCGCTATGCGGTCATCGGCCTGATCGTTGTCGCGGTGGTGGGCGTGGTTGCGCTTGGCTACGTGGGATATCAGAAGGGATGGTTTCCGGGGCGGGGCGAGAGTATTGAGCAGGTCGAAGGGAAGATCATCGACTTCCTGGGGAAGGCCAACACATATACGGCTGACCTGCAGGTGACCGGCCAAACAAAGCAACAAGGGATGAACTTGGGGGTAAACGGCGGCGCGACGTTGGAATACATGAAGAAGGACGGGAAGCCGCTGTTCCGCGTGGAGGGCGCGGTGTCGGTCAGCGGAGCGCCGATGCCCATGGACGTGACCCTCCTGGGTGTAAGTGACGGGGCGAATCTTCACATGCAGACGGGCGTGATGGGGCAGCAGATGGTCATGAAGTTTCCCGTGCCGGCGTCTGCCGATATCACGCCGGACGCGGCCAAGAAGGCATTCGAGGACTTGCACAAGGAGTTCGACGTGAAACTCCTTCCCAAGGAGACTTTGGACGGCGTCGAGGCGTACACATTTGAGCTCACCCCCAAGCCCGGATCTGACATAGCGGCATCCGCCCAAAAGGCGGGAGAGGATTTCGGCAAGGTGAAGGCCCAGTTTACGAAGGACTTCACCACGCAAATGCGCGTGGCGCTCCTCGACAAATCGGGCGCGCCCCAATTCACGCTTTCGGTGAAGAAGATGAACCTGAGTCCGACCCTCAGCCCTGATCGCTTCGCGTTCAAGCCTCCCGACGGCGTGACAGTCATGGATATGTCGGATGCATCCATGCTCATGAAAATGATGGGCGGACCCGGAGGGGTCAAACCCTAGTCGGACAGGTCGGACGGGACAGGTGCTCAGCCTTTCAGCCCGCTCATCGTTATGCCTTGGATGAACGTTCGCTGGGTAAAGAAGAACAGGGCGATGATGGGCGTGACGACGAGGGTTGAGGCGGCCATGAGGAGATTCCACGGCGTGCCGCCTTGCCGGCTCTGATAGAACTGGAGGCCGAGCGCGAGCGTGAATGTGTCTTGATTGATGAGATAGATCAGGGGGCCGAGGAAATCGTTCCAGCAATACAGAAAGTGAAATAGCGCGATCACGGCCAGCGCGGGCCGTGACAAGGGTGCGACGACGCGCCAGAAGATGCCCACCTCGGAACAGCCGTCTATACAGGCCGCGTCGGAGAGGTCGCGCGGAATCGTCAGGAAGAACTGCCGGAGCAGGAAGACGTTGAACGCGCTCGCGCCGAACCACGCGGGCACCCATAGGGGCCGGTACGTGCCGATCCAATGCAGCAGGCGAAACACGGCATACATCGGGACCATCGTCACGGGAAACGGCACCATCATGGTCGCGAGAAGGACGATGAACGCCGTGTTCCGGCCTTTCCACTCGACGCGCGAGAAGCCATAAGCGACGATTGCGCTGCTCAGAACCGTGCCGAGTGTACCGAGGACGGCGATGATCAGCGTGTTGCGCGCGTAGGTGAAGAAGGGGATGTAGTGGACGGCTTCGACGTAGTTCTTCCACTGGATGGGGTCCGGGAGCCATTCCGGCGGCATGCGCATGGTCTGATCGAGGGGTTTCAACGAGGTCGAGATCATCCACGCGAGGGGAAACAGGAACAGGAGGCTGACGCACAGCAATACGACGTGAATAGCCAGCGAGGAAGCGGCGGTGCGGCGTTTGCCCGCGAAAGCCCGGTTCGATTTTGCGTCATCAACCGCCGGCATAGAAGACGTGCCTCCGTGACGCGCGGTGAATGATCAGTGTGAGCCCAAGAATGATCAGGAAAAGGATCCACGCCATCGCGCAGGCGTATCCCATGCGCAGATAGCGGAACGCACAATTGTACAGGTACATCGTATAGAACGTCGTCGAGCGGCCCGGGCCGCCCGCGCCGTTCGTGAGAACATACGGCAGCGCGAAGATCTGCAAGGCGGTGATGAGTCCCATGACCACATTGAAGAAAATGGCGGGGGAGAGGAGCGGCAGGGTGATGTGCCAGATTTTCGAGGACCACCGGGCGCCATCGAGATCCGCCGCCTCATAGAGCTGCACGGGCACGTCCTGCAGAGCGGCAAGATAAATGACCACGGCGTAGCCGACGCCCCAAAGACTCATGAGCACGATGGCCGGTTTGGCCCATGTGGTGGATTGCAGCCACGTTGGGGCCTCGACGCCGAATGGACGGAGAAGATAGTTGAGCGCATGGTTGACGACACCGTATTCGCCGTTCAGCATCCACATCCACAGAATGCCCAACGCCACCATCGGCGTGAGAGACGGCAGGAAGAAGATCGTTCGATAGATCGTCATGCCGCGGACGCCGGTGTTCAACAAGAGCGCAAGCGCGATGGCCAAGGCGGTCGCGAGCGGAAGGAAGATCGCGGCGAAGAAAAACGTGTTGCCCATGGATTGCCAGAAGACCGGGTCCGTGGCCAACTCCTCGTAGTTGGCTGAGCCGACGTATACCGGCGGCTTCAGGACCGAATAGTCGCACAGGCTGAAATAGACGGACGCGCCGAGCGGATACGCTATGAACATCGCAAACCCGAGGATCCACGGAAGAATGAAGAGCAGCCCGGTCCGGAGGTTTCTGCGTTCCCGGTTCGTCACGGCGTTGCCTTTCCTTCCGCCTGTTCCCGTCGTTCGATGCTCGCCTCCGCGCGCTTCCACATCACGGATGCGCGCTGCTGCACTTGAGACACGGCGTGCTCCGGCGTGTCGAGTCCGAACCGAACCAAGTCAAACGCGGCGGCGATCTCGTCCAAGTACTCGAACCAGATGCTGAGATCCGGCGTGTGGCAGGCATGCGGACTCGATGCCAGGTCGATGAACAGTTGGATGTACTCGTTGGGGTGGTTCTTGATAAACGCGGGTGAGACCTTCTTCAACGGCGTGAACTTCTGTTGGGCCATATTCAGCATCTCTGACCCCTCTTGCGAACACAGGAACTTCATGAACTCAAACGCTTCGTCAGGATGCCGCGTTCCGACGGGGATGCAAATGCAGTCGCACTCGGCGATGGTCACGTTCTCCATTCCCGGCACGGCTGACGGGAACGGCGCGGCGGCCCACTCGAGGTTGGGCGCGTACTGATGAATGAAGTTTGCGGTCCAGACACCTTGGAGTTCCATAGCGACTTTTTCGCTAAAGAAGGCGTTCTGAGGCGACGCGAAGTTCGTTGAAAGGCCGCTCTGGAACCTTCGCATCTCGGCGGCCCCGTAACGTTTCGTGTAACTCTGAATCCAGCGGAACGCCGCGAGGTTCTCCGGGCTGTCGAACGTGATCTCGTTGTCATTGGAGAGTTCCCCTCCGAACCAGAACCCCCATGCCCACGGCCACCACCCAGGTTCGCCGGGAGAAAAACCGACTTGGATCAAATGTCCTTGAGCGTCGTATTTGGTGAGTCTTGCGGCCATCTCGTCGAGTTCGGCCAGTGTTCGTGGCGGGCGATCCGGGTCAAGACCCGCTTCGCGAAACATCCGCTTGTTCCAGTGAAGCGCCATCGTGGCGGGCGTGGTCGGAAGGCCGTACAGCTCGCCACGGTAGCAGTTGAGATCGATGAAGACTTGGATGAAATCCTCCTTGCGCATCCCGGCTCTCTCCATGAATGGAGCGAGCGGCATGACGGCGCGCTTCTCGGCAAACTGAGGCAGCCCGGAACTCCAGAGTCCCACTAGGTCGGGAGGATCTCCACCCGCAATGGCGATAAGCGCCTTCTGATCGATCTGGCTCATCGTGATCAGGTCCACATAGATGCGGTCCTGCATCTCGTTGAACCGATTGACCACTTGCTTGATCGCGTCCCCCTCGAATCCCGTCCACTTCTCCCAGTAAGTAATGCGGATCCGCCCGTTCACATATTCGTCCTGAGGCTGAGGGATGAGGATCTGACAACCACAAAGCAACAAGGCCACGCCCGCGGCAAGGAGGGCTCGCCCTGCGTACGCGCTGTTTTCGAGACCTAACACCTGAAGGGCGCGCATTGGGCAACTCAGTTCAGGAAGCAAAACCATTTCCTCTAATTCTCTTTTGAGGAAAGAGTCTCCCAAGATACACGCTTCCGCTCTGCAAAAGCTACACGACCGCCCTCTTGCAGTTCATCACCTGCAGTGCTATAAACGAGTCCGTGATTCCCAGACTCATGAATTAGAGTCCTTTGGGGCGATAGCCAGGGTTCCTGGAATTCTGAGACGGAGTATGCGCCATGGTTGAGAAGCAACGAGCGCCTCGCAATAGGACAATGTCCCTGACGGACGGGGACCGTTTACGGTATGGCTCCGTCCTGCGACATCTCGATTCGGCGACTCGACTCGCGGACATACGGGATTGCACGATCTGCCAAGACGTGTTTGACACACTCGACCTATTGCCGAAGCATTCATTTGACCTGGTATTTGCCGACCCTCCTTACAATCTGACTAAGCAGTTCAATAGTGTCACCTTCAAGGCGACGGATCTCGATGAATACCAGGCGTGGCTTGCCTCATGGCTGCCAAGGATGCGCGAGATCCTCAAGCCAACCGGCTCAATCTACGTCTGCGGGGACTGGCGTTCGTCGTCCGCCATTCAGCGGGTTCTTCAGAAGCACTTCATCGTCCGCAATCGGATAACGTGGGAGAGAGAGAAAGGAAGGGGAGCGGCAAGCAACTGGAAAAACAACTCCGAAGACATCTGGTTTGCAACCGTATCCGAAGACTATGTGTTCAATGTTGATGCGGTCAAGATGAAACGGCGTGTCATTGCCCCATACACCGACTCTCGCGGAAAACCGAAGGATTGGCAGGAGACCGAGGAAGGGCGGTACCGAATTACCCACCCGTCGAACATCTGGACTGACCTGACTGTGCCTTTTTGGTCGATGCCGGAAAACACAGATCATCCCACCCAGAAGCCTGAGAAATTGCTCGCACGCATCATTCTCGCAAGCTCGAGGGGGGGGGATGTCGTGTTTGACCCTTTCTTGGGATCTGGAACGACGTCAGTCGTAGCAAAAAAACTTGGCCGGCACTATGTCGGGATCGAAATTGGCTCTGACTTTTGCTGTCTGGCTGAGAAGCGCCTTGAACAGGCAGCAAATGACGGAGGAATTCAGGGCTATGCGAACGGAGTGTTCTGGGAACGCAATACTCACTCTGAACAGGACGGCGGGCAGAAGGCTGCGTGTTCCCGGCCGTCCCAATCCTTCCTTTTTGACCACCTTGATCTTGCGAAATGAGGGGAACGAATGGAGAGCAGGATATTCTCGACGGATAGATATCGTGAAATTGCGAAGCGCACAAAGGATTTCTTGAACGGCCACGAGGATTTCCTCTCCTCCAGCACAGCGCGCAGCACGCGCGCCGCAGGCGACGCCATCGAGAGCATTTTGGGAGAACACCTTCAAGAAATCGTCGGAGAAGATTGCGCTGAGTACTCTGCAAGCTTCGCTCGGCGCGCCATGGCGGACATGGCCTTCAAAGACAAGGATGATCTCTACTACGTGATTGATGTTAAGACCCACCGCGAGGAGACGAAGTTCAACATGCCGAATCTCACATCCGTCGAGCGGCTGGCGGGATTCTACGAAGATGATTCCAACTACTTCGTGATACTCCTGATCAAGTATTCCCTCGATGGCCTTCACGCCACAATCTCGGAAGTCATTTTTGTTCCCATCGAGTTTCTGGACTGGGACTGTCTCACTCTCGGTGCGCTTGGCTGGGGGCAGATTCAGATCGCAAACTCCAACTTCATCAGCGTTCGTCCCCATTACTCGCGGAGGCAATGGATGCTGGAACTATGCGATGTAATGCTTGAGTTCTACCCGAAGGAAATTGGCAAGATCCATGCGCGCGTTGAGCACTTTGAGAAGGTCAAGGCATTCTGGCAAGCCAAAAGGGTATAATGCGGCTTTATCATTTGCGGCAGCGCGAATTACTCCATGTTATCTGCTCTATAGCCCGCTCACGAGTTTGAGAAGCGTATGGCGGGTTTTGCGGAAGGTTTTGATGTCGGTGTTGTATTTGTCAAAATCGAGGATGAGGTTTGCGGCTAGGGCGGCGGCCTTGTCGGGGTTCTTTTGGGCGAGTTGGCTCAGGAGTTCGTGGTCAACTATGCCGTCGCGCATGGCTTCAAAGCGGATCGAGTCGAGGGGGCCGTTCTTGCCGGGGTAGACGATCCATGGGTCGCCTGCGGGGAGGTATGAGGGGCCGGGGTGGGCCCGGGTTGTGTGGGTGAAGGGATCGTCTTGGGTCCAATGGTTGTAACCCCAGTGGAGGTAGCCGGTGATGCCGTAGCGGAAGTTGATCCAGTGGAGCAGGCGGGTCTTGATGAGGGGCAACTCGATGAAACGGTTGGCATATTCGCCTTGGGGGAACACGCAGGTGTAGAACCAGACTTCCTCGCCGGCCCGCTGGCGTTCCTGGTAGTGAGCGAAGTCGGTGTGCAAGAAGTTGAGTTGCGGGACCCACACGTCCATGGCGCCGACGAGGTCTTTCGCGTGGCAGGCTTCCATGATCTTGAGCTCGGGGGCGTATTTGCGCGCGAGGGAGGCCATCGCGCGATAGGTGTCGATGTTGCTCGGGATGGGTTCGTCGGCGAGATGTTGGAGGTAGCAGTCGAGCCAGCCTCTTTCTCGCAGATGCTTCACAAGCGCCGGGAAGAATTGGGAATAGAAGGCGTCGGCTTCGGGGGAAGACGGGGCCGCAGTGGTCGAGACGGGGTTGCCGTCTTTCACCTGCCATATGTTCACGACAAAGGGGGACTCCCAGTCTGCTTTGCGTCCGCCGATGTGGCCGCCTTCGATTCGGCCAATGACGCCAGCATCTTTGAAGGTTTGAACCCATCGATCAAACCGGGAGAAGTCAATCGCGAGCTTCCCGTCAGGGGCAACCGAGAATTGCGCGAGCGACAAGGGGGAGATGAGGGCCACATTGTGGCGGTGTTCGGCCATGTTTTCGGCGTAGCGCCGCAACAGGGCGTAGTATTCATCGGATTCCGGGGCGGGGTTGATCTCCATATGGGGCCAGTGCATGGCGAACCAATCGGTGACCCATAGGCGGCAGTTCTTCACGGCGGCCTTGTGGACGCGGAGCGTGAGTTTTTTGGTTAGGGTGATTTCGGTCGAACGGGAGATGGGGTCTGCCTGGGGGTTGGCCTTGCCGATGATCGTAGGTGCAGTGGACGCGGTGGACTTAATGGACGAAGTGGACGTACCTACCGGGGGGGTGATTCTGCCAGTGAGGGTCAGTGTCGCGGAATAGGAACCGGGATTCGTTTTTTCCGGGATGCGTACGGTGATCCAGAGGGGTTGGGCCCTTCCTGGCTCCAAGTCGAGTGATGGGACGTCGAGGAGCGGATCGGGATAGTCGGCGGGGGGCTTGCGCAACTGATCTTTCGAGGGGGTTTGTGTTGGACGGTCGACGGGCACGTATCCGACGAAGCGGGGAGCACGCGCCTCGATCTGGCCGTCGCCGGTGCGTTTTTTGAAAGGCGATATGGAAGCCGTGAGTCCCTGGAGCGGCGAATCGCTCCGCACAACTAACTGGAAGGTTGCGTGTTCGCCGCGCGCCGCTTCGGCCTCGGCGCGGGTCCCCTTTTCAGGCTGGGCATCTGGAAAGACCTTGATCAGTGGGTCCACGGCCCACAGCTTAAGGTCCGCTTTGCCGGGCGCGCTTGGAGTCGCCGAAGCGGCGCACAGTACGCTTGTCGCAAGAAGAATCATCCCGCTCATTGCGATTGCCCTCCGCTGCCTGTCTTATCTTGGGGACGCCGTTGCCTGTTATACAGGCTTTGAGATCAGGGCGGCAACTCGCCGCATGGAGGGCTATTCCGCGATGATAGTCTTTACAGAAACGGGGCCGATCTCGACTGTGCCTTCGAGGAACTCGACCTCGTCGATCTGCAACATGCGTTGTATGTCGTCGATAGTGGCCTTGACGGCTTCCAGGGCGCCGGCTCTGCCGGTGATGGCGACCGTTTTCACGGGGGCTTTCATGCTGAGATTGGCGGCGGCTTTTGCCTTGCGGACTTCGTCGAGAACGGTTGCCGTTGTGCTGTAGGTAAGCGGGTTCTTGGGGGCGGGGATGGCTGCAAGCTCGGCGACGGCCGGCCATGGCGAGCGATGGACAGAGGCATGCATGTCTGCATCGCTTGAGTAACACCAGTGCCACACCTCTTCCGCCAGGTACGGCACGTAAGGCGCCAGCATCCGTATCGTCACGCGATGCAGCAGCCGTAATGTGGAAAGGGCTGATAGGCGTCCTTCCGTAGTCCCCTCATCATAGCTGCGCGGTTTGGCGATCTCGAGATAGTTGTCGCAGAACGTGCCCCAGAAGAATTCCTCGGTCAGCATGAGCGCCTGGGCGTAATCGAATTCCTCGAAGGCCGCCGTGGCGCGCTCGATCAACGGACGAAGCTCTCCGACGAAGGCACGATCCGTTTCGCAAGTGATCTTATCGGGGCCGAGTAAGGCGCTGTCAACCGCAGAGAACTGGCCGATGGCGAACTTGCTCGCGTTGAAGAGCTTCGTGCACAGTCGCTTTCCGACCTTGAACACCTGCTCGTCGTAGGCCGTGTCGACGCCGAGTCGCGCGCGCGCTGCCCAATAGCGGACGCTGTCCGCGCCGAACTGGTCAAGCAGCGGCTCGGGCGTCACGACGTTACCGTGGCTCTTCGACATTTTTTTGCGGTCCGGATCGAGAATAAAGCCGCTGATGACGACATTCCGCCACGGGATCTCGCGCTCGTGCATGTAGGCCTTCACGATTGTGTAGAAGGCCCACGTACGGATGATATCGTGGCCTTGCGGGCGGATATCCATCGGGAAAAGAGTCTTGTGGCGCGCCTTGTCGACAACCCACTTTGTGGCGATCTGCGGCGTCAGCGAACTCGTGGCCCATGTATCCAGCACGTCAGGATCGCCCGAGAAACCGTTCGGTTTGTCGCGCTGATCTTCGGTGAATCCTTTCGGGGCGTCGGCAAGTGGGTCTACCGGCAGGTCTGAGGCCTCAGGCAATATAAGTTTGTCGTGGCACACGCGGCCTTTGTCATCGACGTGGTACCATAGTGGGATCGGCACGCCGAAGTAGCGCTGGCGGCTCAGACACCAATCCTGGTTGAGTCCCTCGACCCAGTGCTCATATCGCAGGCCCATGTGTTCCGGATGCCATTTGATCTTGCGGCCCTGCGCAATCAGTTCCTCCTTCTTGTCGAGAATCCGCGTGTACCATTGGCGGGTCGGAATCAGTTCGAGGGGATGATCGCCCTTCTCGAAGAACTTGACCGCATGCGAGATCGATTCGCTGGGCCGGTCGATGGCGCCTTCGGTTTGGTTGGCGATCTCGATGATAGCCTTCTGCGCGTTCTTCACGGAACTCCCCACGAGCTTCGAGTACACGGCATTGGCAGCGTCCGGTTTACGGCTTTCCCAGCCCGCGCTGCCGAACGCAACAGGTAGGAGCTTGCCGTCGCGTGCGAGAACTTGCCGCAGCGGCAGGTTGAACCGCTGCCACCACTCAACGTCGGTCTGGTCGCCGAACGTGCATACCATGACGATGCCCGTGCCCTTTTCCGGGTCGGCTTGCGGGTCCGGCATGATCGGCACGGGCACGTGAAATAGCGGCGTTACGGCGAACTTCCCGAACAAGTTCTTGTACCGGTCATCCTCAGGATGCGCCAGCACCGCCACGCACGCAGGCAACAGTTCGGGCCGCGTCGTGGCGATCACCACGTGGTCGCGGTCGCCGTTCTCGATGCCGAACCGCAGGAAATGGAAGGCGCTTGGTTGTTCCTTGTCGACGATCTCGGCCTGCGCGATAGCCGTCTGAAAATCCACGTCCCACATCACGGGCCGCTCTGATTGATATATCTCGCCTTTCGCGAGGAGTTCGAGAAAGCTGAACTGGGAGGTGATCCGGCAATGCGGATCGATGGTGGCATATTCCTGTTCGCAGTCGTACGACAGGCCGAGGTGCGTAAACAGATGCCGGAAGGCCTGTTCGTCCTCCTTCGTGACTGTATCGCACAAGGCGATGAAATCCTTGCGGCTGATCGGGACCGGTTCGCCCTTCCGTCCGCGTTCCGGTTTGAAATCCGGCTTGCTGTGAACGTGCGGCTCGCATTTGACGTTATAGAGGTTCTGGACGCGTCGTTCGGTCGGCAGTCCATTGTCGTCCCAGCCGATCGGGTAGAAAATGTTCTTGCCGCGCATGCGCTGGTACCGGACGATGAAATCCTGGTGGGAAAAACTGAACATGTGGCCTACGTGCAACGAGCCGCTTACCGTCGGCGGCGGCGTATCCACGACGAACGTGTCTTCGCGCACGGCACTTGGGTCCCACGCGTAGGTCCGATGCTCCCTCCAGTACGCCATCCAGCGCGCTTCGATTTCCTTCGGCTCAAACTTGCCAGGCAACTCCATAGTCCGCTCCAATACACTTTGTATATGAACGCACCCGTATGCGCACTTTCCGGTAGGCCCGCCTTCTCCGAAGGCAGGGCCAAGGCCAAGAACCTCCCTATCGTAAGCGTCAGGGCGCGGCGGGCACGGTTTCGGAGAAACCGGCCCTACTTACGCAGAAGATCCAGAGGTGAGGCCGGATTATAGCAAGATCCCGGGGGAAAACGAACCCGCCGGAAAACGCGAGGTCTTGCCTATACCTGTCCCCAGAGCGCGAGATGAACGAGGGCGTCATTCAGGAACTGCAAAGGTCCCGAGATGAGTCTGCCGCCGATGAACACTGCTATGAGGATGCCGAAGGGTCCGATCTGCTCGAGAATGCGTTGCCCGTTCGGCGGCAATAGGGGATACAGGATGTGTCCTCCGTCGAGCGGCGGAACGGGAATCAGATTGAAGAGCGCAAGGGCAAGATTGGTGCCCATCATCATCAGGGCGACCATGAGAAGGGCCCTGAAAACTTCGGCGTCAGGCTCAATGCCGGAGACGGCTACGATGACCCGCAATACTATCGCGGAGGTGACGGCAAGCAGAAGATTCGACACCGGACCCGCGGCGGCAATGAATGCGGGATCCCAGCGAAGATTTCGGAGGTTGCGCGGATTGAAGGGGACGGGCTTTGCCCAGCCGAACAGGAATGGTATCCCCGAGACCATCATGAGCAGCGGCATGACAACGGTTCCAATAGGGTCGATGTGCGCCAGCGGGTTCAGGGTGGCCCTGCCCATCAATCGGGCGGACGGGTCACCACAGCGGTTTGCCATAAGCGCATGTGCGGCCTCATGGACACAAAGTGAGAAGAGGAGACAGACGTATTGCAGGGCGAGCACGCCGATGTTGATTCCTGATGATTCCAAAGTCAACTCCCATAGATGTGCGGCAAGCCGGAGTATATTGAATCGGACTATCGACAGTCAAAGGCTTGCGGGATTCTGGGGCGTATCGGACGGGTCAGACAGATCGGAGGGGCGTAAGATCCTGCGCTGGCGGGAGTTATTATCGGGAACGCGGCTGGTCGCTTGTTCTTAGTGCAAAACTCGCCAATTTCTGGTAAAATGCGGGTGAGTTGGGAAGCGGATACCCTTCAACCACGTTGTTGCCATCTAGCGGGGTAGCAATGGACAGCAGCTTGTCGGAAAGAAGGCGTTACGCGCGGGTGGAAGAGTCCGTGTGCGCATGGTTGTCCTTTCGCGGGGACTGCGCTGCGTACGGGATGTTGAGCGCGGACCTCGGCGCCGAGGGCGCTCGCTTCAGTGCGTTGAGGCGTGTGAGTGTCAAGGAACGGATCGCGATCTACTTCGATTTCCCCACAAAGACCGTTGGGTGCGAGGCGGAAGTGCGGTGGGTGAAGCCTGCGCCGAACGGGTGGGTGGATTTCGGAGTCCGCTTCGTGAAGCTCGACGGTCACGAGCGGGACTATCTCGAACGTTTCCTTACGAAAACCGCCGCGGCATGACGTGAGCGAGACCAACGGCGCAAGGGCCTAGGTGCGTGACGGAGGTTGCACTGCGCGAGAGCGCGGAGAATGATGAACCCTATCCAGGCGGACCTCAGGACGGACGCGAACCCACTTCGATCTCGCCGCGCTGAGAAGGGGACATCCCCCTAGCCCCCTTCGAAGGGGGAACCGGCCGGACAACTCAGACACGTCGGACAAGTCAGACGAGTCGGACAAGTCGGAGGGGGCGTGTCACAAAGGGTGTCATTCCTCTGCTCACGTGTTCTTGCTTTGGCCCCGTGGGAGTCG
>Ga0315274_10004783_pt1 | contig 19870 bp, 11 predicted proteins | sample YL17G02_20_MG_FD_203700 | JGI IMG/M metagenome (GOLD analysis project Ga0315274, IMG submission 203700) | Sediment microbial communities from Yellowstone Lake, YNP, Wyoming, USA - YL17G02_20 | ecosystem: Environmental > Aquatic > Freshwater > Lake > Sediment | place: USA: Wyoming | collected... | reverse complement strand
CAGCAATTCCGGAAGGGCCGCTCTCCGCAGCCTTCGGTCGTACATTATGGAAAAGTTTTGGCGCTCGCTCAGGTTGGTCGGCTTCCAGGGACTTTCCCGGCTGTGACCCGGCAAAGCGTGTCCTGACCGGAGCGGCGCGCCAGCGCCGCCCGGTCGGGTCGCTTGAAGATATGCTCTGTACCGAGCAAACCAAGACCGTTCGTGATGCCTGCCCACGTCGAGCGTGTCGGTGCCCGTCACGGCGGCTCAGAGCGACGAAAAGCAGGAGCAAGACGCTCCGTCGTGCCCAAGTCAGCGGACCTTCTAAGCCCCGCCAGCCATTGGCAGCGCGCTGCTGTCGAGGTAAAGATGACGACAGGCACGACGCCCAATCGAAGGGATCCGGAATCAGTGACGATCCTTCTTCTGCTTCAAATATAGTACCAAACAGACGAGAAGCGATGCCACACACCCGACCTTGATTAGCAGCAGCCAGAGGGGGGTCCACCACGCTCCAGTTCGGGTCTCAATCGCATCCGACGCGCCGAACAGCAGGAATGTAACCGAGGCGGTTAAGCCTAGACGCCGAACCGGTCTTGGCTGACCGGAGCACTTCAGGAGGATTACCACTCCTAACGAGATCCAAAGCAGGCACTCAAAAACGTTGAACCAGAAGATAGCTCCTTCAGCCGCAATGACCATAAGCGCTTATGGGCTGTGGGGCGGGCAGAGACTGGCTAGGGATTGCCCTTCGGTCGGCCCCATGAGGTCCAAAGCCCTATCGGAACGCTGAGCCATAGGAAGAGCAGGAACACGTAGAACCAGATCGTGTGCGCGTGTCGATTCATCCCGACCCCGATCAGCCCTGAGATGTAGATGAAAGCGACGAACGTCGTCAGAAGACTCACGAGGGTTGCCGTTCCTCGTCCACAGTTGAGGTCGGCCGTAAGGATCGTCCTGGTCACGCGAAACCACGCCACCGGTGGTACTAAGGTGGACACGATCAGCCTCGTGACAATCGTCGCCACGCGGCCTTCTTGCCGCATACGTGTGGCTCGCAGAGCCAGACAGCCAAAGCAGGCTAAGGAAGCGAGGATCACCACTGCCCTGGGACCATTGACAATCACCGTGGCGGCAGGATAGGGGGCGTGTTCACGGGGCCGCCGCTGTACGGAGGGACATACTCTGGCGGTGGTAATGGACCTTTGGAGCCAAAGAAGTTGTAGAGGGAACAGGTCCAACATTGAGCAAAAGGCAGATACCACCGGGGATAGCGCGGATCTTGTCTTGCTTGTTCCCAGCGTTTCAACAGTGCTTCGTCGGCTGCGCGGCTGGTCTTACGCTTCCCGACGCGCAGGCACAGGTGTTGGTATGGCCACGGCATGTCCGACGGGTCCAATACAGTGTAGTCCGGCGAGAGGGAATCATCGGGTGACATGTTACCCCAGAACTTCTCAGGTGCGTAATTGAGGACTTTCCTCCCCACCACATTCCCGCTGTCATCGTAAACGTCCACTTCGATCCACATGTGCCCGATAAAGTAAATGTACCGGTCAAGTCCCAAAGGGTCGAAGGACGCGATCGGGCTATTGCCAACGTAACTGTAAAGATTAAATCCTCCCCATTCCCCGATGGGATCGCGGTTTAGCCACCGTTGAAGGTTCGGGTCGTAGAACCGGAAGCCGTAATAGTAGAGGCCGGAGTTGAGATGGGTCTCCTTCGAGCTGAAGCGATACAGGTTGGGCGTTGGCAGGGTGTCAGACGCGTACGTCGTGCGGCCGTAGGGATCGTACCGGTAATTCGCCATCATGCCCTGCGTCGCCTTGTCCATCAGATACGTCACATTCCCGTTTCCGTCCGCGTGATACAGACTGTGGGTGCTCCAGCTCCCCCCGGAATACCCGTGCGAACGTGCCAATAACCCCCCAATCCCGCCCGCCCCGTCTAGCGACCCGCTCAGGTCGTTGCCCCGCGTGTAACTGACCGTCGGCACGTTGCTCCCGTTCCGTTCCTGGATCACCCGCCGACCGTCATACACATAACGCGTCTCGCCGCTCAATAGCCACTGGCTGTAATAGGCGCTCCACGTGTAGTCCAGTCGCTTGCGCAACCGCCCCAGCCCGTCATACACCCAATCGCTCCGGTAAGACGTACCCTGCACCACGCTCGTCAACTGGTTCTCATCGTCGTAACTGAACGTCCGTCCGGGGCTCTCCGAAGACAGGTTCCCATTCCCGTCGTAGGAGTACGATACGTACTGCGCGGTGGTCAATTGGTTCTGGACATCCACGTTGAAGATCCCCACCGACCCGCTATTGGTCCGCTGGTTGAGGTTCCAGGCCGCGTCGTAGCGGTAGCCGAGCTGCTCGGTCGATTGGCCGCCGGTGCCCACGGCCGTCTTGATCTCGCTGGCGTTGTCGTAAGCGTAGGTGACCGAGCTGCCATCCCAGCGGGTCTGATTCGTTCTCTGGCTCCCAAGGTTGTAGGCGTACAGATGCTTGTTCAGGACCGTACCGCCGCTGTTCTTCAGGTAGGTGCCGGTCAGCCGCCCCGCGCCGTCATAGGCGTTGGTGATGGCGGGGTTGTTCGGCAACGCGAGATTAGTCCAGAGGTTGCCCGCGCCCTTGTAGGTGTAGGTGAAAGCGCCCGGTGGCGCCATCAGCGTTTGCAGCCGCTTGCCGGCGTCGTAGGCGTAGCTCTGGCTCCAGTTGCCGCTGGGTTGCTGGAGCGTCAATCCTGTCCGCAGATGCGGCACGCTGGCGTGGTAGCTGTAGGTCATGGTGTCCGTGGTGCTCCAGGGATTGTCCTCGGTCAGGAGGTCCCCGGCCGCAGCGTAGGTGTACCTCGTCGTGCCCACAGCGTCAACCATGTTCGTGACCCGGTTCAGGGCGTCGTAGCCCAACGTGATGTCCGGGCTCACAGGGTAATTGACGAACGTCAGGTTACCCGCGCTGTCGTAGGTGTACCTGGTCGTCCCCTTGGCCCAGCTCCAGCGGTTGGTCAGCCGGCCGTTGGCGTCGTAGGCGTAGGTGAGGATCTTGCTGTTGGCCTGGTTGGTTTTGCTGGTCACTTGGCCATACGCGTCGTAGCCCCAGGCGGTCTTTTGGCTCTTGCCGTCGGTGAGGGTGAGCAGGTCGCCGGCCGGGCTGTACGTGAACGAGTTCGTGCCCAGGCCGACCCAGACTTCATTGGTCTTGCGGCCGGCGGCGTCAAAGGCGTAGTTGACCACGTTGGAGCCGAGTTGGTTGGTGTACGCGGTCAGGCCCAGGGGCGAATACCCGAAGAACTCCTTGCCCGAATCGAAGGCGTTAGTGCGCGCCAGCACTCGGCCCAGCCAGTCGTAGCCCTGGGTGAAAGTCGCCCCGTTGGCGTCGGTGACGCTGGTGGGCAGGTCCTTGCGGTCGTAGGCCACGGCGCGGAGCTGGCCGAAGGCATTGCTGATGGCGGCCACCCGGCTGAGGTTGTCGTAGGTGTTGGTCAGGCTGCCCAGGGCGTCGCTGACCACGCGCGGGCGGCCCAGGGCATCGTAGGTCAGGGTGCGGCTGGTGCCGTCGGCATTATAGACGCCGGTGTTGCGGCCGGCGTTGTCGTAGGTGTAGTGCGTGACCTGAGCCAGGGCATTGGTTACGTATTCGGGTGAGCCGCAGTCGCAGTAACCGTAGGTGGTGGAGTTGCCGCGCGGGTCAGTGGTTTTGACCCGGCGACGCAAGCCGTCGTAGGCGTAGCGGGTTTCGAAGCCCAACCGGTCTTTGACGTAAGTGCGGTCCAGCAGGCCGAGCCCGGCGCCGTTGGTGTAGGCGTACCGGTGCGAGGTCGAATCGGGGTAATCGATCCGGGTCAAGCGCAACAGGCCGTCGAAGGTGAAAGTGCGGGCCAGGCCCTGCGGGCTGGTGTGGGTGTAGAGGGTGGCGTTGAGCCAGGTGAAGGAGTTGGTGCGCAGGGGTGTGCCGCTGATCGAATCGATCCTGGCCGAGAGGTAATTGTTCGCGCCGTAATAGCTGGTGGTCAGCAGGTTGGCGGGCGAGGTGACGGTGTAGGGCCGGTGGAAGGCGTCATAGTCGTAGGTGGTGGTGTAACTGACCCCTGAGGCTGGGTACTCGGTCCGGGTCTGGTAGAGATGGGGATGGGTAGGGTGAAGGGTGCAGCTCAAGACCAGGTTGCCGTTGGCGTCGGTGGCCTGGAGCAGGTCGATGCCGTCGCTGCTGTAGGTGAAGCGGTTGGTGCGGTAGCAATCCTGGGCATTGGCCGTCCATTTTTCGAGGATATTGCTGGGTTTGCCCCAGCCATCGCGCTGCAGCCGGGTGTACCAGGTGGTGCCGTCGGGCATCACGCGGGCAATCACGGCCGGGAGGATCTGGCTGCCGGCGCTCTGGGCATCGGGCTTGCCGGTGTAATCAAACCAGGTCAACTGCCAGGGGTCAGTGCCGGTCCCGCTGGGGTCCCCCTGAATGGAGAGCGCGTCGATTTGCCGGCCGGCCAGGGCGGGGGTGCCCAGCCAGTGGCGCAGCCGCCCCCGCAAGTAGTCGTTGGTGGTGGCGTAGAAGGGGTCGGCCGGCAGCGTGGCCGATTGCCGGCGATCCCAATAGAAGCTGGTGCACCAGTCGGGCTGGTTGTCCAGGGTGCCCAAGGGTGAATAGGGCACTGGCGAAAAGGCCGAGGGCAGTCCCGGTCCTTCAGTGCCCGGTCCGGCGTAGTTCCAGTAGCAATAGATCTGGCGGACGTTCTCCGGCTCGGTGATGACACAACTGCGGTAGCCCCACTGGGCCGGATCCTCCGGCTGGTCCTGGAAGGTGAAGCTGGTCTGGCCGTAGGGTGTGGTGAGGGTCGCTGGCCACCAGTACGGGCCGTAGCTAAAGGAACTGGTGATGGTCCCAGCGTCGGTGATGGCCTGGAGCAGGCCGCCATACAAGGGGTCATTGTCGTCGTAACTGAGGGTGGCGGCGCGGCCGTACGGGTCGGCGACCTGGTTGACGCGGTCACGCGCATAAACCGTATCAGGTTTGTATGAGAGGGTGTTGGTGCGCCCGTCGGCATCCACCACGTACCTGAGCCGCACGATTAAGGTCGCGGGATCGTAATCGGGGTATTGGAGTCGGATTTCGTGGCCCTGGGGATCAACCAGCTTGGACATGAACACCATGCCCCAGCCCCCGCCCAAGTCGGTGCGGAAGAAGTCATAGACGGTCTTGCTGCCATCGGCTTCGAGCAACTCGTAGCTGGTGACGTTGCCGCCGCTGGTGTTCACCCGCAGGCGCAAGTTGCTGTAGTGATTGGTCGCCAGGCCGTTGACAAAGTCGAAATGGGCCAGGCCCCCGCCGGAGAGATAGACATCGACGTCCTGGGTGGGGGGATCGGGATAGACGGTCTCCACGTGGGACAGCCAGGAGCACTTCCAGCCCGTGCCGAACTGGAAAACGCCGGGCAAGGCCGTTTCATCCCGTTGTTTGTAGCTCAGGCTGAAGACGATGGGCAGGCCCAGGGCCGGCTGGTAGCCCAGCGGTTGGTCGTGCAGCCAGAGATTCAGATAGGGTTCTGAAACCCGCCAGGCGGTCATCCCGTTGAGGGCATGAAGGTAATCCGCTGGCCGCCCACACGAATCGCACAGGTGGCTCAAGTCATCGTCGCCGCTTCCGCCTGGATCGGATCCTGAGCCGCCAACCCCGCCGGCGCCGGTCCCGCCTGCTCCCGCTCCGGCGCCACCCATGCCACCATTGCCAGAGCCTGCGCCACCGGCACCTGAGGCGCCCGCGCTCCCGGCCGCACAGCCCGGCGGGCAGGGTTTGTTACAGGTATGGTCATTGGGGTCAGGCATTACATTCCACTCGCTCCTTCCGACCAGCAGGGCGGCCTCGGACGGATCCAACCGCTGCCAGTCGGCCGGCAGTTGATTGGCCGGGATCAGGAAAGCGCCGCTGGCTTCGGCGTTGATCATTCCGGCCGTAAGGAAGCGCCGGTGGGCAAAGGTGGTATCCACCACCTCGAACAGATCGCCCGCCCGCCCGATAATCGCCCCGTAATGGTTCTCCCGCCAATGGACCACCGAAGGCACCACCAGTTCCTGGCCGGCCAGGCGCGCCACCGGGACCAAGCCCAGCCCGAAATCCCGGGCCAAGTCGGCCAGGGCCTTGAGCGAGAGGCCCTCCGGGGGCGATTGCACCGACAGCAAGGCGCGCTGGTCGTAGGCCAGTCCCAGCCGCTGACCCACCGCGTCCAAGAGCGCCACCCCGCAGTTGAAGGACAGGCCCGGGGCGGCGCGCATGGCCCGGTAGGCCTCGCGCGTGCGGGCCATCATCTGGGTCAGGGGCCCGCTGTTCAGGATCCGGCCCTGGGTCTGGGTGAGGATCTCGGCCAGGGTCTCGGCCCGTCCCAGGTGCGCGAGCAACCGGGTCCAATGCGCCAAGGCATAGTCGGCGATCGCTTTGGCCGAGCCTTCGGGGGCTGGCTGGGTCAGTTGCCAGGCGGCCTCCAGGTGTTGGAGCGCCCAGCCATACCGCCCGCTCTTCCGGTAGAAGGCGCCCAAGTTGGCGCGCAGGGAGGGCACCCAGGGTGAGTCGGGATAATCGGCCAGGAACTGCTCCAATTCCTGGATAGTCGCTTCGATGATTTCCCGTTGCACGGCGTCCGGATCGGCCGCCCCGGCCCGTGCCGTGCGCTGGGTTGCTTGGAGTTCTCCGCCTCCCTTACTGCCCGGTTGCCCGGGCCTACAGCCCAACTTTTGCCATCCGGACGAGCACGGCTTCAGCGGGGCACCCATCGCACCACACACCACACATAAGCCAGAAGTAGAAGAACTGTTTGACTCTTGTATGTTCCTGTTACTCGGTGCGGGGGAATTGTCAACACATTTCTGGGCAAGTTTCGCCAGCTAACGCACACTCAACCCGGACGCTCAAGACAACGGATCCCCTCCCTCGCGGCGAACCAGCGGACCGTCAAACCGGCGACGGCACCTTCGTCCGCGTTTACTCGTTGATTCCCCAGCGGGGCGCCGGGGCCGGATGATGCAGGATGTCATCCAGAACCGAAGACACGGCCACGGCTCGTTGCGCGATCAACTCCGCGGTAAGCAGGTCATTTCGGGCTGGCGGTTGAAACGACTGGACGAACAGATCCATCTGGCTTGTCTCAGCCGCGTTGCGGAGGAACATCAGTGTCTCGGCCCGAACTTCGGTCCGACCCTCGCCCAGTTCGAGCAAGGCCACCAGCGCCCCGCGCCGGCCCGCCGTCCGGACAGGCCAAGTCTCGATCCAGGTCTGGAGCGTTACCGTGAGGCTTTCCCGGTCGTGGGCAGCAATGACCAGCATGTCCGCCGCTGCCGCCTCGTGCGCCGCCAGTTCCCGGAACTTCGGAATCAGCAGCAGATCGAGCTTCCAGAGACTCGGTTCACAACCGGATTGGGTCCCACCTTTGTGCACCAAATCCCCAATCATGCGCATGGCTCGCCGTCCGCTGAGTACTTCCTCGTAAACCACAACCACCGAGAAGAACGCCTTTGCTTGCCGGCCCCACTTATCAGTCCCAACGTTAGACACCGTACCCGCCATACTCCCTCTAAGATCGGTCCGCCGCCCCCGTCTGTCAACCCGCAAGGCGCTGGTTTTTTCAGTATTGTTCAGGGCAGCCTGCCGACGCGTGCCGCCACCGCGGCCGCGCCTCGGGATCTGAGCCCCTCCAACCGGCTCACACACCCCGCACAGCCCGCACCCCCACGGGCGGCGGTAGAGCCGAGGGCGGGCGCGGACCACAACCCGCGCGGGATTCCTCAGCCACGAGCCAGTTGGTTGCGGTACTGGGTGGGCGACTGGCCAATGATCCGCTTGAAGACCCGGTTGAAATGCGTCAGCGACTGGAAACCCACTTCATAGGCAATCTCGCTGATTCTCAGGTTGGGATTCAACAGCAGATTCTTCGCTTTCTCGATCCGCAGCCGTGACAAGTAATCCGTAAAATTAAGCCCGGTGACCTTCTTGAACATCTTGCAGAAATAAAAGGTGCTCGTGTTGACCGCCTTCGCCACCTCGCCCAGCGAGATGTCTTCGGTCTGGCGCTCCCGAATGTAGTCCTTCGCGCGCGTGATGACCGGTGGCTCCGCGTTCTCCTGTTGCACCACAACCTGGTTGCTGACCATCGAGAGATGTTGCGCGAAAATCGTCAGCAGCCTGACCACCGACTCGTGCTGACGGGGCGAGAGCACGCGCGTGTTGAAATACGCCCGCCTGAGCGTCTCCCGGTCCGCCGGCAGACCCCACTCCACCGCCAGCCTGGCCGCCCGCTCAAATTGCGTCGTCGTCGGCTTCTTCCGAAACACCTGCCCGGTCTGCAGAAACCCGATCAACTGGTCGCCCATCCGCACCGGCACCGCCGTGTCCGACAAGCCCGCCCCGCATACCACAGTTCTGGGCTCCTGGGTGGCCGTCTCCGAGAGCCGCTGCTGGGTCTGCAGGCAGGCCGCGCACGCGCGGCTCTTCTGCGACATGATCCGGCAAAACGGGCTCTCGGTCCTCTTGCCGTGGTGCGGCAGTTGCCACGATTCGACCGGGCGCAACGCCAACGGAAGCCCCATCGCCTGACTGAAAGCGCGTTCATACTCCTGGTAAATCTTGGAGTGTGCCAGCGCTTCGATCACGCTCTTGCTGCCGTTCATAGGACTGCTCAGGCTGCGTAAAGTATGCCAAATATTGTCAGTGCACAAGCAAAAGAAGTTCTGCTGAATCACCCTGACGTGAGCCAATGAGGGTTGATGGACCGGATGCCTGGTCCAAAACCAGCCGGTCCGACCGGGCGCCAGCGGCTGCCTACCGACCCAGTTGGGGGTTCTCCATAAACGCGTAGCAAACCATGTGGCAGACGCCCATCTGGGCGTCTTCTACGCGCCCGTAGTGCTCGGAGTCGATCGCAATGACCTGGTGGGCGATCCGGGCGAGGCGACCGCGCTTGCCACCGACCAGCGCGATGGCATGGAGTCCGTTCTGCGCCGCCCAGTCCACGGCCTTGACCAGGTTGGGCGAATTGCCGCTGACGCTCAGGGTCAGCACCAGATCACCTGGCCGCGCGTAGTTCATCAGTTGACGCACAAAGACGTCCTCGTACGTGTAGTCATTACCCAGCGCCGTCATCCAGCTCACGTTCTCATTGAGCGAGAGGATCCGGAAGCACTTGCCCAGCTTGTCCGACGCGCCTTTGCCCAGGTCGGTGGCAAAGTGGGAAGCGTTGGCCGCGCTGCCGCCATTGCCAAAAACGAAGATCTGCCGGTCCTCGAGTAACGCCCGGCGAAAGGTGTCGATCAACCGCGCCACCGCCTCGAGAGGAATGGAATCCAGCGCCGCCTTGTGGGCAATCAAGTAGTCTCGCGTCCAGTCGTTCATCGGCCTCACTATGTCACAGCCCCTGACAGTCTGAACAGCGATTTGTGCAATCACACCCGCTGACAACAGCCCCGCCGCCGCGGTTCCCCGCCGGGGCGAGTCGAAGGCCGCGTTCTAGCGCTGTCCCGCGGCTGTTCCGCCGGGCCGTCCAGCGTGGGCGAGCGCCAGCGCCCCGACCGGAACCGCGTCCTCGCCCAGAGCCGCCAGCACAATGCGTGGTCCGGGCGCAAACGCATCCATCAGGAATTGACGGTTGGCCTGCTCCACGGCGCGGCGCAGCGGCTCACCCACCAGAGCGAGCCCGCCGCCCAACACGATCACCGCCGGATGAAACAGGTGAACGACATGAGAGAGCCCCAAGGCCAGGTCCTCAGCCGTCTCTTGCAGAATCTGCTGCGCGGCGCGATCTCCGGCTTCGAGGGCCGGCGCCAGATGCCTGGCTTCGCCGCCGACGGATCCGCCCGCCAGCCGGCACAAAAGGCTCTCCGGGGCCACCGCGCTGAGCTGCCGGATCTTCGCATCGACGGCCCAGCCGGAGCAACGAGACTCAACGATCGTCCCTTGGCGATCCAGCCGCACATGGCCGATCTCCGCCTCGCCTGGCCTGGCGCCATGATAGATCCTGCCATCCACCACCAACCCGCCGCCGACGCCGCTGCCGAGGGTGACGTAAAACACCGGATCAAACCCGACGCCGGCGCCGTGGAGCGCCTCGCCCAGCGTCGCCGTGTTCGCGTCGTTTTCCACGAACACCGTCAGGCCGGTCAGCGACCGGAGCCAATCCCCCAGTTCAAAGTCCGCCCATCCTTTGACCTGGTGAGAGCAACAAATCTTGCCCGTCCGCCAATCCACCGGTCCGCCAAAACCCACGACCACAGCCTGCGGCTCCGCTGACGCGAGCAATTCCGGCAGCGCGCTTCGGATCTGGAGACGGATCCCGTCGCCACCTTGGCTCGCGTCCACCCGGAGTCGGCGGCGCTCGAGAATCGTGGCCGATTCGTCCCCGACGACGAGTTGCAGCTTCGTCCCGCCGATTTCGATGCCCAGATAGTGGTTGCTCATTGCGTGGCCTGATGTGCGCGCGGACCATCTGCTTCTGTTGTCGGGCTGAGCATAAGGCAAAACTGGAGGTCTTTACCAATCGTTTCAACCGTCCCGCATTGTGCCGTGGCCACCGCCCGAAGGATCGTCTCGGAGTAGCGTTTAGCCTTCCTCGCCTTGAAACGAAGAGTGGAGTTCTACTTCTGCTTGAAGTTGATGACACGTGGATAGTCCTTGAGCGCCGGCATCGGGTCGGTGCTGCCTTTCAAGTGCGTGTTTAGGAACCACAGGGCGAAAACGTTCATGGTGCGGGACGCTTGCCGACCGCTCGCCATATCGCGATTCAGGCACCAGTACCAGCCGCCGAAGCTGCCGTGCTCCGTGTTGCTGATCTGGAACCAATAGGCTGGCGATGCGGAGCTGTTGAACACGGTCATGTCAGAGTTAATGTCACCAGTTTGGTAGTGATTCATCGTGAGTGTGGGCTTCAGCAGCGGACCCGGAACCACGCTGAAGCCTGAATTGGATGGTGCTGGCCGCGTGGAGATCCGCGGTGCAGGCCAACAAGATCGCCAGGATGGTGAGATAGGCAGAGGTTTTCATGGAGCCGTGTGGTTGGCTGGAAGGTTCTTGGTCTTCTCTCGCAATTCGTGTCCGCGTCCTGGCTCTCAAGGTTTCCGGGCAAAGCCAGTAACCAGCTTTGTCTTCCCCTCAAAGGAAACGCAGACGCAGATGCGTCTTCTTTAGTCGTCGAGTTAAGACTGGGCGCGGGGCGTTGGCTGAACCTCCGTCAGCGTCACGTGTTGCCAGGTTGGATTCCCATACCCAAGTCCGAGCCAGAAGGCAATCCAAAAGGAAGATTGAAAGTGGCCACGAGGGGATCGCCGTGGATGGTCCGGTTTCGTTGAATCAGAGGCTTATGATCCCGGGAACCTGCGATGGATCGACAGCTCGCCTGTATGTCAACGGGAGCCCCTTATTACGCGGGTCGGGATGCTTCTCAATTACGGCGAAAAAAAGGGGACCCATTCAAACCGTCCCAATGCGTGGGTGCCCTGCTATTTCACACTTTGCGAAGTGTGGCGCGGGAACTGGGCGCGTCGGAGGGCGCCTGCTGACGGAGGTTGGTCACGCCGCCGCGATGGCTCCCACGCAACGGCCGCAGATGGTCGGATGCTCGGCGTGCCGGCCGATGTCGGTTTCCCAATGCCAGCAGCGCTCGCATTTCTGGCCGTCCGCTCGAACCACCGCATCGGCCTTCGGGTCAGTGGCGATCTCGAGTTGCGACACATTCACGAGCTCACGGAACTCATCCAGCACTTTGCCATCAGCGGCCAACTCTGAAACGGGCCCGCCCGGCTCCGGGAACAACCGGACCTTCGCTTCGAGCGACTTGCCAATGACCTTTTTCTGGCGCTGCGCTTCGAGCTTGGGAAGCAAGGCCTCGCGCAGGGCGAAGAGCTTCTGCCACTTCGCTCGCTCGGCTTCGGAGATGGTAAAACCGCTCGGTTTGAGCTCAGCCGCGTGGACCGAACTCGCCGTTTTCCCCGGCACATGCTCCCAGGCCTCATCCGTCGTAAACACCAGGATCGGCGCGAGCATCTGGCACAGACCCGCGACCATTCGCCGCAGCGCCGTCTGCGTCGAGCGCCGGCGCGGCGAATTGGCGGCGTCGGTATAAAGCCGGTCCTTCACCACGTCATGGTAAATCGCCGAAAGCTCGACGGCGGCGAACTGGCTGACCTTCTGATAGACAACGTGGAACTCGTAAGCGTCGTAGGCGGCGATGACTTGCTTCTCCAGTTCCGCGAACTCGCCGAGGATCCAGCGGTCGAGCCCGGTGAGCTTGTCGTCCGCCACGGTGTGCCTGGCTGGATCAAAATCGTAAAGGTTCGAGAGCTGGTAGCGCAGCGTGTTGCGCAACAGACGATAGGTCTCGGCCACTTTGCTGATCCGCTCGTCGCTCACCACGATGTCGTTGCGATAGTCCTGCGAGGCCACCCACAGACGCATGATGTCGGCCCCCCATTTCTTGAGGTAGGCCTCGGCGGTCTGCGGTTTCTCGTAGCCGCCGGGCGACTGTTTGCTCTTGGAAATCTTCTCGCGGTCGGCATCAACCATGAAACCATGAGTCAGCACCGTCCGGTAAGGGGGCGCGCCGTTGCCCGCCAGCGAGAGCAGCAGCGACGATTGGAACCAGCCCCGGTGCTGGTCGCTGCCTTCGAGGTACAGATCGGCCCGCCAGTCAAAGGCGGGCTGCGCACCGCGCGTTGCCGTGTGGCGCAGCTCCGGTCGGCGCATCAAGACGCACCGTGACGAACTGCCGGAATCGATCCACACGTCCAGAGTGTCGTTCGACTTGGCAACGGCTTCCGGGCCCGGCCAGTCCTTTGGCCGCGCGGCCGCCCACAGCTCGGCCGCCGATTTCCCGAACCAGACGTTCGAGCCGTGCTGCCCGATCAGATCCGCCACCTGGCGCACGATTCGCGCGTCGAGGATCGCGTTTCCTTGGGCGTCGTAGAAGGCCGGCATCGGCACACCCCAGGTGCGCTGGCGGGAGATGCACCAATCCGGCCGCGACTCGACGGCGCTTTTGATGCGGTTGACACCCCATTCGGGAATCCAGCGCACGTGGTCGATGGCGTCCAGGGCACGCTGGCGAAACGTCGCAGCCGGCGCGCGGCGGTTCAGGTCTTCAGCCGGGGCAGCGCCGTTGGCTGGCATCGGGGCCTCAGCCGGTTGGCCCGGCGTGCGCCTGCTCACATCGGCCGGCACATGGTCAATCCGCATGAACCACTGATCGGTCGCCCGGAAGATGATGGGCGTTTTGCTGCGCCAGCAGTGGGGGTAGCTGTGGGGGTAGTTCTCCTGGTGCAACAGGGCGTTGCGACCGCGCAGTTCATGCAGCACCGCCGCGTTGGCGTCGCTCTTTCCGTGTTCCTCCAGGGTCGATTTGCCCAGCATCGCCCCGGGCATTTGTTGCTCGGCTGGCAGATCGTCCGTGTGGATAAAACAGCCGTCGTCGTCCACGGGCGAGTAGATCGGCAGACCGTGTTCGAGTCCGAGCTGGTAGTCTTCGAGCCCGTGCCCCGGCGCGATGTGGACGAACCCGGTGCCGGTGGAGCCTTCCACGAAGGCGTCGCCGGCAAACAACTTGCCGGTGCGCTGGCAGAACGGATGCTGGTATTCGACCTGGCTGAGATGGTCCGCATGGAGGCTCCGGACGATCTCGTACCCGGACCACCCGCATTTTTCGGCCACCTGCGCGAGCAACCCGCCATACACGATGTACTGTTCGGCGCCCACGCGGACCAACGAGTAGAAAAAGCCGGAGTTGAACGCAACGGCAAGGTTGGCGGGCAGCGTCCAGGGCGTGGTCGTCCAGATCAACAGGTAAGTGTTCACGTGCCCGACCACCGGGAACTTCACATAAATACTCTGGCTGACGTGCTCCTGATATTCGACTTCGGCCTCGGCCAGGGCCGTCCGATACGGAATGCTCCAATAGACCGGCTTCTTGCCGCGGTAAATGAACCCCTGCTCGACGATGTCCGCGAACAACCGGAGTTCGTCCGCCTCGTACTCCTTGTCCAGCGTCAGGTACGGATGGTCCCAGTCGCCGAATACCCCCAGCCGCTTGAATTGCGCCCGTTGCACGTCGATGAACTTCCGCGCGTACGCCTCACAGGCCATGCGAATCGTGGCCGGATCCACGGTGGTCTGCCCCTTCTTGCGCAACTCCTGCGTCACCTTCGACTCGATGGGCAGCCCGTGGCAATCCCAGCCTGGCACGAAGGGCACATCGCAGCCGCGCCCGGTCTGGTATTTGACCACGAAGTCTTTGAGAATGCCGTTGAGCGCGGTGCCGATGTGCACATCACCGTTGGCGAACGGCGGGCCGTCGTGGAGCACAAACTTCTCCGCCCCGGCGCGCTGGGTCTGGATCTGTTGGTACAGCCGGCAGGATTCCCACTTCGCCAGGCGTTCCGGCTCACGTGCGACCAGGTCGGCCTTCATCGGGAAGTCCGTCCTGGGCAAGTTCAACGTGCTCTTGTAATCCATCGCCATTGTCAAAGGGGTGCCACGCTAACAGCCCCCACCCTGAGTGTCACGGGTCGTTAGCGCACGTCCAGGCAGGCAAGGTTCGTCTTGTTTCTGACGATCAGCTTGCCGTCGGCCAGAATTGGCGCCGTCCATGTCTGTCCCCCGAGCGGTCGGATTCGCCCCCGCTCCTCGTAAGCCGACGGGTTCATGCGAACCAGCACCACATCCCCTTGCTGGCCGTTCGCGACTACCAGGTGGCCTTCATAAGCCAGCAACCCTCCCCACTCAAACCCCGGTTGCTTCCACTTCGCCTTCCCCGTCGCCGGATCCAGGCAGACCAAGTTGCCTTTCTCCGACGTCCCGTAAACGTAGCCCTCCCAGAGGATCGGTGTGTTGAACCTCGCCCGCAGTTCCTCGCCCTTCCACTTCTCTTTCGCGCCCTCCGCTCCGATGCTCAGCAAGGTGTCGCCGAGACCTTCGGTACTGGTCACCAACACATCCTCGCCAATCAGCAAAGGGGTCACCGAGCTCATGCCTTGGTAGGTCTCATACGGATAGCTCCACAGCCGCTTGCCATCCTCTGCCGCGACTCCCAGCACCTCCCCGTTGGCCAGCAGCACATACTGCCGTTGTCCACCAATCACTGCGGTCACTGGCGTCGCATAGACCGGTATCGCATTGCCTCCCCCCTGCCAGATCGTCTTGCCCGTCGCCTTCTCCAAGGCCGCCATCACCCCGTTCTTGCCTCCGGGACACAGGATCAGCTTGTCCCCGTCGATCAGCGGGGTCATCGAATAGTCCCACTTCGGTCGCTTACCTTCAAACTCCTTGATAAGATCCCGCGACCAAAGGCACCGGCCCGTCTTCGCGTCCAGGCAATGCACGAGGCCCAGCCGGCTGAGCGTATAGACCCGGCCCTCCTCGATCAGCGGCGTGGACCGGGCATACCCGTAAAGATCCGTAGCGGTATCGGCATAAGCGTAGCGCCAAAGCTCGCGTCCCTTGGCCAGGTCCAAAGCCCGGACGATCTCTTGGTCTCCCTTGTGGTCCAGGATGAACAGGCGGCCCCCCGACACGGACGGCCCGGCATAACTCGGCGCGTTCAGGCGCACCGTCCACACCACGCGCGGAGGCTTGTCTTTCCAGGCGCGATTCAGGCCGGTTTCCGGCGAAATGCCGTTTGCATTCGGCCCCCGAAAGGCCGGCCAGTCTGCGGCCATCCCCGACGTTGCCGCAACCAGGGCGGCCAGTAGAATCATCTGCCCGCACCGGATCATCGTTTTCCCTCCTTCTTTTCGGTCGCAGTGGCCGAGGCCTGGGCCTTGGCCTGGGGTGTCCAGCACAGCACTCGCGACAGCGCCCCGTCAATAACATAGACCACCCCATGGCCGTCCACCGTGATATTGGAGGGGCTGGCTGGCCCCGCCGTTCCAGAGTCCTCGCCGGCGAGTAAGTACCACTTCCCGTCCGCGTCTCGAACCTGCACGCGGCTATAGTCCACGAGGTAGAGTTTTCGACTTGCGTCCGTCGCCATTCCGCCGACGTATCGGACCTGGCCCAGTTCGGTGCCTTGCGAGGCGATCACGGTCCACCGACCCTGTGGGTCAAGTTTCCGCAGCCTCGATTTGTTCTCAGACCAATCGAAGACATAGACGCTTCCGTCTGGTGCAGCTCCGATGGCCCCCACCTGGCCGATGGAGTCCGGCCCCGTACCGGCCTCGGCCAAAACCGTCCAGCGTCCCTGACGGTCGCGCTTCTGAATCCGGCCTCCGCTCAGGCCCCCGTCGGTGACGTAGAGATTGCCGGATCCATCCCCCGAGACATCCCGTGGATTGATCGTCTCTCCCGGTGCTGTGCCCGTAGGGGCGAACAGCTCCCACTTCCCGCTGCGGTTGCGCTTCTGCACCCGGTTGTAATTCATGTCCACCACATAGAGATTGCCCCTCGGATCCGCGGTGAGTGCCACGGGAAGCTGAAACTCCACCTTGGCCGTCTGGGCGTCCTTAAGAACCGTCCACCGCCCCCGCCGGTCTCGCTTCTGCAGCCGCTTTGCGTCGCCTTCCAAGACATAGAGATCGCCCCGCGAGTCCACAGCCAAATCCGTGGGCCCAGTGAAGTATCCTGGCTCGGTGAGTGCCTCGCACACCACGGTCCAGGTCCCGTTCGTGTCGCGTTTTTGGATCCGGTTGTTGCCGGAATCCGCCACGTACAGGGCCCCCGTGGAATCCACAACCATCCCCGATGACCATTTCACCTGACCGAGCGCCGAGCCCTCCGTTGCCAGTTCGCTCCAATGGCCTTGCGGATCCCTTCTCAGCAACCGGCTCTTGTAGGCCTCAGTATATCCACCCACATAAAGCGTGCCGGCGGCATCGGTCGTCAACGAGCCGGGATAGCCCAGTTTTCCCACCAACGCGGCGTCCACGTCCACGACGGTCCACTGGCCCTTCGGATCGCGCATCTGGATCCGTTGAGTCCCGGCGTCGGCGACATATAGGTTGCCCTGTCGATCGCGGGCCAGGCCTTGCGGACGCGTCACCTGGCCGACCTCGCTCCCCTTGCCCGCAAGAACGTCCCAATATCCATCTGGCTCTCGCTGGAGGACCTTGGGCTCCGGATACATATCGGCGATGTAGAGGGTCCCGTCTTGATTCAGCACCAGGGCCGACGGATAGGTGACTTGCCACAGACCCTCCCCTCCCGTCACCAGCGTGGTCCAGATCCCCTGGTTGTCTCGTTGGCGGACGCGTGCGTTTTCCGCGACGTACAAACGCCCCGACGCGTCGAAGGCCATCGTGCGAAGATCCTTCAACGCATCGGGAGATTGTCCCGCCGAAGCCACAAGAGTCCAGGTCCCGTTCCGATCCCGCTTTTGAATCCGTCCCCCGTCCTCACTATCCGCCACATAGAGCTGTCCCTCACCGTCGATCGCCACGTCCGACGGCCAATACGCATGACCCAGCGGTTGCGGCTTGCTCAAGACGGTCCAGACGCCCCTGAGCGTTGGCGGCGCCTCGCCAGAAATAACCGCCGGACTCGCCAGCGCAATCCAGCACACCAAGAGGGTCCTCGTCGTCTTACGGATAACAGGCATTGGAGTTGTGTGGCTGCAGCGTCACGGTGGCGGCCAGTTTAGTGGTGGCTGGTTGTGTCTATCCATAGCAGAAGGCCACTCTTGCCAGCTCGTCAGCGCCGTTTCTGAACGAGGACGGTATTCGAGTAGGCGGACAGCCCTCCGTCGTTGAAAGCCTGAACACGGTAGTAGTACGTCCCACGTCCTACTCCTACGTTGTCAACATAAGTGGTGGTATTCGCTCCTGTTTCGACTATCTTTTCGAAGTCATCCGCAGCTGAGTTCCAGCGCTCGACGGAGAACCCGGCTTCATTGTTCGCGTGATCGACCCAATTGAGGGTGATGTCGGTCTTGGAGGCGCTGCCTCGGAGGTTTGTGGGTGCCGCCGGCGGTAGGAGTGGGGGTGGCGGCGTGTCTCCGCCCACTTGGACCTCCATCACGCCGCTGGACGCGCTGAACCCACTGAGCTTAAGCTCCGAAGCGGTACCATCCCACCAATGGGCGTCAGGGGCCGTGTCGTCGTTGAGACTGTTGCTGTAGCCAGCAGCAGGGTTACCTAAGAAGTAAAGATCTTGGGAGTCGCCGGCGTTGACGTTGTTCTCGAAATGCCACTGGTTGTCGGCCTGAACAAGGGTGACCTCATAGTTGTGGTGCTCAGAGTTGGGCACCAGACTCTGGTTGTTGTGGTCGCCCAGCTCATCAATGTGCCAGACGGCGATGCCCGAGGCGGGCAGGTTGGCATCCCGTCCATTCCTCTGCCGGTTTTCCATGAGAAAGTATTCAGTGGAGACTTCGCCGAGGGTGACTGGCTTCGCGTAGCGGTGGAACTGGTTTCCCGCCGCCGGGACGTTTAAGCTCTCCGTGATGCCGCCGCTCAGCACGGGGATCTCGCTAACGCTGGCCCAGCCTGCGGCAGCTTTTAGGTAGGCGCAGATCTGCACGGGGTTGTTGGCGAACCCGCCGTATCCCATCAGGCAGAAAACTCCGGCCCCGCCGACGGAATCATAATCGTAGTCGTAGATGTCCGGGAAACCACAGAGCATGTGGCCATTCTCGTGGCAGAACGTGCCGAGCTCGAGCGACCTGCCAATGTCCGTGAGCTGATAACGCCAAACCTGCTTGGTGCCGGGCTTATCATCGTCCAGATCCTGCGCGCCGACATTCTGCAGCACCCATGAATTCGGCCACAACCCCTTCGCCCAGACGCCACGGTTGCCGCCGGCATAATACACGTTGCATGCCAGGACATTGCCGCCGTCCACCGACAAGCCTGTGAATGTCGGGAGGATCGCGCTTCTGTAGTCGGGCCGAGCCTTCATGATGGCGATGGCGTCCCGGATAAGCAGATTGGCCTGGGTGCCACAATCCTTCGTGGTGTCGTCGTACCATGCCTTTCGGTGCGTCGAGTTGGGGATGCGGATGTAAATGGTCACGACGTTTTCGTAGGTGAGCCCGGTGTTGGAATTGTCGCGGAAGTATTCCTTCACCGAGCCGTTGTTGCCGTAACCACCGTAGTTGTCGCCGTTGCAGAACTTGATAATCTCCGCCTGCGGGATGGTCGCGCGGTCATTGTCGAAATCCACCAACAGGCACAAACCCAGCTTCTGGTCGAGGGTCGGGACGGACGGCGGCGCCGGCTGCGTTGCGTCGCTCGCCACAGCTCCCCCGGCCCCCATCTCCGCTTGGCGACGGGCGGCCTTCAACGCTTTCCAGCGGGCGGAGTTCCCGGTCGCCTCGTCCCAGCGCTGGTATCGCTCCCGGGCCTGCTTCTTCACCGTTTCCGGCTTGATCCGTAAATGCTTGTCTAACCCCAGCGCCTGGGGGTTGGCCTTGCCCACCTGCATGCCCGTCGAGACCAGGTCGTCGCCGCTGGGAGACAACTGTGCGTAGTAGTAGGCTTCTGTCGCTGGGTCAAACACGACGGCGTAACCGTCAAGCGTTTCGAACACGGCGTGGAACTCATCGCCCTCACCCCAGAGTTCGATCTGGGTACCATCGGGCTGGGTAAATGAGATTTGTTTGGCGAACGGCGCCGCCAGCGCTGCCGCTCCGCCGAGGAGCAGCAGCAACACAACGCGGCAAGCAGTTTTCCACGTTTTAGTTTTCATTGCTAATGTCCTTTCTGAAAGGGAGCTGCGATTGTGGATTTGGGCTTTGAATTCAGATTCAACTGTGCAACTGTGCTCACGGAGGACCAGTAGAGTCAAAGCGAATCTGGTCCGCCATTCGGTTTAGATTGAGCCGCAGGTTGTCCGCGGAAAGCCACCTGTTCCTTTCGGGCCTGCTCACCGGCCATGAACCGTTCTTGCCTCTTGGTAGGGCGAGACTCCGTCGAGCCCTGGAATCACGTGCGGCCAAGCAAGTCAGG
>Ga0315274_10004781_pt1 | contig 19871 bp, 7 predicted proteins | sample YL17G02_20_MG_FD_203700 | JGI IMG/M metagenome (GOLD analysis project Ga0315274, IMG submission 203700) | Sediment microbial communities from Yellowstone Lake, YNP, Wyoming, USA - YL17G02_20 | ecosystem: Environmental > Aquatic > Freshwater > Lake > Sediment | place: USA: Wyoming | collected... | reverse complement strand
TGGACCCCTCCGCCGGTACCAATGCCAACACCCCGGGCGCCCGTTGCCATAGCGCCAGGCCTGGACGAATACCAGCAACACATTTTATCAAAACAGGTCCAGGCCAGCAAACTCCAGCCCGCGCCCGAGCCCGCGCCCGAGCCCGCACCAGCCCCCGTTGCCACAACACCTTCATTTGAGGTATCACCAGCTGACGCAATAACGATGAAATCCGAAAGCACTATTATCCCCAAACTTGGAAGGGATCTGACCACGGCCGAGGCGGACCTGTTCAAACAGAAGTTTAATAGGCCCCTGACGGCCGAGGAAACAGCTTTCTTTGGACAGGCCACAAAGAGCCAGGTGGCAGAGTACCTTGGCCAGCAGGGAGTTTTAAGCGCCGAAGAGGTCAAGAAAATCAAGGACCAGGACGTATTGGCCGGCACCGCGGCCGCGACACCACCGAAGACAGCATACGACCAGCAGGTAAGACTAGCCCTGAAGCGCCTGGAGGATTTGGCCAGCGGCAACGACCCCGTAATGAAGCAGATCATCGACAGTACCATGCAGCAGTACGGAAGCGACGCCGCGGCCGGAACCGAGGCCTTGAGGATGCAGCTGGCGAACCAGGGCATTTCAGGGCCCGCGGCCCAGGCTATCCTGGACAGTTACGGACGAAACGCGCGGATCGGAGCCGGACAGCTGACTTCCAACTTTGCCCTGCAGGTGGCAAAAGACGCCCAGGCAGCAGGCCAACAGCTTCTCCAGACCGGCCTGGAGCAGCAGGCCGTCGAGCGCGGATACACCACGGCAGAACAGGCAAGGCTTCAGAACATCAAAGATACTGAACGGCAGTACACGGACGTTCAGCGCGGAAACGCCATGACCGCGGCCCTGTCCGCCGGCGACTTTGGCACATACGGAAGGCTTTACGAACAACAGTACGGCGTAAAACTGGATATGTCAAAACCATTGGACGCGGCGACGGCAACAAAGATCAAGAACGCAACCGCCGATATTATGGCAGCCCTGGGCACGAACCCGGCCGCGGACTTTGACGATCCCGCCTTCGGAGGAATACTTAATAAGGCCGTACAGTCTATTTGGGAAGCCCAAGGCAAAACCGGTCCCGTCCCCCCGGACCAGGCGAAGAAGATACTGGAAGAATTCAGGACCAACACCAGCCCGGCCGGGATGCTGCGAAACGCCCTTTCCGAAGAGGACGTCGTTGATATGTTCTTTGCTGGCGACAAGAGTGCGCTTGAAGACTTCCAGGTTGGCGACTACAAACCAGGATATGAAAGTTTCCAACACGCACTGCCTTCAATGTTCACCATAGGCGGGATTACGAAGAACGCCAACGGAGAACTGGACTTTAACTGGGACAAGATACTGGCGGCATTCCCGGAGCTTGAGATTCACAAGGCCGTGAAGACCGCGGATCCGGCTGGCACGACTTACGCGGCCGGCGGCACGTTTACCACAAACAAAGGTGTGAAGTATACCGTGGACTCCGTGAACGAAGACGGCAGCATGGATCTGGATCTTAACGGAGTGAAGTACAAGGCGACGAAGGGCGCAGCTGCAGGCGACTGGAATATTGCGGCCGCGAAGGTCCAGGCCGGTTTTGTAAAAACCGTCGGCAAGCCCGTTACCCTGGACGGAGTGGAAGTTACCTACAACGGACAGAAAATCTATGCGCGGGAAGGTGGAACATTCAACACGAAACCTAACGGGACCGGACTGAATGTTACCCTGGACGATACGGCTACTGACCCGACCGACGCCGTGACGCTGAAAGGCTGGAACGTAAACACGGCCGGAAACGTCATGAGCAGCGGAGGAATTGAAATCACCGATAGCCGAGGCGGATTCTTGAAGATGGAAGGAACAAGCGGAAAATTTGCCCGAGGAGCGGCGGACGGAAAACTGTACCAACTTGGCGAAGACGGGCTGCAAAAAGGCGCCTTCTCTGATATGCCGATTGCCGACTTCATGCGGACCATGAGCAGTTATCCGCCGGAGTACGTTGACGAGTACATCAAGGAAAATGCCAACAAGGGAAAATTTACAACGTATATGGACGACATTGTTGGAACCGGAACGCCGGATAAGGCGCTTGTGGAAAAATGGATCGGCGCAGGCGACTCTGACGCGGTTGAATGGGCTGTAAATAAAACGATCGCCGGAGATACCAGCTGGATTACTAATAAAAATATTCTTGCTGCAATCACGGCAAAATCCTCAACCGCAAATGTTTCAGCCGCTACTAATCCTGCATACGGAAACTACAAGTGGAATACGAACCAGTACGATATTCTGGCAGGGGTAAATGATGGCGCCGAAATGATGGTGTCTGGAGCCGCTATTGACATGGTATCAAGGCAGATCGGAGATATTATTATGATGAATGGAAAGCCTTATAGGATGAAAGCAAAGCCAGATCATACCTTGTCTGGTGGAATAAGATACTGGCAATGGACCGCAACCGACTTGGCAACAGGGAAAGACCATACAGTAGCTTCTGCACAAAAAAACCAATAAGGAGTAAAATATGACATTTGGAGAAACTGGATTTGCTGCGCCGCCACCGCTTCAGACGAGGGTGTACGATAATCCTTTTATCCAGGCCAATGCAGCGCCTGGATTCAACACCGATCCGAGCAGCCTGGACTTTCAATACGCAACACCACAGCGGCAAGTGGGTTTTGACTTCGGAGAAGCCGCTTTGGCTGACAGGGCGAGCAGGGCGCCGGCGCCCGAAGGCCTGGGCATGAAGACGAACATAAGCCCGGCCATGCAGACCACAATGGCCGGCATGGGCCTGGGGGCAGCTGGACTTAACCTGGGCGCGACCCTGGCGAAGACGGCGACGCCGGCAGCTGCAGGAACGGCCGCCACCCTCTTTGGATCCGCCGGTATTATTCCAGGCATAGGTACGGCGATTGCCGGCATAGGCACAATTGCTTCTGGTATCGCAAACTGGTATTACGCCAGCAAACAGATGAAGGCCCAGCAGAAGGCAGAGGCGCGCTCCCAGGCGATTCAGGACCGCGCCATTGCGGAAGAACAGAAGCGGTACGAAACGTCATTGAAGATGCAGAAGCGGGCGACGACCTTCCAGGAAGAACAGCTTTTACGGCAGAGCAGCCGGGAAGAACAAGCCCAGCTATTCCAGCAGGGGGTAACGAAAGAAACCCTCAAAATGCAGAAGACGGCACAGGCGGAAGCGGTAAAGCAGAACCGCCTGGCGACGGCAATTCAGCTTATGGCCGGCACGACCAAGTTTTTTAACACGCCCCAAGGGCGCCTGCAATTCGCGCAGATATGGAGGTAACAATGGCAGACTATCCGACCCCGCCAGGACTGAACGCAGCGCCAGCACCAGTAGACTTCATGGGACCGGGCCAGGCGATAAGCAAAAGCGTATCCGACATAGGCGGAGGCCTGGGGCAGATACTCCAGGGTTATGACCAGGTGGAAAAGACCCTGGACAAGAACAAGCTGAAGGCGCAGGCCTGGGCGGAACTCCAGAAGGAGGCGCCGCACGTTCTCAAGTACGCTGACCCCAACAGCATGACATTCGAGCAAATGGCCAGAGGCCTTCACCAGATTGCCGTGGCCCGCAGCCTTTATCAGACAACGAAGCAGGCAAACCCGGCCGTGACCCTGCCGGACCTGAAAGTGGTGGACCAGCTGGCATTTCCGGCCGACGAAGAGAACTTTGCCAAAATCGAAGGACTTTTCACGGACCTCATGGGAAAGGGCGACGTAAAGCGTGAGAGGGCCGCGGCTGCAGCACCCCTATACGAAGCCGCAACTGAAGGTCCTTATGCGACGGCCGAAGAGGCAAACCTGGCGGCAATGAAAAAGAAATTCCCTGGCGGCGCAGACCCTCAAGTGATGAAACTATATGAGAATATCGCCGTGAAGGGCTCTGTCGTTGCGTCGCAGCGGGCGAAGGAACTGGACCGGGATCTGAAACTGAAGATTGCCAAGATCAAGGCGGCGGCCGCCGATAAGAGCAAGCCGGGCGAAGAGGCAAAGGTACGCATCCAGGCCGAGAATGTGAATAAGAGTTACGCCCAGGAAGTTGCACACGTCGATCAGCGCGTCGCTGACAATAACGCGAAAATAGTATCCATGAAGAAGCTGTCCGATACGGCCGAGAAGAGCATAAGAATGGCCAGTATGGTACTTACGGACCCGAAGGCAAGCGAGAACGCAAAATCGACAGCACAATCCCAGTACAGCCAGGCGTCCGCCGACATTAAGGAAAATCAGGCGCAGATTCAGAAGGCCCTGGAATTCAACGAGCAGCTGCAGGCTGATAAAACATACATTACCGACCAGCAGACGAAATTTATCAGCGATATGCTCCATGATTTTGAAATTGATATGGTGACTCCGGCGCACGAAGAGGCCAACCCGGAAATAAGGAAAGGAATATTGGACTACGGAAGGAAGCCTGCGGCACCCGGAGCTGGAAAGCCGGCGCCCGCACCGACCGGAGCGCCAGGAGGAAAGAAAAGCCTGAAGGATATTATTAACGGATAAGGGGATTAATGGCTTATCCTTCATGGTTGCCGCAAACCGACAAGTGGCTGAAGAAGTACCAGGAAGCCCTGGACCAGCAGTACGGCGAAGCGGATATAGAACAGGCCTTCAAGCCTGCAATAAAACAGAAATTCGACGAGGCGCTGGGCGTCGGCTACAACCCGGCCGACATTGCCGTTGAATGGCAGATAGACCCTGCACATTACGGATACCCCCCAAAGAGTGAAGCCTTCTCCGAAGAGCCGCCGGCGCCCGAGGCCCCGGAGCAGGGGGAACCGCCGAAGCCGCTTAAGGTTGACGAATCAATGGGCCTGCCGCACGCCGTAGAAAGCAAGCTGGACTTCAACTTCGGGACCAAACAAGTCCTGACCAGGCCACCCACTTTCATGGAAGCGGCGCCGGAAGTGACGATCCCCGAAGTCGCCGCGGCGCCGGCCGACGTGGTAAAGCCAACCCCGGCCGAGCTTGCCCCCGAAAAGAAAGCGCCCGAGCTGACGAAGCTGGGCCTGCCCGAAGTCGCCGAGCCCGAGCGCCCCATGCCGAGCATCGGAGAGCCGGCGCCGCAGGAAGAGCCGAAGTCGGCAGACGCCAAAGTGGTCCAGCACGTCGCGGAACTTCGGAGTGAACACACCCAGGACGCCCTGGATAAGATACTCCGGGAGGAATTTAAAAGGTACGCCGAAGAAGGGGTCCGGCCGGAGCGGGCCCAAAAACTCATTGAAAACAGCCTGGATAATTACATCAAGAAGGCGGCGATCCAGGCCGATCATGAGCTGGAGCTTGAATTACTTTCTGACGGCAGAATTCTGGACCAGGCAAAGGCCAACGTCGGAGCCCTGGCCGCGGCGCTACCTATCAAGGTATCGAAGAACGTCCTGCCTACCATTACCACGGCCGACGCCTTTAACCTGACAACGCCCGACGAAATCAAGGACGACCCGAAATCATTTTATTCACGCAACAAAATGGTGTTTACGGGAAAGGGCCTGACCGAAACCGTTAGGAACATGACCACGGCCTACGCGGCAATGGCGATCTTCAGTCCGGCCGCAAAGGCAGCCGGCGGAGTCCTGGGAACCGCTATACAATCAGCAAAGAACTTCGGATACTGGACCGGGTATAATGTCGCGGAGCAGGCGACAGACCCGGACCGGAAGCTGGACTTACCGGAAGCCGTTACCGGAGGGTCCTTAATGGGCACCCTGTCATTCCTTGCTCACTTGCCAGGTGTAGGCCAGAAGGCTATCCTGGAGAGCGCTACGAAGACGCAGCGCGTACTTCGGGCAGTAGGGCAGGATTTAACAGCCGGCGGACTGACGGCCGCCACCAACTACGTTTCGGCAGAGCTGCAGGGCAAGGAAAAGCCCACGGCCGAGCAACTTGCGGCCGACGCTGGGACGATAATGCTCTTCCATGCCATAAGCCTGTCCGGGACGCTGAAATTGGCAGCCAGATGGTCTTCTCTCAAGGAGGCCGATCTTATTGCCAGGGAAATGCAGGCAGCCGAAGCATTGCGGAACGCGGCAAATAAGGCGGCCGGAGAAGGCAAGTGGCAGGAGTTTAAGGCCTTCGGCTCTGAATCCCTAAAGAAACAGGCCTTTATAATTCAGAAGCACATCGACCATTTTTCCAGCAAAGACCTTCTGAACGCTGAAGAGGCCCAAGTATTTGAAACCCTGAAGAGCAAGCGGGCCGGCATTGAAGACGCCCTGGACGCAATGGACTTCGTCGGAGAGAAGCCGGCGCCTGAAGGCCCAGCCATTGAGGCCCCGCCGCCGGCCGCTATTACCGGGATACCGACCAGGCCAGCCCTGCCGCCACCTGGCGAAGCCCCGCCGCCGGCCGCCGAGAAGCCGAAGGTGGACCCGAACCTTCTGGACCCGGCTATTGTATTGCGGAGAATGCAGGAAGCGGAAGCGGACCCAGCCCAAAAGGAAGCCCTGGAGAATTCAATCGCAGCACTTCACAACGAGAATCTTCCTGACGTTCTGACGACTTCGGGCGGCCAGATCGTCCGCAAGAAACTAGACCGGGCCAATATTCCATATACTAGGATCCGCGTCGATATTACAAATCTAACGGAAACAAATAACCGCCTGGGACATACCGAGGCCGACAAGTACATGAAGGCGACAATTAACGACGTTTTTGCCAGGAGGATCAAGGAAGCCGGAGGCGTGGCGGACCGGCCCGGCGCTGACGAATTCGGCGGCTATTTGCCGTATCACAACGAGAAGGAAGCGGCGGAAATAACAAAGAGTATCGAAGACGAGATTGCGGCCATCATCAACAAGACCGAGCTGAAGAACTTTACCAATCCGAAACGGGCAGGCCTAAAGACCGGCGCCATGTATATCAACTGGGGAGTGCAGGAGAAAATACCTGGCCACCCAGGGGAAACCGAGCGCCTGGCGGATCAGAAAGCCCTTCTACATTACAAGACGAAACTGGACAAGCTGGCTGACGCGGCCGGAATGGAATGGAGCGCCGAAGCGAAAAACTACGTCAAGAAAAAAGCTATTCCCATGCCACCACCAACCCCGGCCGAGCCCTTTGCCGAACCGCTGTCAACCTGGCCGGAAACACTGCCGGCCGAGGCAAAGGCGCCATTCAGTATTGACGAGGCCATGGAGCTGACCAGGCTATTCGAGGCCCGCCTGGCCGACAAAGGCCTGACGCCGGTACAGATTGAGGACGTAAAGAGGTTTACGGACCAGCCGGTAAAGGGCGCCGAGCAGAAGCACCAGGTCTTCCGCATGGCCGAAGAGATAGGCCGGGACCTGGACCCGGCAAACCCGCTTGAGGCCGGCAGGAAGTTTATCAACCTTCGCCTGGCCGAGATCCGGGAGCAGCTGGCACGACCCTGGGCAATAAAGGGGACGGAATTCGCGCGCCTGGAGAAAAACCTGCGGGACAAAGGCCCTATGTTCTTCCGGCCCTGGGGCGAAAGCGAGAAGGGCAAGCAGCTGGCCGAGGCCTGGATTAAGGAATATGCCGACACCCTGGCCGGCGTTACCACCCAGGAAAAGCTAAAGGCCAGGTATCAGTGGAAGGACAAATGGGCCCACCGCATTATCGTCGAGAAGGCCCTGAAGGAAAACAAGCCGGTCCCGGCCGAGGTCCTGAAAGAGTACCCGGACCTTTATGAAGCCCATCCTGCCGCAAAGGAAATTGAGAAGGCGGCCCGCCGGCAGACCATTGCAGGCGTACACGTTGATATTCAGAAGCCGGCCGGCCAGGACAATCTGACCCAGGACATAAACGGGAAGATCGTCAAATCGGTCCTGGCGACCGACATGGGAGAGCTGCCTTTTACTGCCACCGCGGACCGGCCGGCGCTTCGGGCCTTCATTAACCCGGAACCGGCGCCTGAAGCAAAAATCTTCGTCATTAATCAGATTAGAATGAGTGATCCGAAAAAGCAGCTGGATCGCCACATCGTAATGCTGGGATATGACAACCCTGCAAAAGCCATTCACGCCTTTACCTTGAACTTCCCGACCAAGCGTGTCCCATACCGCGGCGTATATGAATTCCCGAGCGCAGAGATCCTGCAGGCCTGGGCGACCGCTGGCCGGCGCGACCTTCCGCTGGATCCAGCCGGGTACGACCCGGTGCGGCGCCCGGACTTCATACCGCCACAGCCGACCGACTTCAGAATTACCGTCGAAGACCTGCGGGCCGGCGGATATCCCATCGAGAACGATCCCAGATATATCAAAATAGGCAAGGACAAAATAGCCGAGTACAAAAAGCGCCGCGAAGACGTCCTGGGCTGGGAGAAGAGCAAGAACAAGCCCGACGAGTTAAACCGAATTATTTTCCAAAGCGGCCGCCCCCTGGTGAACATGATTGACGACGAGAAGGCCAGAAAGACATTGGAAAGAATAAAGGCTTTTGCGGCGTCCTGGTACGGCGCCAGGACAAATCAGAAAATCATGATCCTAGACCCGGAAGTTTATGCAAAAGCCAGGCAGGAGTGGAACTTCGACCTTCAAAAATGGGAAGTCAAGGACCTGGTACTGGGCGTAATCCGAAGGACGGATCCGTGGAAGTTAAAATCATACGCCGATATTCGACCCCATGTATCTGACGCAGGGCTTGTAAAATGGGCAAAAGAATTCTTTGATATGCGCCCGGGCGAAGAGCTGGAAGAAAGTCTCAAAATATACGACCGCCCGAACAACAAGTACAGAAAACCGAGCATCGACGTGGACCTGCCGGCAGCCCTTAACGAACACCTGGCCGGAACCGAAGTAATTGAGGGAGAGCGCCCGTATGGAGAAGGACAACCCCTAGACCGGCTTGTATCCGAAGCCCTTAATTTCTATTTCACCGAAGAGTATAAGACGAAGCCCAGGCTGTCGGATTACATTGAAGCTGCCGCCGTAAACCTGGCCAGAAACCCAGAGCAAAAAGCAAAGGCGCTGCAGGACCTTGAAAACTTCCAGAACGGACAGGTGGAAGGCGAAGAGCCGCCAGTCGAAGGCCAGGCGGCCAACGACGCGCTGCGGGACGCCGAGGAAGGCGAAACCAAGAACCTGCCGAGCGTGAACGATATTAAAAAAATGACGGATGAAGAAATCGAGAAGGACCGGCAGATCCGAGAGGCCGAGCGCCGTGGCGACAATTTTGACGTGCCGCCACCGCCGGAAGAAATGGGCGACGGGCCCACGCCACGCGACGAAGACCTGCCTTTTAGTCTAGCCGACAAGATACTGCCGGACAGGACCCCGCTGACCGAAGACCATGTAATGCAGGTATTCGATTCAAAGTTTATGCGCCGGTACGGACTTCATCATTTTTCAAACAAGATAAAAATTATTGTGGCGCCAGGCGTCCCCGGACACGCACTACCATCAAACGCCGAAGCTGCCTATATTCCAGTACCGCCCAGAAACGCCCTGATATGGATTAATTCTGCAATCAACCCTGACCGAGTGGTGTATCTTCTTGGCCATGAGCTTATCGGCCATTACGGCATTCGCATGGTGTTGGATGAAAACCCGAACATTAAACTGCGAATAACGCACCTTTTTATGAATGAGTGGAAGTATGTTGCAGAGAACGGAAAGGCGATAGTTGTAGAAGCGAAGAAAAAATATGGCGACAAGTTCAAGGAGAGCCCCGAATTCAAAGCCCTGAATGACCGCGCCAGCGTCTTCTGGACCTACAACGAAATGTATAAGACCTGGCTGAAGGAAATGGGAAGGGAAGAGGCGGATTTTCTATTAATGGACGAATGGATTGCCGACCATGCCGGGAAACACATCGAGGCCAAGGACCGCACAGGCCTGGGAAAGCGGATATGGAACTGGCTTGTTGAGCTTTTTAACAAACTCATGATCCGCGTCGGCGAGAAGCTGGGGCCCGGCTGGGCCTGGGCACGAAACCGCAGGGGATACATTGAAGAAACCATCAAGGACTGCCTGAAGAACCTGAAGAAAAAGGGTGGCCGGTACGACCGGGTGATGGATGAAAAACACCTGAAGTCTTTGTACGACGAGCCGATCATGGAAGCGGCCGCCTATGCCCTGAAGCCGGCCTTTGGAATGGCAAAGCCGATAAGCGAGGAAAAAGCCAAAACAATAACCGGAGTAATCATACCTGATAAGGGTAAAAAGTATGAAGGTATTGTATTCAAATCGCTGCGCGAAGAGGCTGATACTTACATTCAAAATGCGAGCGCCCAACAGGATGAATTTGAAAATAAAATTAAAAAACTGGAAGCGAGTTACGATTCTGAAAAACGCAGCAAATTAATCGACCAGCTGGGATTTGCCGTAAAAGACATGGAGGGCAGCCTGGCCCGCCTTAAAGAACAAGGTTATTCTGGCAATCCCGAATACGCGATACTACAGCAAGCGGTTATGGATCACCGGAAACGAATGGACGCGCTTTATGAGCGACTTGCACGAATTCCGCCGGCCATCGAGAAGGGCGTAAAGCCCCAGGCCGAGCTGGCGCCCGAAGTGGAGCTGGACCTTTTTGGCAAGCCCATCGAGAGCGAAGAGAAGACCGCCATCGAGAGATACAAGCGGGAGAAGGCGGAGAAAGAAAAGGCCGAAGAGCGCGGCATTGAAGGCCTGCCCATGTTTGATAAGAACGTCCAGGAAGAGCAGCGTACCGAACAGCTGCGTCTTTTCAGCCTGAAGCCAAAAGGAGAGCCGCCGACCGACAAGGAATTTGAGCTTATGCGCCAGGCGGCAAAGGGCCCGCAGCCGGACAGCAAAGACCTGATCGCCATGCACAACACCACGGCCGAAGGCATCTTATTCATGGACGAGCTGGGCGGACTGCCGGCGCCGTCCCTGGGCATTGCCAACTTCAGGTATCCGCTGACCAGCTACGGCGACGTAAGCCTGATATTTAACAAGAGCAGCATTGACCCGACCATTGCAAAGGTATTCGATTCAGACATTTATTCCCCCAGGACCCCGGAAGTGTTGTGGCAATCCGATATGAAGGCCTACCGGGACTTCGAGAAAAAGGTCCGCGAAAAAATCCATGACATTACAAAACAGTATGGCCGGTACATGGACGCGGAAGACGAAGCGAAGAGAGGGAACAAAGAGCGATTTATTCAAAAGCTGATGAATGACCCGGATTTTATTGCCTGGGCTACCATGGAAAGCGGACAGGAAATACCCTGGAAGTCTTTTATCAAGACGCCGGACCTGGAAACGCCGTTGAGCAACACGAAGGCAATGAAAGATTTTCTGGCGGCCAATCCTGAATTCATGGAGAAACCTGACGACCAATACACAAAACAGGATGAAGAGATTTGGAAGCAGGCGCTTCTGGCTTCGGCCGACGAGTACGCGCAGAAGAACGTCAAGGGCAAATTGACCGACGAGGAAAAACGCGACGTAATTGACGTTACCAAAATGGCGGAACTGCGAAAATTCTTCACAGACTTCAAGGACTTTGAGCCCATCATGCGCAGGACTTATATATTCCTGAATGACATGAGAAAGCTGAAGGGCGGCAAGGTTCACAATTACTATGATTATAGTAAATGGACCCGCAAGCAGGCCGACCTGATGAAGCCCACCGGCGCCCTGCAGCGGATCGCCGAGGCCGAGGCCAATAAAATCTTTGGAGAAAAGTACATTGAAAGCGGCCAGCAGGATCTTCCCGTTACCCTGGAAAACCTGGTTGAAGTCATGCTGTCCAGCGGGATCCGTGGAGTAGAAAAGGGAATGACCTTCGGACCAGGCAAAGCCCGCGCCGTTGGAGCAAAGCAACTGAAGACGATGGACCGGATCCAGCAGGAGAAGGCCCGCATTGTAAGCGACGAGGAAATGGAGAAGGCCAGGAAAGATCTTGAAGCGAAGACCGAAGAGGTCCAGAAGACGGCAAGACTATCGTATGGAGCCGGGGATTTGAGCGCCTTCGGAGGGACCTGGCAATTTCTCGATGATTTCCATAAGGCAATGGCCGATTACTTCAAGGGCGGCAAGAACGCGACGAGCATGGAACGGGCTTTGTGGAAGAACGGCTGGAAGGATCCGCCGACCTACCTGGTTGAAGAAATGGTGGAACTGGCCGAACACCTGCGGAATATGCCCACAGAATACTTCGAGGCCAAACTGGAGCGGGCCGTGGACCCCAGCGAGATAAAGGTTGCCATCATACCCAAAGGCACCGACCCGAAGGCCATTGCGGTCCTAGAGAAGTATGGAATACCGCACTTTCAGTATAACCCCAGGCGGGACAGGGACCGGGAGAACTGGGTTAAGAAGGCCACCCAGGCCCTTGAACTTCGCTTCAGCCTGGCGCCCGAAGCCAGCACCGGCATTGAGCAGGACTTCAACGTGCCGGAGCCCCCAGGCCTGCCGGCGGACCCGGAACACCCGGAGCGATGGAAATGGGAGCATGACAAGTTAATTCCCATGGCCCAGTCTGTTTTGGACCAGCAGGGCTATTACCATGCGAAGGACGGCAGCTGGCTTATCTCCAGGCCGAACAGGTCCGAGAAGGAACTTCTGGCCAGGGGCCGCGGCTGGCGCCGGACTACGTTTACGGACCAGGGCAAGCCATCCGGGCACGACTACATGGAAACAGGCGAGGCCCTGGATTACGTTATAGAGGACTTGAAGAAACCAGGGCCGGCCTTCAGCCTGGATCCGTCGCAGTTATGGGCCCTGCCGAAGTATCAGGAGCATAACCTTTCAACTGCCGGCGCCACCACCCCGGAAGAAGCAAAGGACGCGGCCGCGACATGGAAGGCCCAGGGACCCAAAAGCCCATGGTTTAAACGCTGGTTTGGCGACTGGGAGAAGGACAAGAAGAACGCAAGCAAGATTCTGGACGACAAGGGCCTGCCGAGAGTGGTTTATCATGGTACTGTGTCACCGGAAGACTTTGAAGTTTTTGGCGTCGGAAACCCTGGGGCCCTGGATGAAGACGAAGGGTATATCAGGACCGGCAGCGGCGCCGATCCGACGGCGTACCTTGGCAGCCACTTTGCCTTCGAGCCCAGCGTGGCAAACGAATTCGCAAACGGTCTTTACGGGGAACGTGTCGGAGCCGAGGGCGGCAAGGTTTATCCGGTTTATCTCAATATCAGAAACCCGAAGGCCTATGACGACGAGCGCAAGCTGGCCAACGAGATTTTTGAGTGCGAGATTGACATTGAGCAGTACGGATACCTGGACCCGACCGACGAAGGCAATTACGGCAAGGACAAGGAAACCACCAGGAAGGTAAACAAACGGGCAATATCCGAGGCGCACCAATGGGAAGACAGCGGACAATCCCTGGGCATCGAACTGGCCGACGCCTTCAAGAAGAAACTTCTGGCCGAAGGTTACGACGGCATTATCTATCAGAACGCCGGCGAAGGCGGAACTTCCGTAATTGCATTCGAGCCTAATCAAATTAAATCCAGCATCGGCAACCTGGGCACCTTCAGGCCGGACAAAGATAATATCCAATTTGCCCTGGCCAACACGGAAAATTTTGACGTGCCCGAATATCCGGGTGGCCCGCTGCCGGCCGACTTTTTCTACTCCAACGCGGAGAATGCCGTCAAGGGTATCAGCATGAATAAGGCGCCGGCGGTCCAGTGGTGGAATATGCTGAAGCCCGAAGGCGGCCGCGGTACCAAGAAGGAAGAACTGGACTGGCTAGGACTGGAAGGCTGGCTGAAGGACCACGGCGACCGGCCAGTAATGAAGCAGGAAATCCTGGACTATATCGACGAGAACAAAATCACCATCATGCAGAGGCCACTACTGGGCGAAGGCCTGACGCCGCAGGACGAGAAGATAATCAAGAAGATTGCGGACCGGCGACACCAGGAAGAGATTGACGACACTATTACGGACATGGTTGAAAACCAGGGAATATCTGAAGACCAAATCGACAGAACGGAGATCTCAAATCAAACCGACTGGGGAAAGATTTACGACAAAACGGTTGACGAATTTTCAGAAACGCTAATGCCGGAGTATTACGAATACAACTTGGGCGGTCCGAAGGATAACTATAGGGAAACGCTTTATAATCTGCATTTCAAAAAAATGTTACCGGAAGGATACGAGCTTAAATTGTTACCAGGCGAAGGATATGGATACAAGAACAAGTACGCCTTAATCGAAGCCGCAACCGGAAAAGAAATAGCAAGGGGCGACAAGTATGCCCTGATGAGCGAGGCCCGCGCGAAGGAAGGCATGGCGCTTCTTTACGAGCCCCCGCATTTTACAACAGCCACCAAAGAGGCAACCGTCAACGCCGTCGGACATACCAGGACCGACATAAGAATTCTGGACGACGGGGAGGCCATACTCTTCGGCGAAGAATTCCAAAGCGACCTGCAAGAACAGGGACACAAACTGGGATACTTCAGAGGCATAGCCCCGGAAAAAATAAAGGTCCGAAAAATTTATCAAGATAAGCTGGCGGAAATCGAAGAAGACATAAAATCTATCGGCTTTGACAGGATATTAAGATACGAGTCGTCATCCAGCAAAGATTGGGGATACATAAAATTAATATACACCGGAAGAGACAAAGATCAACACGACACCAACATTTCCTTGTATTGGGGCCGGAAAATTTCAGAACTGGATGACGCAGCAAGAATACGCAATCTTCGGGATGAAATAAACAGAAACGCTTTTCCGTATTATGCTTTGTCCGACGAGGCGCTGACCACAATAAAGGATATGGTGGAAGAATATGCAATAAACAGCGTTAAGTTTCACAGAATAAATATTCAAAAAACTGAAGAAGAGGCGGCCGTTATCGACGTGCCATACAAATCCACCTGGCTGCGTCTTCTGGCAAAGGCCTTCATCGAGCAGGCTGTCCAGGAAGGACTGCGCGCCGCCGGATTCACGACCGGCCAACAGCAATATGACCGCTGGGGATCGGAGATTATCGGCTGGAAGGACAACGGGGACGGGACCTGGAAGACATACTTTTCCGAGCAGTACCGCGGAAACGTGGCCGGCATCGACCTGGAAGGCGCCGCAAGGGATAAGCACATTCTTAAATTCGGGGATGCTAATGTAAAAGACATTGCAGGAGTAAGGAATATTTTTGAGCGTACAGTGGAACGGAAGCGCCGTGAATATTCCGCGGCGAACTGGGAAAAATACCTGGACAAATGGGCGAAGACGATATGGGATAAGATGCAGACGGAAAAAGAAGGCCAGGTACTTCCCAGGCGCCAGGGTTTTATTTCCGCCTATGATGAGCAGCTGGTGAACGAAATCAATCTTCTTTTGAAACCTTACGGCGTCAAAGTCGAGAAGCGCCTTATGGACGTTGGAAAGCGTGACGTGGTGCTCGTATATGAAGGCCCGGACGTATCCCTGGAAATGATGAAAGATATTGCAGAGGCCGAAGGCGACGGACCAAACACCAATTATTATAATTTTGTCAAAAAGCAAATGGAACACCGCGGGTTAAGTTTTCGCGAGGTAATGGAAGCTGGGACGGGACAGATAGGTGCCGCAGGAACCAAGCTATTAAAACTGGTCAATGGCAAAATGATCGACGCCAATCTGGCGCCGGCGGAACATATATGGTATTTCGACATTACGCGCGAAATGGCCCAGGCGATCCGCGCGCGCGGCCTGCCCATGTTCAGTCTTTCCGGGGACGAAATCGGACGCATGGGCAGCCAGCCGTCGAAGGCAAAGAACTGGAGCCCGGCCGAGCGTGAAGACTTCTACAAGCAGAACGCAAAACTGCAAAAGAAATTCCGGGCAGAGAGGATGATGAAGGGCATCAAGGAAGTGGCGGCTGGCGTAAAAGAGGTTGGCGAGAAGGCCCTGGTGTCCATAAGTATGCAGTTGGAGGGGATACACCCGGATCTGAAGTATAGAATGCGTCAATTCATACGGGATAAAATGCAGGCCCGGAACGAGGCCCGCAAACTGGTTTTACCTTTCCTGAAGAAGAAGTCGAAAATGGCGCCGGAGGACAAGGAGAAGTACGACCTGGCGGAAAAGAACATCGACGAACCCACGATTGAGGCGCTGAACGCAAAATATGACCTGGGCATCGAGTACAAGGCGAAGCGCCTGGCCCTTGAGAGGATTTATGACGAAGCACAGAAGGCGGGTTTCGAGGACCTGGGATACATCTTCAGGTACGCGCCGCGGTCCCCCAGCGACCTTGAAGGCTTTATGGAGTTTATGTACGGCGACGAGGGCAGCCTTTTGAAGCAGGCCGTCGAGGACAAGGTAAAAGACCGTTTTGCCGCCATCGACAAGCAGATTGAGAACGCAAACGCCAGATACGACACCTGGCTTAAAGAGGTCCAGGAGAAAGGCGCCATTGAAATTAATGAGCTGCGGGCGAAGTACATGGAGGCTATTGCGGAAACCGGAAAGGCCGAGGCCCAAAAGACGATCGCCGGCATTGAGCCGGGGATCCGGGAGAAGGCTAAAGCCAGGGAGGCGGAGCTGGCCGACCGGATACACATCAAGGAAAAGCAACTTTCCGCCAGGATTGAGGAAATCAACAACGAGAAGGGCACCAGGCTGCAGGACCTTCAGAGCAAAAAGAGGCCGCTGACCAAAGAGGAAACATTTAAAATAGCAAACAATCTACTCCGTGGATATCAGATAGGGAAGACGAAGATACCGGATCCTGGCTTTACCAAGGCGCGGGCCGTGGAATTGATAAGCCCGGAACTGAACAAGTATTACGACCATTCCGACATTGCGCTTCTCAAGTACATCGACGGCATGACCGAGGCCATTGAAATCCGCAAGCTCTTCGGAAAATTCGCCGTACTGAAGGACAAGCAGCTGGACATACCGCAGAGCGTCGGCCAGATCGCCGCGGACCTGGTGGAACAGGGCATAGTGAAGCAGGAGCAGGAGGAAAAACTGCGATACCTGTTAAACGCCTACTTTGCGCCGGCAAAAATGTTCAAACCCCTGGCCCTTTACCGGAGCCTGGAATACATCGAAACCCTGGGCAACATCTTCAGCGCCATGACGCAGATAACGGACCAGGCCTGGGCCGTCGGCAATGCCGGATGGATAAATTGGATTACGGCGCTTCTGAAGAAAAACAGGATAAACGTACTTGAGGACTATGGCATCGAAAATATTGCCCATGAATTCGCAGAGGCCAGCAAGACAACGAGGGCCCTGGAGCTGGCCCTGAAGTACGGCGGACTGTCAATCATGGACCGGCTGGGCAAGAACGCCCTGATAAATGCCACGCTATACAGATATGAAAAGGAAGCGGCCGATCCGAAGCGCCGGGAGCTTTTAATAGGAGAGCTGACAAAAATATTCGGCAAGGAGAGGGCGCCGCTGGTAATGGACGACCTTCGCCGGCAAGAACTTACAAAAGAAGTTTATTTTCTATTGTTCAATACCCTTTTTGACTTCCAGCCGGTAGACCCTCTTGAGCTGCCGCCAGGCTATTCAACGGGCGGAAAAAGCCGTGTTCTGTATATGCTGAAGACCTATACCCTGAAACAATGGGAAAGATACGCAGCTCAATTAATGAAGGCGCTGAAGTCGAAGTCGAAGGCAGAGCGAAAAGAGGGCGTCCGTCTTTTGATTATGTTTTTGGGCGGCCTTTACGCCCTGGGCTGCGGAGTGGATATACTGAAGGACCTGACCGGCGGCCGGAAGGTACGGATATCCGACACTATGGTTGATAACATCTTCAAGCTATTCGGATTCAGCAAATTTCAAATACTGCAATTCCGCGTCGAGAAACCACAATGGGCTGTAGCAAAGCTGATTGTCCCGCCCTTCAGATTTTTTGAAAGTATATGGCAGGACACAAAGCGGACCATTGATAAGATAAAAAAGGGTGAAGAGATCCGGCCGTCAAAATGGAGCGTATGGCAGTCCGTACCGCTTATCGGAAAATTATATTACTGGTGGATAGGCGGCGGAGTCGAGAAGGAAGAAGCCAGGATAATCAAGCAAGACCTGGGCAGCAAGAAAAAAGAAGGATCAATAGCCGGCATGGCGGAGAAGCAGGAGGGCACACCGGAGCAAATGCAGATATGGCGCAAGTACATGGGCAAGACAAAGGACCCGGAAGGGGCCGGCATTATCACGCAGCTGCAGACCACCAGGGCAGAGTATACCCGCATGGCCGTCGAGGCGGACGAGGAAACCAATAAGAGTATAGAACGGGCAAAGGACAACATCGACGAATTGATCCGCCAGAAGAAGCTGGACCTGGTAAAAGAATGGGAAGGGGCCGAGCCGCCTTCAAAGATAATCGAAAAGATGAAGGAATGGATTGAAAGGGCGAGGTCTTTTGGGGCCTGGCCGAAAAGAGAATAACATGGATCACCAAATCAAAAGTTTCGAGCTGATCCGATTTCATCAGGACACCCTGGGCACCTTCGGCGCCTTGTGGCACAGGGGAGGGCCTTTTTGTTACACCTATGAATTGCCCTGGATGAATAACCTGCCGACGTTGAGCTGCATACCAAGCGGGACCTATCAAGCGAAGCTGGAGAACAGCCCGAAGCATGGAATTTGTTACGAGCTTCTGGACGTGCCAGGACATAAAGAAATACAGTTCCATGTGGGCAACGACATGGCCGACAGTCTTGGCTGTGTACTTTTAGGAAACTACCACGGAGAGGTCTGGAAGGGACCCCTGTGGGAGCGCCGGCGGAGTATCGGCGTACTGGAGAGCAAGGTGGCTTTTAAGAAGTTTATGCGATTATGTGCCGGGGACAAACTGATCGCTATTGAAATTACGGTGCTGCCAAATGGCATTAAATAAGATGCTTACGGGGCGCAAGGCTGGCTTCACGGCCGGCTATGTGGCCCTGGCTACACTGATCGCAGAATATACGCCCTGGGTGAAGAACCTGCCCAGGGAGCTGACCATTCCCGCGATCGCCGCCGGAATCAACACGGTGAAGAACATCATCAAGCACCATTTCGGATTTGACCCCTTCAAATCTGAATAACTTGCGCCGGCTGCCGCCGACAAGATAGATTATACGAAGACCCCGAACAGGGGGCTTTCCTTTTCGTTTAAAAGCCGCCAGGCGCCCTTCTGGCGGCTTTTCTTATTTCTGTCAAATATTACCAATTAAAAATAATTGTTGACTTTTTCTACAAAGAGTTATAGATTAGTACCTGGAGGACCCTATGTTTGCATACCAGGGAAGTTTTCATAACCGGAGTGCCGAAGCCATGTTTGCCGCCCTGCGACAGCAGCACCTTGAACAGATTGCGCGGAACAACGAGCAGCGCAAGCAGTCTTACATAGAACCCATCGAGGGCCTTCAGGCGCAGCTGGCCGAAATAGAAAAAGACTTCGGGCTTTTCTTCCCTGACTTTTCAGTGGAAGGGCGCTGGGCAAAGGCCGCCTTCGAGAAGATTCAACTGCACATCAACGAGGCCCGGCGACTGGCCGACAATACGAAAATAAATGTAGAGGCCCTGGTAAGCGGCCAGGGTTAATATTACCCTAAAAAAAGGAGTATGGTATGAAAATCGAAACAGAATTCAACCCTGGGCAGGAGGTTTACTTTCTGAACCGGGAAGGCGGATTCATCACGAAGGGGATGATCCGGGCCGTAAAGGTGAAGGCCTACGAGAAAGACAGCAAGAACCACACGGAGAAGCCCAGCATCGAATATCTCTTTTGGTGCGACAATTCCGAAGACAAGATCGTGCCGGAGCGATTGGTTGGCGCGTCGGCCGACATGGTGGCGCAGAAGCTCCTGGCGACGGCCCCGGATAAATACTTCGACGGCGGCGAGAAGGAGGGTGTCTAATGGCGCAATACAGTTTTGACGCCTATTGTGAGCGTTGCCGGGAAGAAGCGGAATTTGAGTATGTACAGGAAACGCCCGACACCGTTGACTTTTTTGA
>Ga0315274_10004780_pt1 | contig 19879 bp, 20 predicted proteins | sample YL17G02_20_MG_FD_203700 | JGI IMG/M metagenome (GOLD analysis project Ga0315274, IMG submission 203700) | Sediment microbial communities from Yellowstone Lake, YNP, Wyoming, USA - YL17G02_20 | ecosystem: Environmental > Aquatic > Freshwater > Lake > Sediment | place: USA: Wyoming | collected... | reverse complement strand
GGCGGAGAAAGCTGGCGTGGATGCTATTCACGTTTCAGCGCACACGGTCGGGCCGGCCAGACGCCCCCCGATGGCACAGCCGCCGTGTAGCTTTGTGCCCCTGGCTGAAGCGGTAAAGAAGGTTGTTTCGGTGCCTGTTATAGCTGTAGGCAGGATTCCACCTGAATTCGCTGAAGAGGTTATCCGTGACGGCAAGGCGGACTTCGTCTCCATGGGACGTGAACTCCTGGTAGACCCGTACTTACCGCAGAAAGCGGAAAGCGGAAAACCGGAAGATATCAGGCCTTGTATATATTGCCTGACCTGTCTCGATAGTATGAACTGGCGCCGGGAAGGTGTTTGCTGTGTGGTGAACCCGACTCTAGGCAGAGAACGAGAGTCCGAGCTGAAGCCGACGAAAAGCCCAAAGAAAGTAGTTGTTGTGGGTGGTGGACCGGGCGGAATGGAGGCTGCCAGGGTGGCAGCGTTGAGGGGACATAAGGTGGTCTTGTTCGATGAAGGTGAAGAACTGGGTGGACAGCTACTTTTGGCAGCAAAACCGCCGTTCAAGGACACGATTGAGACGTTTCGGCAGTTCCTGGTAAGGCAGGTAACTAAGTTGGGTGTTGAGCTGCGCCTGCGACGGAAGTTTACCGCGGAAATGCTGAGTGAACTCAAGCCGGATATTGTCATACTGGCCACCGGTGTAAAGCCATTTATTCCACAGATACCCGGGATACGGAGTAAGAAGGTTATCCAGGCGAGCCAGGTACTCATGGGTGCTGAAACCGGAGAGCGGGTAGTGGTCATCGGTGGAGAGCTGGTTGGCTGCGAGACGGCGCTGCTTTTGATGGAGCGTGGCAAAAAGGTCACCATTATGAGGCGAGGGCCGGAATTGGCTACCAAGGTCCACCGGCTTATCAGGGAACCGATGCTGGGCAGGTTAAAGTACAAAGGGGTTACCATGCTAACCGGGGTCGAGTACCAGGAAATTACCGATGTCGGTGTAGTTATTAGAACCAATACCGGTCAGAAAAAGGTTGTAGAGGCGGACACCGTGGTGCTGGCTGCCGGTTCCACGCCTAACACCGAACTCGCGGCGGCGTTAAAGGGTAAGGTTGCCCAGGTAGTTTCGGTGGGTGACTGCGTTGAGCCACGCAGCATAATGGAAGCCCTGGACGAAGGCTACCGCGCTGGACTCAACGTTTAAGCCCCGCCTTGCAGTAATAAATCCAAAATACTAAACCCTAAATCCCAAACAATATCAAAATTCGAATTCTCTAAATTCGAAACGTCTGACGTTTCGGTCTTTGGTATTTGTGGTTTTGAATTTGTTTAGAGCTTAGGAATTCGAAATTAGGATTTGGGTAGGGTGGGGTTTGGTGCTTACGAGATGGGGAGGTTTTTGAGGTATTCCGCGCGCTGGGTCATGGCTGCCAGAGCCTTTACGGCGTTCTCCGGCATGGCATAAGCGGGTATACCACGTCTGGTGGCCAGAAACATGCCCTGACGCTGGTCGATGGAGTTGCCGGGAACGACTATTATCGGTTTCTTATTCCGGTCGCGGATGCTCACCAAGCGCGACAGGAACCACTCGTCTTCGATAAAGGCATAGCAAATAGTCAGGCACGAATCCACCACTTGAGCCATTATCTCCAGGCAGTTGGCATATATCGAAGGTGCCTCGTTAAAAGAAACCCATACCAGGTCTACCGGGTTTCCCCGCGCGGGAGATGGTGGTATCTTGCCTTGAAGAAATTCACGTAGCTGCTGCTGGACATGTTGGGGAAGCGGGGAGATGTTTAGTCCTGCCCTGGCGCAGGCATCGCCAATAGCCACGGCGCCGCCTCCGGCCTCTATCAGTAAGCCTACCTCTCTGCCTGTGGGCAGATACGGGCAGCTGAAGGCAACAGCCAGGTCCAGCAGTTCCTCCAGGCTCTTGGCGGAGATTATGCCCTTCTGTCGGCTGATAGCCTCGAACAAGGCGTAGTTGCCTGCCAGCGAGCCGGTATGGGATAGAGCCGCCTTAGCGCCGAACTCGGAACTCCCGCCCTTCCACACGATGATGGGCTTCTTGGGTGAGATTTCCTGCGCCAGTTTGAGGAAGCGCCGGGGCTGCTTTATGCCCTCAATGTAAGCGGCAAAGACCTTCGTCTCCGGGTCGTTACCGAAATACTCCAAAAAGTCCTCGATGGTAAGGTCGCTCTGGTTGCCGATGCTGACGATGCCACTGAAGCGGAGCCCACGCTCGCTGCCGAGTCGGGTCGTGTTTTCGCTTGCCCAGCCGCTCTGCCCGATAAAAGCCACACCGCCGGGCTCCATGGGCACTCTGGCGTAAGGTACGATAGTATTAACGTGGGCTTTGGGTGAGAATATTCCCATGCAATTAGGCCCGACTATTCGTACACCGCCACTGCGGGCAGCTTCTACTATTTGCTTTTCCAGCTCTTTGCCTTCAGTTCCAAGTTCGCTGAAGCCGACGCTATGGACAACGGCGAACTTGATGCCTTTTTGGGCACATTCAGCCATCGCCTGTGGCAAGCCCTGAGCCGGTATAGCCATTATCGCTAAATCTATTTTTCCGGGGACATCGAGAATGCTGGGGTAGCTTTTAAGGGACATGATTTCAGATTCCTTGCGGTTTATGGGGTATATTGCCCCTTTGTAGCCGTCCTTCAACAGGCTGGAGACGAACATTCCGCCTGATTTTAATTCGTCCTGTGAAGCACCGACTATAGCTACGGATTCGGGCTGGAAAAGGCTTTTCAGGTCAGATGCCATGTCATTACATTGCCTGGACAGCGGTTGAAATTATATAACAGTAGCTCAATGGAAAAATTAAGTAATAATCGAGCTCATTTTAGGGTTCGGCAAATTTCTGGGTATGGCCAGAGCGGCGCGGTCCTTTATTCTTGGCCCCTTCATTAAGCCCGCCGGTTCCAGTTTTGAGAAGGGTGTGCTCGTGTACGGGGATTGCCCCTTTGTCCTGGCGCGCAGGGCTTTCACCACTTGAGGATTGTCCTGCAATCTGGCTATTTTCGGATAGGATTCAGGCAGCTGCCCGTGTCTTCTGGCGGAAAGTTCATAACTTATGGTACTGTTACGTGACATATCCAATCTATAGCTGTAATGGTCCTCAAAGATATTTATCAGTCGGCGCGGACTAACAGGTCTTTCTCGCCCGGCGGCTTTAGCATAGCTCAACAGCCCGACGCCTACGACTGTGGTAAAAGGCTCGGGCATAAAGATTAGGGCTAAGGCTAGAGATTGTAGCCCCGCGGAGTATACAGACTTCATCTTAACCTAACCAAAACCATATTTAAACCGATTTGTGTGCTTTTGTCAAACTGCTCTTCGCTCATTCTGAGCTTGTCGAAGAATCTCGCTCAGGGTAAACTCCGCGTGACAATCTCATATTTATCACACCACAGAGATTGCTTCGGGGCTTATGACGCTACTTGACCCCGAGACTGTTCTCACTTATAATAATATGTCTTGCGAGTAATGAAATTTCATTCATTATAAGGGTGATACATTACTATCCTGACTTAACCTAACACAGTTTCTTTACTTTTGTCAAAGAACATTCAAGAGAGCAGTCACATGGCTAAGTGGACTTTCATCACCAATCATGGTTTAGTTTTAGGCTATATTGCTTACAATCTGAGCAGCACAGCCCGTGTGATTGCGCAAGCGGTCGGCATAACGGAGAGGACCACTCATAAAATCATAGCTGAATTGGAAGAGGCTGGGTATATTTCTCGAAGAAGGGTGGGCAGAAAAAATCAATACCAAATAAATTCTAATCTCTCCCTCCGCCATCCCGGCCACGTCGATGTAGTGGTCGGGGAGTTGCTACAGCTACTGGCGTGGAAAAAGGCCGCCCCTGCCAAAGAGCAAATGAAACTGCCCATGACGATACCTTAAAACCGCAAGAGGTGCTTACTGGACTTGGATTCTCTAATCGAGCGAGCTGCCAGAGATTTGTTGCGGAGCCAATACGCCATCGCCTTAACCGGCGCCGGCATGTCAACTGAATCAGGCATACCGGATTTCCGCGGACCAAACGGCATTTGGACCAAAGACCCGGAAGCCGAGAAAAGAGCTTATCAGACATATCACAAGTTCCTCAGAAACCCTAAGGAATATTGGGAAGATGTGCTGAGTGGACGGTCGCTGCTCGGCGATTTGACAAGCGCCAAACCCAATCCAGGTCATCAGGCACTTGTGGAGCTGGAGAAACTCGGCATACTGAAGTCCGTGCTTACGCAGAACATCGATGGTCTGCACGAGAAGGCAGGCACCAAGCGGGTTCTGGAGTACCACGGCAGCGTTTTGAAGCTGCGCTGTCCTTCTTGCGGCTCAAGATTTAAACGCGACGACTATGACTTGAAGGGACTCATGCTGGAAGACCAATTGCCGCCGCGATGTAACAAATGCAGCAGCCCGATAAAAGGCGATGTCGTTCACTTCAATGAGCCGATACCGGCGGATGTTGCCCACGACAGCCTTGAGGAAGCCTGGAAATGTGACTTGATGCTAATCTGTGGTACCTCGGCAGTTGTTTATCCTTTTGCTCAGTTGCCTCGTATAGCCCGGCAGCGACAGGTTGAGGAAGAACGAAAGGCGGAATCGGGTCTATATTTCGTGAAAAATGAATCAGCGACGACGATAATCGAAATTAATGCCGACCCCACACCGCTGACAGCCGAAGGAATCTCCGATTATCTGATTCAGGGCCGCACTGCGGAAATTCTGCCCCAGATTGTTGAGGCGGTGAAAGAACTGTCCCGGTGAGCTGTTATAGTCCCACCAAGAGAAATTTATTAACCGCGGAAAACGTTAATCAACAGGTGAAAGATGGTACTGAACAAAACGATGAATTGACCAACGGCGAAGATGAAACCATCTACATCATTCTTTTTCATCAGATTTGCGGCACACTCGCCATCGAAACTAAATGGATGCAAGGATGATCTCTACTTTCCTTAAAGTCAACGATACCGAACGCTCACGACCCAAGGTATAATGTTTTAAAGGCAGCCGGGTCATCAACCTCCATGACTTTCAGTATATCCTTATGCATCACGTTCTTTAATTTAGTAACTATCGATCTTTCCTTGTTCAGTCCCTTGGCAAAGGATATCGCTTCACCCATCAGTTCGTCCATAGTGCAAGCTTTCCTTATAATGTGGCGTGCTTCGCACTCCTCAGCGGTAAGTCTCCTTGCAGTGAGCTGCATATCTTCCACTAAATCCATTGGTATAGCTTTTTTGACCATGGCGGTCATGCTGGGGAGTATTGGTATGCCTAGGTTGACCTCCGGAAGGCAAAGGTATCCGCGATCTTTCCTCATGAAGCGGAAATCGAAACAACATGCCAGTACAGCTCCGGCGGCAAAGGCGTGGCCTGTAATCGCAGCAACAGTAATCATAGGATAGAAAAGCATTCTTTTGAAGAGTTCGTTCTGTTTGGCAGCGAAAACATCGGTGACACTTCTCTCGCCTTTCTGAACAAGCGGCAACAGCCATTCAAGGTCTATGCCGTTGGACCATATCTTCTCGTCGTTTGACATGACTACCAATGCCTTGGCATTGGTGTCCTTTTCTATTTGGTTCAGCACCGATAGAAATTCGGTAAGGGAATTTATATTAAATTTGTTCTCATTCATGGTAAGCAAAGCCACCTGTTCATCCAGTCTAAATTCATACATCCCCATTATTGACATCTCCTATACCAATAGCGTTGCCACTATTGTACAACAGCACCAGTCCTGTCAACAATATGACGGAAAGTTCAATACTTGGCTTCTCTGAAATGGCAAAGGTGTTTGGGTTTCGGACAGGGGCACAAAAATTTATGAAAGACACATCTTTTGGGAGCCGGGCGTGTTTTTGACTCTGACCTAAAAGAAAAGCCCCTCCCTGTTATGGTGGGGAGGGGCTGATGGAACGGTAGAACTGACTATTTGGCGGCCCGGGCAGGTGCCTTGGCTGGTTTGGCCCTCTGCTTGCTCAAGGCATCGCGGTCTCCGCCGCTCATGCCGGCGATATATTTCACCAGCTTTTTCCTGGACTCGATGTCGTACTGAGTGGTGATGGCGATTTGCTCCATGACCGGTGAGCCACCGCCGTGGTAACCGCCCACATTATGTATGCCGCCGGTGGCTGAGCACAGTCCATCACCCAGGTACCGCCAGAGTTGCGCCTGGTCCTCCACCGACATATTCGGGTTTCGCTTGGTGTATTTAAGGAGCAGCTCTTTGGTCTCCGGGTTCACGAAATCATTCTCATGAGGGAAGGTGGCTACTACGCCGCCAGCGATGTCACAGAGTATCTCTGCTTCACGCCACACCGCTTCGCCTGAGAGGCAGCGGCCGACGTTGCAGTAAATAGAATTAGGTATATAGGAGCCGGGACCGTAAGGCATAAATCCCACGCCCGGTATATAGACCTCCGGCTTGCCCAGGTCAGAAGCCGTATATCCGGCGGCGTAGCCTAACTCGGTGGTCATGATGAGTTCGGCCAACTTCTGTCGGACATGAGGTGCCTTGTGGACGTTGTTCACCTCGGCGGCGAGAGCTGCGGTCCCCATGATGATGTCACCTATGGCTGGCTTACAGCCTGAATAGGAATGGCGGTGGAATAAAGCGAACAAGAGCGCCAGTACGCCACCATGCTGCCATTCGCCAGCGAGGAAAACCCTATCCCAGGGCACAAAACAGTTGTCAAAAATCATGTAGGAATCTGTGCTACCGGGCATGAACCCGCGCTTGAAGTGCTCCCTAGGCCTGTAGTTATGGATGGTAATCACTTGCTTCAGCCCATCCCAGTCGCCCGGAATAGCGAAGGCGACGGCGTAGTCCTTGTCCTCTGGTCGCAAGGCTCGGGTGGGCACTACCAATACCTCGTCGGCTACTGAGGCTTCGGAGATATGCACCTTACAGCCGCTGACTACGATACCATCGCTAAGCCTCTCCTTGATACGCACGTAGGCATCGGGATTTGGCTGGTCAGCAGGCCTCAGCATTCTATCGCCTTTGACATCTGTCTGTGCCGAGCAACCCACCAGGTCCTCGGTTTGGAAGCGGGCGAGCCACTTCTTGAAGTTCTCATGGTACTGTGTAGCACCTTTGTTGATTTTGTCCGCTTCGTAGGACACGTTATAGATGGCGTTGGTGGCGTCAATGCCCATGCACCTCTGGATACAGCCGCCCACCTTCTGGCAGAGCATGCGGGTCATGTCCTGCTTATTGTGCAGGTCCTCAGTGTTCTGATGGATATGGGTGAAGCGGTTAATTCTCTCACCGGTGAGATGAGAGATGGCGGTGCACAGGTCTTGATTCTCCGGCCTGGCGGCTTCATCGAACGTGGTGCCCATTACGTTCAGGCAGTCCGCCTGCAGCTCGTCGGTCCGGTCGATTAGCGCACCGTCGTAGTAGACGTTCCGCTTCATCTTGGACAGACCTTTGATATATTGTTCCTTTGTCCTCATATTTTTCCTCCTTAGTTAATGGATAATTGATGGCATAATGTTACTACTTCCAGGCGGAAAAGTCACTTTTTATCACGTTCCAAATATTTATGATAAAACAAACTTTGGGTGCATTTTAATGTTGAAGTTTTTAGCCAAAATGATAATTTAGTGGTAGAATTGAAATCTTGGAAAGTGTATATTGCGGTTTGTCTCTCCGTCATTGCGAGTCCTTCCGCAGAAGGACCTGGCAATCTTTGCCCGAGACCGACGTTGACTGAGATCATAGAGATTGGTAGAGATTGACTGAGAAAGGGTATCGCGGAGCATCTGCTCCGCGTGGACAGACCTGAAGGTTTGTCCCTACAACTTATTACTGGGATCGCCACGTCGCTGACGCTCCTCGCGATGACACGATAATACGGAGGTAAAAATGGAAAACGCGAAATACCAGTTTACCAGAACTTTACGATGCAAAAACCTTAATGTTCCGGGCACATTGGGCAAGTTGACCACGGCTATCGGTAAAGTTGGAGTCGATATCGGAAATCTAACAACAGTGCATCTGGGGCATTATTATACTATCAGAGACGTGGAAGTGCTTCTAAAGAGTCAGGAGGAGCTGGCACATCTTATAGAGGAAGTGTCGAAAATCCGGGAGGTCACTGTTCTGGAGGTCAGAGACGACGTGCTCGACCTTCATAAGGATGGGAAAATTAAGACTGTAAGCATTCACCCCATTAACTCACTGGACATTCTAAGGAAAGTATATACCCCCGGCGTTGCTGAGGTGTGCCGGTTAATCGCTGACAGGCCTGGCCTTAAATATACTTATACAAACATTCAGTACTCTGTGGCTATTGTCACCGATGGGACTGCTATACTCGGCTTGGGCAATATTGGGCCGGTGGCAGGAATGCCGGTTATGGAGGGAAAAGCCGCACTGCTCCAGGAGCTGGTTGGAGTTAGTGGGATTCCTATTTTATTGGACACTACCAACGTTGACGAAATTGTGGAAACCGTAAAATACATTGCCTCAACCTTTGGAGGTATACAGTTAGAAGACATAGCGTCGCCCAGATGCTTTCCGATTCTGGAGAAACTGGAAAATGAACTGGATATTCCGGTTATGCATGATGACCAGCAGGGCACTGCAGTAGTGACCTTGGCGGCTGTGCTCAACGCCTGTAAACTTAGTAACGTGTCACTCGAAGAGGCGAAGGTGGGGCTTATAGGTCTTGGTGCGGCTGGACTATCTGTGGGGAAATTTATCCTGCGATACACGGGTAAGCCCGCCTTAGGTACGGCTAGGACCGAAGCCAGCATTAAACGGCATGTAGAACACGGAGGCATAGCCAGCAATTTGGGTGAGATTATGCAGACGGCTGATATCGTTATTGGCACCAGCGGGGTACCAGGCCTAATAGAACCGAGCATGGTTAGGAAAGGGCAGATTATCCTTGCCTTATCGAATCCGTTTCCGGAAATTGCTCCTGAGCTGGCCAAAAAATCGGGTGCGGCTCTGGCTGTCGATGGCAGGACGGTCAATAATTTACTCGGCTTCCCCGGAATTTGGCGGGGAACGCTGGATGCCATGGCTAATAAGATAACCTATGAGATGTATAAAGCTGGCAGCCTGGCTATTGTCAATACTACTGACGAAGGCGAACTTGTCCCCAATCCACTTGACCCCAAGGTGCACCTGGCCGTGGCTCATGCTATAGCCAAAGCCGCCGTAGAATCCGGCGTCGCCCAACGACCTCTGGATAACGACTATTTCGAAAATACCAATATCAAGCAGCCGCCCTGGATGTAATTATGATTTCTTATTGTGCAGCGGGGTGTTGACGAAGTCTGAGACAATTCTGAATTATAGAATTGAGAGCTCCCTCCTTTTCATTTAGATGAAAGCGCGGTATCGTAGAATTAGGTCGCTGAACCAATGTAGGAACGCCGATGGCTGGATATGAAGTTGTACATGTGGCAGTAGCTCCACCGTCTACACTTGAAGAAGAATTGATAGAGAAGGTTGGGGCTGTTATTGGCAAAAACCTTTATGAGACTCGACTTCGACTGACGGGGAAAATTCCCAAAATCATAGCCAACTACGACACTATGCAGCAGGCGGAATTGACCAGTAAGAGTCTGAGAGAGCTGGGCCTCGTGGTAATCGTGTTCAGCGATTCGGAGCTCCGTAAATCTCCGCAAATTTACAAGGCGCACAGCCTGAAATTCGAGAAGCCAGCAATCGTGTTATATGATAGGAGTGGCCAAGCAAGGCGAATGGAGGCGAGAGAGGCGTTTTTGATTCTCAGCGGCAGAATGCAGACTTATACGGAGGCTGAGGTAACCAAAACCACGAGAAAGTTAAATGTGACAGCAACTTTGTTAACTGGCGGCATTCCTATCACCAAAAAGGTTAAAGAAAAGACTATAAGTAAGTCATATCAAACTGAAAGTTTTGTCAGGCTTTACGACCGGACGTCACCAGAGCCGACTGCGGAAATACCGCAGCATGATTTTGACTACTCGTTCCTGGGAACGGAGATGGTCTCCTCCGCTGCGGCCAACTTCAGCATTGCTATTAGAAAAATCAGAGAGGCATTTCCTCAGGCAATTTTCGATGACAGGCTGACGGAGCCATTCGGTGCGGATGTGTCTGCTTCTATAGCTCAGGAAAACATCGAGTATAACTGCAAGTTAATTTACTGGTACCACCAGGCAGTGAGCAACGCCGGCACATCAGTATAGCCGCGCTGCTTATTATGTGTTCTCTGCTCGCGAATAACACTGAGTGGTGGTAACTCGAAGGCGATTGACACGTATTCAATTTGCCTCGGGTAGATTGGAGCGTCTGCTCCCATCGTGCCTAGAGCGGATGCTCTAGGCTACCCACTACTTCAAATTCTAATAACCCTGGGTGGCATGTAGGCACGACCTTTTAGGTCGTGACCACGAGGCTGAAGCCTCGTGGCTACATGTGTTTAGAATAGCTCTGTTCTCCAATGAAAAGCCTGAAAAGATGATACAGTATCCGAGTTCGCTTGACTGCTATCAACGCCTCATCTAAAATGGTGGTGGCAGATTGTTATGCTGTTTCGCCTTAATCACAAACTGAGTGGTGTCCCGCTCCCTTCCTCGCCCTTAGATTCAATTACTTTCACCGACTCTCCAGTTTGCCCCCAAAGGAGGTTGCATATTGCCTAGGTTTTCTTTATTTCCCAGGGAGCAGAAGTTCTTTGTCCTGTTCGAGCAGGGCGCCCAAAATACGGTTAAAATAGCTCAGCAGCTAAGAGACATGGTGAACACGTGGGAAAATGTTAAGGAAAGAGTAGAAATGATAACCAGCCTGGAGCATGATGGTGATGCTATTACCCATCAAATTGTCGCCCAACTACACCGTACCTTTGTGACCCCACTGGACCGCGAGGATATTGCTCTGCTGGCAGAGTCTCTAGACGATATAACTGACCTCATTCACTCAGCAGCGGATGCCATGCTGCTCTACAAAGTGGAGCGTCCCACTGATAAGGCCAAGGAGCTGGCGGATATTATTGTCCAGGTGACGGCTGAGGTAGAGAAGGGTGTGTCCGAAATACATGACCGCATTGACCGAGATAAGCTTCTTAAGCGGTGCGTGGAGATTAACCGCCTGGAGAATGTGGGGGACAGCGTTTACCGAGCGGCGCTGGCGGAGCTTTTTGTCAACTCACCAGACTATGCTCACCTTATAAAGTGGCGTGAGATTTACGAGGATATGGAAGCTGCCATCGACAGGTGCGAGGATGTGGCTAATGTGCTGGAAGGCGTGGCGCTGAAATATGCCTGAGACCCTATGTTAGACTTGTATCTAACTCAGCCTGGCGGGATACGGTGGATTTAAGCTTATTATTCATAGCCTTTATCATCCTCATAGCCCTGGCTTTTGATTTTACCAACGGAATGCATGATGCCGCCAACTCTATTTCCACTGTCGTCTCCACCAGGGTTTTGACACCGAGACAGGCCGTTATCTGGGCAGCGTTTTTTAACTTTGTAGCTTTTCTCATATTCGGTACGGCAGTGGCTAAAACAATCGGCCAGGGGATGATTGATGTCAGTATGGTTACGCCGACGGTAATTCTGGCTGCGGTTTGCGGCGCCATTCTCTGGAACCTGCTCACCTGGTACTTAGGGCTGCCCACCAGTTCTTCACATGCTCTGATTGGCGGATATGCCGGGGCGGCTATTGCCAATAGCGGCTTCGGAGTGATTATAGCCAGTGGTTGGTACAAAACATTGATTTTTATCGTCCTGGCGCCGGCTATTGGTCTAATTTTAGGTTTCATATTAAAGGTCGCTACAACCTGGATGGTACGTAAACAAACGCCGGCTGCAGTTAATAAATGGTCGCGGGTTTCACAACTTTTTTCGGCAGCTCTTTACAGCTTGGGACATGGCGGTAATGACGCACAGAAGACCATGGGTATTATAACCAGTCTTCTCTTCACCGCGGGCTTAATCAGCGAATTTAAAGTACCTCTCTGGGTGGTCCTTAGCGCGCACGCGGCTATCGCTCTGGGGACATTGAGCGGCGGCTGGCGGATTGTTAAAACAATGGGGCAGAAAATTACAAAATTGAGGCCGATTGATGGTTTTTGTGCCGAGACCGCCAGCGCGTTTAGTATTTTCTTAGCCACTCATCTGGGTATTCCGGTCAGCACCACCCATGTGATAACCGGTGCTATATCCGGAGTGGGTTCGGCGAACCGGCTCTCGGCGGTGCGCTGGGGCGTGACTATTACTATCGTTTGGGCCTGGATTTTTACTATCCCGGGAGCTGCAATTATAGGTGCCACAATATATTCGTTGATTAGACTAATTACACTAATTTGAGGAAAGAGTTATAAGAACCATATTTCAGGTCGCGTTAATTAAAGCTTTAGCCTTCGTGGTCAATGATGTGTATAATTAAATTGCTGTGGAGGTAGTAACATGGAAATGAGTGCCGGTTTTAGCAAAGGTTTTCAGGAAATTCAAAATAAGGTCATGGCTATGGGTGATATGGCAACCAAGGATATAAACCGGTCTATCGAAGCGCTAAAAAACCGGGATTTAAAGATGGCTCACCAGATAATTGCCGATGACACCAAGATCGATGACATGCGGTTTGCTATCGAAGATATGTGTATTGAACTTATGGGCGCGCAGAAGCTGACCATTGCTGACCGGCGTATCATTGTGGCTGTTATTAATATTATCACGGAGCTTGAGAGAATTGGGGACTATGCTGAAGGCAACGCCAAGATTGTAGTCATGATTGGCGATGAGCCGCCTTTGAAGCCGCTGATTGATATTCCCCGGATGGCGGAATTGACCATCGACATGATTGACAAAAGTCTCAAGTCTTTCGTCACCCGCGACGTGGAATTAGCCAAGCACGTTGTCACTATGGATAACGTCGTTGACGGCCTTTACGACCAGGTCTTTCGCGAGCTACTCACTTTTATGATGGTTGACCCGAAGACGATAAACCGGGCAACCCGTCTCATGTGGGTGGCACACAACCTGGAACGTGCCGCCGACAGGGTAACCAATATCTGCGAGCGCGTCGTCTTTATGGTTACCGGCAAGATGGAGGGGCTGGAGACTTCTAAATATTAGCGAACCAAACTGGCTACAGCCTCATCGTTTAACATCTTTAAGCTGGCCGGGGAAGGTAGGCTCATGTCTAACATCTACAGGTATGGGGTATCGAATTCCACGTTCATGGGTGGCTTCGAGTCCTCTGATAACGCTGTCGAGTAAGCCTACAGGTATGGTGAAAGCCAGCTCATCATCCTGCACCATCGCCCAAACTCTATCGCCGTTTCCGGGCAGTACCACCTTCGGCTCACCAGTCTTGAGTGTCTGCAAGATTCCTTCAGTGCAAGTTCCACCCCGACCGCTGAAAAGTGACTGTACGCTTATGCCTGTTTTCTGAGTGGCTCCATGAACCAGCCTCATAGCCTGAGCTGCGTTACAGAACACCATAACCAGGTCCGGCTCGATTTTAGTCCTATCCAGCGGTGAGAAAACCACTCCGGCGTATGCCCCCTTGTTTAGCTTGACACTGGCGACAGCTTTCATGGTTGTTTCAGCTGCTTTGTCGTTAGCTACGTAGTTCATTACTTTCATGAATTCCATCAAGGCATTTTCAATCTGAGGCTCCGATTCGCTCCACCCGTAAGTGTAAGTGGCTATGGGGCAGGCGTTGTCCTCAGCTGTCATGCCTACCGTCCACCCGTATTTGCGGGTTAATGTTAGACCAACACAGATATTCGTCTTGAAGCCCATTTCCTTCAAAGGACGTCTGGTCTTCTCTGGGAAGTCAGCGACGCTTTTCACCAGCTTCACAGCTACCGGGAAAGTAAGCGGTCGTATGAATTTATTAAGTGCCTGCGCTGCCTCAATCCAGTCTGGCATGGTGTCACCTCCATTGTGGCTTTTGGGCTTATTATACAGTCGAGCAAAGACAAAAAGCTATGAAAAGTGATAAAATAACCAATACGTTTTGCCTGTAAGGTATTTTCTGAATGATTGAAGAGCTGTTACCTGAACTTTATCGAGTCGAAATCCCTCTGCCGAGAAGTCCTTTAAAGGCTTTAAATTCCTATATCGTAAAAGGGCAGGGACGGTTTCTGATTATCGATACTGGAATGAACCGCGAGGAATGTCTGCGTCCGATGCGCTCGGCGCTTCAAAAGCTGGGTATTGACCTGGACAAGACAGACTTTTTTATTACTCACTTGCACGCCGACCATTCAGGACTGGTTGGAGTTTTGGCCTCTGATACATCCAAAATATACTTCAATAAGACGGAAGCCTCCTTTGTCAATTTCCAGCCCAATGAAGACTACTGGATGAAGCACTTTATATTTTATGCCTCCCACGGCTTTCCTGAGGATGAAATGAAAAGAGTGTGGGAGGGTCATCCCGGCTATCGGTACAGCTCAAGACGGCAGATTACCTTCTCCGTTATGGAGGAAGGTGATAACATAGAGGTCGGGAATTACCTGTTCCGGTGTATCGAAACGCCGGGGCATTCTCCGGGACATATGTGTCTTTATGAGGCTAGCCAGAAGATACTTATCTGTGGAGACCACATTCTCTTTGATATAACACCTAATATAACCCATTGGGAGCAGCTGGAAAATTCGCTCAAGCATTATCTGAAAAACCTGGACAAGGTTAAAGCACTTGATGTGAATCTCATTTTGCCCGGCCATCGAAATATCTGGAACGACCACAGGAAGCGGATTGGCGAACTGCAGGAACATCATCGGGACCGGCTGGATGAGGCACTGGCTGCTGTGCAAGACGGCGGAAAGACGGCCTGGGAAGTAGCACCTTATATTACGTGGGATATTGACTGCAACTCGTGGGCAGAGTTCCCTTCATTACAGAAATTCTTTGCTGTCGGGGAGACCATTGCTCACCTGGACTACCTTGCGGCAGACGGTAAAGTGCGGAAAGAGATTAGAAATCATAAAGTGCTTTATTTGATAGCGTAACGGAAGTCAGTGATGGTTTTTTGACATAGTCTGGAGGAAAATGAGCTATCGTAGCCGCAGTGATAATATAGCGCCCGTTCTGGGTATAATCATTCTCTGTTTTCTGGTATATATAGCCACTATCGTAGCCGGCATTATGGGTCACGACTTAGTACCGCTCCTCGGGCTACAAACTGCCTCCTTTCTTGAACGGCCATGGACAATCGTGACCAATCTTTTTGTTCACGGTGGCATATGGCATCTGTTGTTCAATATGATAACCCTCTACTTTTTCGGCACTTTCTTAATCAGACTTGTCGGGACTCGCGACTTCCTCATCATATACTTTTTGGGCGGAATCGCAGGCAATATAGTCTTTATGCTTTTTGCCTACTTTCATTTCCTGACGTCACCTTTCTCCATAGTAATCGGTGCCTCGGGGGCTATCTTTGCCCTGGGTGGCGCGCTCGCCCTGCTCACGCCGAGGTTACGCGTGTTTGTCTTTCCCATACCGGTTCCGATGCCGCTGTGGGTAGCGGTAATCGGTGGTTTCTTTATAATGGTATTTGTCGGGGGCGTAGCCTGGCAGGGCCATCTGGGTGGTCTGGTTTTCGGCCTCTTAGCCGGCCTTGTCCTCCGTAGGCGGGTTCATACACCATTCGCTTAGTTTGCCCAAGGTAATATGCGAAGTAAGTTCTACACCAAGGCGGGTTTACACCGTTTCCTTTCCTCGCTCGAAGCCTCGGCTGGAGATTTTGTAACTGCTTATGTGGCTCCGGCTTCTTTTTCGGATTATGCTGCGTCGCTCGCACTGGGCAAGAAATACGGTGCCCATGCCGTTGAGATAAGAGAGGCAGTTAAGACCAAGGCGGTCATCGATGGCGCCAGCAAATACGGCACCGGTGCCGCTATATTCTGGAGTGGGTTCGGCAAGCAAATCGTGCTGCCATCATTCCCTATAGCCGAAAATAGGGTTTCAGTGGGGAAGCTTGATGTCTCAGCCCTCCACGAGGTGCTGGACAGAAGATATGTCATCGGTGTTGTCCTGGTAACCTGGGGCTGGTATGCCCTGGGCGTGTTCGATGGCAGCAGTCTGGTGGAATGCAAAATTGGTACGGGTCATATACACAAAAAACAGAAAAAAGGCGGCAGAAGCCAGAAGAGATTTGCCCGCCGGACCGAGGAGCAGAAGAAAGATTTCCTGCGTCGGGTCAGCAACAATATTGAGGAGAGGTTCGGCAGCTTCTTACCCGACCATATCTTTTTTGGCGGCAACAGGCTGATTCTTAAGCCGTTGATTGGGGAAAGCAGATACCTGCAAACTAGGACCGATAAAATCTCGTCGCGTATTCTCAATGTAAGATATGCCGATAGGGAAGCTCTAGTCGGCAGCTTGGCTGAGATAACCAAGTCACTGGTCTTTACTTTTTGACTTTTTGTCGGAGATTAGGGCTTTCAAATTAATGACTTTCTCCAGGCCAAATAATAAGATGAAAACTATTGGAATCATTGGGGGTATCGGGCCGGAGTCAACCATTCAGTATTATCGCCAGATACTTTCATCATACCGTCAACGAAAACAGGACGGAAGTTATCCCTTAATCATAATCAACAGCATCGACATGAAAAAGATGCTGGATTTTATTGAGGCTAACGAATTAGTCAGGTTAACGGAATATTTATTAGGGGAAGTGCAGAAGCTAGCCAGAGCTGGTGCTGATTTGGGATTGCTGGCATCCAATTCGCCACATATCGTATTTGATGAGCTTTTTCGTCAGTCACCGATTCCGTTGCTGAGTATTGTGGAGGCCGCTTGTGAGGCGACTAAGAAGCTAGGGCTGAAGCGAGTTGGCTTATTTGGTACACGCTTTACAGTGCAGGGGCGGTTCTATCCGGATGTATTTTCCAGGGAAAGGGTGACCCTGATAGTGCCTGATGTAGAGGAGCAAGTCTATATTCACGATAGATACATGAATGAATTGGTCAATGGCATTATTATTCCTGAAACGCGTGAACGACTGCTGGCTATAGTCGATCGACTAAAAGCACAGGAAGGTATTGAAGGCTTGATTCTCGGCGGTACGGAATTACCCTTGATTTTGCGAGAAGAAGCGTATAGCGGCATCCCATTTTTAGATACGACCAAGATTCACGTGGAATGTGCTGTTGCTCAGATGCTGACGTAGGGAATCGTCCTAAGTCTGAGACACCTGCAAAAGCTCAAAGCGTGCCTTGTCGCTTGGCAGCCGGACTGCATTTGTACCCTTTATCTCTAAGATAATCACTTCCCCTACCAGCCAGGTGGTTACACCGGGACGCAGACAGCCAGTGGTCGTTTTTCCCGACCTGCCCAGTGAAGCATGTATATGCAGTTTTGGTTTACCCTTTTTATCAGGAGCGATTATCCCCACACCGACTACCTCGTGCACGCCGTCAATCGGAACCAGCATCGGTTCCGGTGGCATCTCATTTGACCGACGAGGGCCGACAACCACCTGGCCGTCACCAATGCCGCCAATGAGAATGACCTGTCCCACCGAGATCTTCTTTTCCTCGGCGAAACTCTCAACGCAGGCAGGAATAGCATCGCCATCTTCAAGTCGAATTACAAACGCCCGACCGAGTTTCCCTTCAGATGCCTTCATGGCAAGCCTCCTTTACGCTGATGGCTGCAGCTTTTGAAATTTACGCCTTTCTTTTTGATACTGCTTGACGTACTCAGCAAGTAGATCCCGGATGGGGAGATGATAGGGACATCTTTCTTCGCATTCATCGCATTCGGTGCAACTAGACGCCTTTTCCATGATTTGCTCCCAGAATCCTGAGAACAAATGCTCCGGTGGCAGACGCCGCACCAGGCTGGGATACATCATGACCGTAGATATGGCTATACTCTCGCTGCAAGGTTGACAGTAGTCACAGCGATGGCAAAATCTGGTGCCGAGCTCCTCCTTCAGCTTTTGCATCTCTTTCTTTTCGGCTGCGGTTATTGTTTTTGGACCTTCCAGTAGCTTGACGATTTCCTCTATCTCAGGTACCTTCTCTATGCCGGCGATGGTTAGAATGTCTGGAAACTGGAAGAGATATTTAAAGGCAATTTTGGCGTTGTCTATCATTCCGCCGGAGAGCGGCTTCATGACTATGAAGCCGACGCCATGTTCTCTAGCCAGGGGGATAAGCTCATCAGCAGCTTCGGAGGTAACAAAGTTGAACGGGAACATGATGGTCTCGAATCGGCCGCAGGCAACTGCTTCCTTGGCCACGTCTATCTGATGAGAAGTTATGCCGATGTGCTTGACCAGCCCCATGTCTCTAGCTTTTTCCACCACCGCCATCGGCCCGTCAGGTGCCAGGACCATGTCCAGGGAGGCAAAATCGCTGATGCCGTGGAACTGGTAAAGGTCGATATATTTAACGTTAAGCCGCTGCAGACTTAAATTGAGGTGCTTTTCTACGCCTTCACGCTTTCGTGAAAGAGATTTCGTGGCGATAACAAGCCCCTCCCGTCGTCCTGAGATAGCCTTGCCGATGCGCTCCTCACTGGTGGTATAGGCATTGGCGGTATCGAGGAAGGTTATACCCAGATCCAGGCATCTTTTAACGACGGTGACCGCTTCATCCTCATGGAGCCTCTGAATCGGTATGCCGCCGAAACCCAATCGGGAGACGAACATATCGGTCTTGCCGAGTCTTATCTTCTCCAATGAACCTCACTCATACTTGTAACACTTACAGAGATACAATTGCCGGTACGGTCTTGCTCTTTAGCAATTCCATGTAGACCACATCCGGGTATGATTTCTTCATCTTTTTGTTTGCCTCCTCACTTATCTTAGCAGGGGTTTTTGGCTAATAAGTTTTTGATGAGCTGGTAGAATTCTTCAGGCTCTTTGCCGATTGATAATAGTTCCATGGGGCACATGTCCTTTTGGTTGGGCTTCTGTATGCAAGGAACGGTCCTTGTCAGGTGATATTTGATGCCACGTTTACCCAGTACCTCCACCGCAAGGTAGCTGCCCAGCGGGCTGTAAACTTCCCGGCAATTGGCCTTGATACATAGTAGGGCGGCAGCCCGCCCCATTATTTTGTCGAAAATGACTACGTTTCGGTGATGGGAGGCGAACTTCTCCAGGTACTCGACCAGCGGCAGCAGACTGTCCTTGTCTGAGGCGAAGATGAGCTTGCCGCCTTTGTATACGTGGAGGGTATTACTGCTGGTGAGGAATTTATCGAATAAAGGTTGGTACACTATTTTCCCGCCATGTCATTCTGAGCGTAGCGAAGAATCTTACTCAGGGTAAACTCCGCGAAGAATCTAGGCTATTCACAAGGATTACTTGTTGATATTCTTCGGTCGCTCCGCTCTCTCAGAATGGCAGAGAATGAAACTCTATTAATAATAGACACAGGGATTATTACGCAGTTTTATTGTTACTTTTCACCTCTAGTTGCTGCAAATTTCCCCATCAGCCAGATTATGGCAGGTATAAACGCTAGCTGTATGACTATACCGGGCCAACCCTGCTTAACCGTTGACCAGAAGGAAGCCAGCGGATTCGCTTCCAGACCTAAGGGGCTGTAGCTTTGCCCGATAATAAGGTATATCACCGAAATTGCCAATAGTAATGCCAAGCGTCCGCCGATGATGGCTCCAAGTAGTGACCAAATTGTTCGCAGGTGGTATTTTTCGCGCAGTATACCGGCGATAAAGCCATAAGCTGAAACTTCTATTACGACCTGTGGCAAGACGTTTAGAGCCGGCATACCCGAGATGAAATAGCTTATCAGGGGCGTAAATAGACCGACAAGCAAGCCGGCACGCCAGCCAAACAGTAGCCCAGCAATCAATACGAAGATATGCATGGGCAGAAAGGTGGGACCCGCCAGATGGAACTGGTGGAAAACCCACGGCACAA
>Ga0315274_10004778_pt1 | contig 19883 bp, 17 predicted proteins | sample YL17G02_20_MG_FD_203700 | JGI IMG/M metagenome (GOLD analysis project Ga0315274, IMG submission 203700) | Sediment microbial communities from Yellowstone Lake, YNP, Wyoming, USA - YL17G02_20 | ecosystem: Environmental > Aquatic > Freshwater > Lake > Sediment | place: USA: Wyoming | collected... | reverse complement strand
CGGCTCAACGGTACAGAGCAGATAGTGATAGCCGTCGAAAGGCCAGTCCAACTCTGCGCCCCCGCCGCCCGAAATGAACACGGGCACGCTCCCGCTGCGATCCTCTGCATATGAGTGTATGTGGCTGGCAAACACGGCTGTGACATGATGTTTCTCAAGCACGGCCACCAGCTCGTCTGCCCCTTCCGCCAGGGCGTGATTCAGTCCCGGCCGGGGGTCACGAGGGGGCACGTGCATGCATACAAAGCAAACCGGAAACCGGTCCCGCAGCGTGCCGAGCGTCTCATCAAGCCACTCGATCTCATCTCGCGCGCAAGTTTCGGTTGCGCCGTCGAAAACGACGAATAGCGTATTGGCACAACTGAACCAGTAGCGGCGGGGCCCGAAGGCGCTCGTGTAGAGCCTGTAGCGCTCCACGGGGTCTTCGGAATGAGTGAGGATATCGTGATTGCCCGGCAGTGGAAAGAGTCGCAGGTCCCCGAGCTTCTCATCAAGTTCGTGAAGGACCCATTGGTAATCGCGCTCGGTGCAGTTCTTCACAATGTCGCCCGTGAGAACGAGGAATTGCACCCTATCGGCCTTTATCCTGCTGAGGATTGCCTCGAAGACCTCCATGTTGCCCCTGCAGTCACCGACAAGGGCGAATGTGTAGGGCGCCTCAGCCTCGATGTGACGGCCAACGGCCGGCAGTATGGGGGTCGCCTCTGCGCCCATCACGCGCCCCCAAAGCAGATGCGCCCCGAACAGCAAAGCAGCAGCGCCCAAGCAGAAGAGGGCGGATCGGGAAGGACGTCGAACCGAGTTAGGAATCCCCTGGCCAGAACGAGCGGGTGTCCCCCGCTGCCCCGGATCTTCCGCCGCTGCGTCAACCGGTGCCATTGATAGTAACCCGCTAGGCTTGTCTTGGACCCCCAAACGGCCAGACTGCCATCCTACTATGGCGGAGCGTCGCCTGTCCACGAACGCCGGACCATCCAGGTCATTGGGGCGGGAAAGCCTTCGGAAGGGACTCCGTGCCGCCAGCAGGCAACTTGTTCGCCAGCGCAGAAGGCCCCATGTTGGTTGCAGGACGGCGGCACAGCAACCAGTAACGCTTGCCCAGCGGCATGACTACCTCATAGCCGACTTCGGCCAGCACACCATGATAATCTTCCAGGCTGATGATGAACCTGTAAGGTGCCCCAGCAAGTTGCTCCGGACGTGCGAAGTTCACGAGAAGGCGATCGAGATAGTACGTCGCTTCCGCGCGAAGATACCACTGGCCGGGAGCGCGGCTCGGCCCGGCTGGAAAGCGGGGCTCGTAGCTGGCCACCGCGCTCCCCGGCTCAACACTGTCCAGAAACGGCCGGCACTCCACAAAGCCACGACATCTGTACGTGTGGAGAGGTACAGGCACAGTGGCAAACAATAGCACGAGAACCACGGCAGAGCGAGTTATGAGCACGGCCGCCGCGGCCCGTAGTCCGTTCCGTCTCACATCCGCTGGCTCTCCAGAGGCCCGCACTTGTCCAGTAACCGTTCGACCTCTTCTCGATTGTAGCCGACAGTGATCGGGCTGAGGGCTGACGCCGCGCCAGCCGCAACGGCCCAGCGCAGCGCAGTTGAGACATCGCCCGCCCTCTCCATCCCGTAGAGCCACCCCGCCAGGAACGCGTCGCCGCAGCCCACGTTGTTGCGCACCCGGGACTGGTCAATACGGCACCTCATTCCTTCACATCCGTCGCGACGGATCACGTACGCCCCGTCCGCACCGAGCGTGAGCAGAACCGTCCTCACCTTGTCCAGAAGCTCGGCCGCGCGCGCCGGCGCCTCTCCCCTGCTGACCTCCTCGCCGAGGCACTCGCCGAGTTCGAGCAGGTTGGGTTTGATCGTGTCGGCGCAGCCGCTCTCAACCGACGCGACGAGCGCATCGCCGCTCGTGTCAACCACCACGGACGCGCCAGCCTCGCGGCAGAGCGCCAGCAGCTCGACGAAATCCTCAGGACCAACGCCGGGGGGCGCGCTGCCCGCAAACACAACGCTGGGCCGCCGCCCGTCTGCCTTCGACCCGGCGACGACATCGGCAAGGGAGGCGCGCAGCCTCTCAAGGTCGGCCCCGGTAACCGTGAACCCCTGCTCCCTCAGGTGCGTTGTGGTGCCGTTCTGCGGATCGATGATGGTCGTGTTCGAGCGGGTCACGCCGTCAACGGCGCACATTGCGCACTCGGCGCCGCCGCGGCGCAGGCTCTCCCTGTATGCTTCCTGTTCGCCGCGTCCCACCAGCCCGCACGCCGTCGCATTACCACCGAGCAAGGCGAGGCCCCTGGCGACGTTGACGCCCTTGCCTGCCGGCACAAGCGCGACGAGCCGCGCCCGCGCGTGCTGGCCCACGCGAAAGTCTGGCACTTCGAGCGTTCTATCCGTCGTAGGGTTGAGCGTGACCGTTATGACCATGGCCTTTCTCCCAGGCCGGTCATTATAGGGCACTCGGGGGCTGGTGGGAAAGGCCGCAGCAGCCACACGCGGACACCGAGGAACCCGTCGCGCAGTTTGACCGACGACCCACGGGGCGCTAGAATGCTAGATCCATTTTCGATTTTGACGGCATCCTGAGTGAGCATGAGCATCCGGCAGCATGGGACTCCTGCGAGGACGACGACGAGGACGATTACTTTACCCTGAACCCTGTATTACTGGTGGCATCAGATGCACGACATTGTGATAGGCATTGACCTCGGCGCTACGAACATCAAGGCCGGGGTCGTGGGGGCGGACGGAAAGGTTCTGTTCCGCACTCGACTGACAACCGACGCGGACAAGGGCCCCGAGAACGTAGCCGACAGGATGGCCAGGGCGGCCCGGCAGTGCGTGGAGAACGTCGAGGGCGGGAAGAAAGGCGTGGCGGGCATCGGCATAGGCAGCCCGGGGCCGCTCGATCTTGAAAGCGGTGTGGTCGTGTTCGCACCCAACATGGACGGATGGGACAACGTCCCGCTCCGAGCGATGATAGAGGAACGCACGGGCCTGACCTGCACGATTGAAAACGACGGCAACGCGGCTGCCCTGGCCGAGCAGTGGGTCGGCGCCGGACGAGGCGCCAGCTCACTGGTCATCTTCACGCTGGGAACGGGCATAGGCGGCGGCATTGTGCTGGACGGAAGGGTATTGCACGGTGTCGGCGGCGTGGCGGCGGAGATGGGCCACATGAGCATCAACCCCGACGGACCGGTGTGCGGGTGCGGCAACAAGGGCTGCATCGAGGCCTACGCCAGCGCCCCGGCCATGGTGAGGCGGATGCGCGAAGCCATCGCCGGCGGGCGCAGCACCAGCCTGGCCGCCAGAGCCAAACGGCTCACATCCAAGGACATCTACGAGGCGGCCCTCGCCGGCGACGAGGCGGCGCGGGAGAACATGGAGATGACGGGCTTCTACCTCGGCGTGACAGTCACAAACATCATGCATCTGCTTAACCCCGAGGTGATCGTGTTCAGCGGGGGCGTGACGGCGGCCGGCGACATGCTTATGGCTCCGATCCTCCGGACCGTCGAGGAGCGCGCCATGGAGTCGTCTCGCAGGGGCGCAAGGGTCTGCTTCGCGGAGCTGGGTGAGGACGCGGGGGTGATCGGCGCGGCCCGCTCCTTCACGGTCATGCGGGAGGTTAAGAGCCTCTAAGTAGGCCGCGACCCGTCGCCGGCCCGCGGCAACTGGCCCCTTGCGCTTGCAATATGCGGAATCCGCCATATACTATGTAAAGAATCATCCCGCGAACTGAGCCCAGTCGGCGCTCGGGGAACCCTGACATGTCAAGAGTGTGTGAAATCTGTGGCAAGAGCACGGCGGCGGGCAGCAGCATCGCCCGCAGAGGACGGCCGAAACGTCTCGGCGGCGTAGGCCTCAAGACTACCGGCGTCACCAAGCGTAAATTCAGGCCGAACATCCAGCGCGTGCGCGCAATGGTGAACGGAGGCCCAAGACGCATCAAGGTCTGCGCGCAGTGCATCAAGAGCGGTCTCATCAAAAAACCCGCCTGATAGCCCCGACTATGCCCATCACGAGAAAACAGGTCGAATACGTCGCACACCTCTCGCGGCTCGACCTGAGCGAAGAAGAGAAAGACAGGATCGCCCACCAGCTCGACGCCATATTGGACTACGTGGATAAGCTCAACGAGTTGGACACTGAAGACGTGGAACCCCTCGTGCACGCCGCTGAGCGGCACAATGTCTTCCGACCGGACTGCGTCGGCGAGTCGCTCCCCCGGCAGGAAGCCTTGAAGAACGCGCCCGATCAAAGCGAAGGGTATTTCAGGGTGCCTCGGATCATCGACTAGGCGCGACCCCAGCCTGCGCAGGACCCAGCTACAAATCTCGCCTCACTGCACTGCCCTTCTCTCCAGCGCGTAGGCCATCAGCGAGTAGCACTGCGCCACGAAATCGCGCAGCCAGTCCAGAATCTCATCGAGCCCCTCTTCGATCCCGCAGCCCTCTGCCTGTGCAGCCCTGATGACTCCCTGCACGTGCGCAGGCAAGTCGCCGGTGCCCGGCAGGGAATCGCCTCCCGGGAGCGGCACTGGCACGAAGAGGCTGAGGTTGTATAGGAAGCTCAGGCGGGTGTACGCCGGATCGGGCTCAACGCGTGTCTGCTCCCACAACAGCTCGCTTACCGGGTGCGTGGCTGCGGAGGGAGCGCGATGCAGGGCCCTGCGGACGGTGTAGAACGTACACTGGCGCGTCATGCGCTCCGGCGGGTCAAGCCCTGCGTCGGGGAACAGACCGTAAAGGCAGACATTGACCTGCCGTCCGAGACCGTCCAGCACGTCCCAGCACTCGCGCAGGAAGGTATGGACCTCCATCTGGAGTCTCTCCGCCTCGGCGGAGGCGCTCAGCAGCAGGCCGACCCGCTCGCGCACATGAGCTGCGGTCTGAAGGCGATGCGCAACGAAAACCGCCAGCTCCCCGAGCAGAGCCAGCTCGCCGAGCGGCAGCGCCGCGTCCGCTGCCGCAAACAGCTCCTTTTCACCCTCTATGTTCATCTGCGCCCCGCGTTACGAGGGTACCCTCCACGTGGATTGTACGACATCGGACGCGCGGCCGGAAGCGAAAAATCCGCGCCCCCGGCTCCGCCACGATGAGAGGGCCCGGCCATGCAAGGGATCGTATGTGTTTAGCACGCACAGGACGGCACCTCAACGACAGGCCACGGCATTGCGTTGTCATCCTGAGTTCGCCGTACGGCGAACGAAGGATCTCGTCTTGGGCCGCGCTAACGGCGAGATTCTCTCGTGCTTCGCAGCGAAGCGCTGCTTCGCAGAGTAGCATCGGCCCGCCGCAGACAACGGGCCTCAGAATGACAAGCGGGCCCTATAGGCCCAGGCCAGGCTAAACACATACAAGGCATCTCGGTTTCGCGCAGCGCCGGCGTATGGTACAATCGCCTCCGTGCTCAACATCGCCGCCCGGAAGGAACGGATCCATGCCCGCCGTGAAGGCACTCGAGCTTGCCGACCACCTGGCGCAGGGCGACCTGAAGCCGGTATACGCCCTGGTCGGAGATGACGCGCCCCTTATGTCCGAGAGCGTCTCACTGCTCAGGCAGGCGGTGGACAGGCCGGAATTCCCAGGCAGCTCGATCCGCGACCTGGAAGATCCGCCTGCGCCGTCGGCTGTGTTCGACGAACTCCGTACGCTGCCCTTCATGGGCACCCCAGGGGTCAGGCTGGTCATCGTGCGGGCGGGCGACCAGTTCATGGCCGACCACGGCGAAGCGATTCTGACCTACCTCGAAAAACCCTCGCCCACGGGCGTGCTCGTGCTGTGCCATCGCCCCCCCGACGATCGCAAGGGACGCCAGGCAGAGACAGATGCCGCTCCGAAGGAGCAGGCGGACAAAGAGAAGAAGGCTGCAAAGCTGGCGAAGGAACTCACAAAGGTCATCGGGCGGATCGGAATGGTCGTGGACTGCGCCAGGGCCACGTGGGCAAGCGCCAAGGACTGGCTCCGCGAAAAAGCACGCGCCGAAGGCAAGACCTTCACCCCGGCCGCGGCCGACGCGCTGGTTGAGGCGGCCGGAGCGGACCCGGTGGCCTTGCGGGGCGAGCTGGAGAAGCTCATTGCCTTCGTCGGCGACGAGAGGACTGTGACCGAACGCGACGTCGAAGACGTGGTGCCGCAAAGCCGCTCCCGCTCCATCTTCGAGCTGAGCGATGCCATCGCGCGTTCCGACGCGGCGCGTGCGCTGGCCCTGGGCGAGCGACTGCTGCTCAGGGGCGAGGGCCCGGAGGAAATCATCGCGTTCCTGGCACGGCAGACCAGGAGGCTCGCGCAGGTCAAGATGATGCTGGATGGGGGCGCGACGGAGAAGCAGATTGCCCGCGAGATGTTCAAAGGCCGCGACTTCGCAGCCCGAAAGGAGGTGGCGGCTGCGCGCAGACTGACGGACGAATGGTTCGCCCGTCAGACGGCTGTCCTGGCAGAGGCCGACGTGTACGCGAAGACCACCTCCGTACAAGCAAAAGAGCAGGGCGTATGGATCAGCGCCCTGCTGGCCCGCCTGTGCCAGTGAGAGTTAGAGCCTCCAACAAAATGACCCGTGGCCGCGACGGGGTGTATTTCGCTGCAGGCCAAGGAGCGTTGGCGACGGTGCATAAGGAGTCCGAGCCTACTCCGCCGAAGCAGCTTCGGCTGCGAAGGCCGGATGCGCCAAGCCTCCGCGACACAGGGATGCAGCCAAAGACGCCCCGTCCCTTCGGGTTGCGCCTCGGGCCGGCGTCTGCGGTTCGGCAAGCTCACCGCCCCGAGCAACGTCGAGGGGCGGCGTCAGGGCGCCTCGCCGTGCCTGGCTCTGGCACGTCGTCGTCGCCCTTCCTTGCATCCATCCGGCCGGAGGCGCAACGCGGCTCACGCGGCATCTTGTTCGAGGCTCTCAACTTGCCCCCGCCGCGGCCGGTGCTTATCTGCTCAGGCCGTAGCAATCCAGGACCTGGAGCTCTTCTTCACGCTCATCAAGCTCGTCGAACCCGTCCTCATCCAGCAACCCCCGCATGAGTCCATTGCGGGGCTTGATGATCAGTTCTTCGTAACGTTTCTTGATGAGCCGTAAACGCAGATCAAGCATCCGCTCCTTTTCGCGGACCTGTTCGGCAACACCACCGTTCTTTCGTGACGCCATCTTTGGATTACCTGTTCCTACAGAATTACGACTCAAGCGGCAACCCGCTCACGTCCTGACTGCAAGCGAAACTTGCCGCAACTTGGAACTGCTTGTGCAGCAGATTTGAAAGCGGGGCACTGAAGCGCCGTATAGTCGCGCCTCACGCAAAACCCCCGCTGCCATGCAGCCTGTCAAGGCGATATGAATCCCGACAAAGCGGGGCTAATATTACGTACTCCGGGGGGCAATGTCAAGACTTTTTTTTGAATTTCCGAACTCACATAGCCGTCGTATGTATAGAGACCGGGACGCCGAGCCATTCAATGGGCACAGGACAATCAGCGATGCAGCCGTTCTCGTTTCGCCGGCTCCCCTCCGTGCCGCTCCCCTGTCACGCCAGGCCCGCGCGGTTGATAATCTCGGGCACCAGGTGGTCCCAACCCAGCGGCATGATGTGGACGCCCTGGCAGATGTCCTTGAGCTGCCCTATGGCCTCCACTGCGATCTGCACGGCGGTTTCGCCTGACTTGGTCGCCTCCTTGCCCGCCTTCAGCCGCTCTATGAGATGCTCCGGGACGTTTACCCCCGCCACGTTGGCGTTCATGAAGCGGGCCATCCCGACGGACTTCAGGAGCACGAGGCCGGCCAGCACGGGGACGCCGAAACCCCTCACTTTATCCATGAACTCCGCGAACCGGTCAATGTCATAAACGGCCTGTGTCTGGAAGAACCGGGCGCCGGCCTGTATCTTCTTCTCCATGCGCATTATCTGTGGCTCGACGGGCTCCGCGCCGGGCGTGACCACGGCGCCGGGGAACAACCGGGGCGCGCCATCGAGCTCGTTGCCGGCCATGTCATGGCCCTCCATGAGGCCCTTGACGGCGCCGAGAAGCCCCACCGCTTCGAGATCAAAGACCGGTTTGGAATCCTTGTGATCTCCCATGACGTTGTGGTCTCCTGTGAGGCACAGGACGTTCTCGACGCCCAGCACGTGCGCGCTGAGCAGTTCGCTTTGCAGGGAGAGGCGGTTGCGATCGCGGCAGACCATCTGGAGGATCGGCTCAAGACCCCTGTCAAGCAGCAGTCTGCACATGGCCAGCGAGCCGACCCGCATCACGGCGCTCTGGATGTCGGTCACGTTGATGGCGACGACCTTTCCCCTCAGATGCTCCGCGTCCTCGAGGCATTTCTCCACGGCGACCCCTTTGGGCGGACCGATCTCGCCGGTAACAACGAACCCTCCCGCCGCCAGGGCTTCCGAGAAACTACTCATTGTCATCTCCTTGCTTCTGGGGAGCATCAACAGCCCAGAGAGAGCTGGTCTTCATTTCGTAGGAGGGCAGGTAGCGGCCGTATTTCTTCGGCGCCACCGTCACCTTCATCTGCTCCAGTGCTCCCAGATCCTTCAGGCGCATGTAGATCCTGTGCCAACCGCAGTCTCGCTTGCTGTCCACCTCGCACTTGCCGTCACTCGTTGCGCCGCCGCAGGGGCCGTTCACCATGCTCTTGGAGCAGCCCGTGATGGGACAGATGCCGCCGGTCTTGTCCAGGAGGCAGTCCCCGCACTCGGCGCACCGCTCGCTGGACATCCACGTGCCGGGCGAGCCGCCCAGATTCAGCGTGTTACAGGCCGGGCGAACCCGTTTCAGCACGGAGTCCGCCACGCACTGCACGCCCACGCCGCAGGTGGAAACCAGAACGCAGTCGGCACCCATTATCTGCGGCGCGAACGGCCTGAGCTTCGAGCGGATGAGCGATTTGTCGCACAGGAAGTCCACGCTCGCCTGCCCGGCGATCTCCTTGCCGCCTCCCTGAAGCAGCTCGACCAGGGCTGGCAGCTTCTCCGCGCCGCCCCTCTCGCAGCCCCTGGCGCATCCGTCACAACCGACCAGGAACACCCTGGAATCGCCCTTTAGCTGCTCCAGGATCTCCTCGTTCGGCTTGAGTTCACTGACTAGCATTGCCACGCTCCTTGAAGGTCTTGTTGAGCTGTCATGCTTATCATCTCCGCGCGGCCCTCGCGCACCATATCCGGCAGCGCTGCCCGACACGTCTCGGAAAGCTCGGTTCCAGGCGAGATCTCCGCGGGCTCCATCGCGACCACGCGCACCGACTCAAACCCGTTGCCCATCGCCGACTCGAACCGGATCAGGCCGGCCAGGCTCACGTCGTGAAGCGAAACGCCCGGGGCATCCTCTTCAAGCGCATCCAGCGAAAGGCGATAGACTGAGCCGGGCTGCCGGCCGACGCGGATTGCGTCCAGGACGAGAACCCAGCGGCAGTCCCTCGCGCGCCACACAGCGCTCCAGGCGTCCGTGCCGCCGTCAATCCATTCCACTCCGTCGCCCTGCCACTGCCGCTCCAGGGCGCGCAGAGCGTGTATCCCGACGCCGTCATCCTTCATCAGCAGGTTGCCCATGGCGACGACGGCGAGCCGGTTCTTTTTCCCGGAAGGCTTCACTGCTCTTCCCTCACCTCACACCACCGGCATCTCGACTCTCACGCAGCCCTTCGGGTGCATCACGTGCACCGCGCACGCCAGGCACGGGTCGAACGAGCGGATGATTCGGACCAGCTCATACGGATTGTCGACATCGTTGAGCTTCACATTCTCTATGGCCTGTTCGATCGGGCCGGGCGCACCGTCGGCGTCCCGCGGCGAGCCGTTCCACGTGGTCGGGACGACCGCCTGGTAGTTGGCTATCTTGCCGCCCTCAATGACGACCCAATGCCCGAGCGCCCCGCGCGGGGCTTCCGTCAGCCCCATGCCCCGCCCTTGCTTCGGGACTTCCACGCGGATGTTGCAGGGCTCTCCGGGACGGAGCGCCAGCAGCCACTCCTGCAGGGCCTGCGCGACGAGCTTCGCTTCCAGAGCGCGGGCTGCGTGGCGACCCAGAGTCGAGTTCAGTTTGCCGACCCCGACCCCCGCCGCGCGGAGCAGCCCGTCAACAGCCGCCTTCGTCCTCGCGTTGCCCTTGCCGTAGGAGACCATGGTGCGGGCGAGGGGACCGACCTCGCACACTCGCCCCTCGTAACGCGGCGACTTGAGCCACGAGTAGGCACCCTGCTTGCCGCGGTCAGGCTCCGTGCGGCTCTCGAACGGCGTATCGGCCGCGCAGGCGTCGGCGTAGTACGAACTCTCAACCTTCTCGGCGATCTTGTCCGGCACGAATTGCTCGACCTGCCGGCCGACCTCAACCACGCCGGAGTCGAACAGCGCAGCGCCCGCACCTGCGAACCCGCCAACGGACAGGAAGCGCCCACAACCTGCGCCAATATCCACATAATCGGCGTACCTCCTGGTGAGCAGGAGAATGTCGGGGATATAGCAGCGATCGATGAACTCCTCGATCCTGCGCACGTATGAGAGGGCGGCGATCACCTTGTCAGCCGTCACCTGGGTCGCCACGCCGCCGACCACAACGGTGCACTGATGGGGCATCTTGCCGCCGAAGATGGCAACCAGTTCGTGTGCGTTCTTCCTCACTTCCAGGGCCTCGACGTAGTGCTTGACGGCCGCTCTGTTCTCGTCCGCCGAGAGCCGGTAGTCGCCCTCGTAGCGGGGCACGAAGGGCGCGAGGCTCCCCCGGCCTATGAAGTCCTTCACCGAGAGCAGGTCAGAGTCGCTGCCTGCGTAGTCCTTGACGGCTGTCACGTCAACGTAATCCAGCGCGGCAAGGTGGTAAAAATGCAGAATGTGCGACTGCATGAAGTTGGAGCCCAGCATGATGTCACGCAGGAGCAGGCCGTTCGGGGGGATCCGATCCTTCAGGCCGAACGCCTCATCCAGCGCCCTGGCGGACGCGGTAGCATGCGCCTGTGGGCATACTCCGCAGATGCGCTGCGTATAGATCGGGGCGTCACGCGGGTCACGTCCCCGAAGTATGATCTCCAGGCCCCGGAAGAGCGTGCCCGAACACCGCGCCTGGGTCGTGAGCCCGTTTTCCTGTTCTACACGCACCGCGAGGTGACCCTCGATGCGCGTGACGGGGTCAATCGTGATCGTCGACTTACTCATTCTCACCTCTCGATTTCACAGTCTCACCAATCTTTGGCAGTGCGTCCTCCGGCAGTTTCTGGTAGAACGGCATCATTGCGTCAACGTATTCCGGCTGGGTGCATCCGTTGCAGGGACCTCCGGCCTTCACGCACCAGTTGGTGCCGTCATTCCACTCGCGCAGCGGGCAGTCCGCATAGGTGATCGGCCCCTTGCAGCCGACCTCGTGGAGGCACTCTATGTCGCCCGGCTTCTCGGCGAACTTGCCTTCGTCGAAGTACGCCCTGCGCGGGCAGTTCTCGTGTATCAGCTTTCCGTAGATGGACAGCGGCCGCCCGAGGGCATCCACGGCGAGCTTCGAGGCGTCACCGCCGGCCAGCAGGTATTCGCCGATGGTTGTCGTGATCCAATCAGGGTGGGGCGGGCATCCGGGAACGTTGACGATGGGTGTATTGATTCCGTTGTCGGCGGCTACCTGTGCGGCCGAGCGGTAGCGACCTGGGTTGGGCGCGCCGGCCGGAATCCCTCCGAACGATGAGCACGTGCCCACGGAGATGATGAGGGCGGCCTTCCGTGCAAGCTCGACGAACTCATCGAGCATCGTAACCTCTTCACCTCCGCTCTCCCCCACCATGCAGAACTCCTGATTCTCCGGGATGGCGCCTTCCACCGCCAGCACGAAACCGCCCTTCGGCAGGCCTTCCAGCACATCAAACGCACCCTGCCCCTGCCCCGCCATCAGCGTCGTGTGGTAGACGAGGCTGATGTGCTTGCCGGGTAGTATCTGGTCCACCAGGATGTTGCGCAGCGAAGGAAAAGCGGAGTTGGCAAGCGAGACTGTACACCCGGAGCAGCCTCCTCCCTGCAGCCACACGACTCGGATCTCCTGTGCCGCCATCTCTGTCTCCTTGACCTAATGAGTCTTGCACATTAGGGTGGCGAGAACTCCCCCAGAAGCGGGCGCGGCCGAGACGGCCGCGCTACCCAATAAACGGGTAGGCGGAGCGTCTCGCTCCGCTGCTGGGCGCAACACCCAGTGCCACTCCATCACGCAAACCCCAGTAACCCGGGCCTCCGGTGCCAGAGGCGCGCGGGATGATGTCCGATAGCCGATCGAGACGAAGCAAAAAGCCCTGTATGCTACCCCCCTTCCACATTCCTGTCAAAGCAAAGGAATGCAGGAAAAGACCTGTTGTTGACAACGCCGAAGGCCCGGTTTACGATTGGGCAGCATGTCCCACTGCCATGAAGGGAGACTGTGAGATGGGCAAGGCCGACAAGCCGAAGGACGCGGCGGCGGGCTCTTGCGTGCGCTTTCAGCCGATCCCCCTTGCCTTCAACTACCCCACCGCCGGCCAGCAGGATGAGACGGCCGAGCGGGCGCGCAACATGCCACGCGGCCGCCAGCGCTTCTGGGGCATCCCTTTCAAGCTCGCGCCCAGGCGCGAGGCCGCGAACGCCCTCCGACCGCGCAAAGGCAGGGGGACGGTCGTGGCAGTCGGATCCAAGGCCACGCACCTGTGCTTCCTGCACTTCTGGGAAGGGCCGCCCGATGCGAAGTTGGGCGACGCGGGCGGCGAGCTGGTCGGCGAGTACGTCCTCCGCTATGCCGACGGACAGACTGTCACAATGCCGGTCCGCTCGCGCTTCGAGATAGGCTGGCAGGCGCCGCCCTTCGGGGCGTACCTGTACGCCGGCGTGCGCTACGAGGGGTTGGCGGTCATGAACTTCATGAGTCAGGAGGCGCGCAAGAGCATTGATTGGGGCATACTTCAGACGGACGCGACCAGAGGACGCATCAACGAACCGTGCATTCACGCCCTCATCAACCCGCGCCCGGCGGAAAAGATCGAATCCGTCCTGATGCGCAGCACCCACAAGTCGCCGTTCGGCGTCCTTGGGCTGACGCTCTACGAGGGGCCGGGGCATCCTTTGCGCCACAACGCAAGACGATACTTCAAGCTCGACCTGCCTGACGGGGCGCAGGTCCAATCCATGGACGTTGACCTGGGTGTGCTGGTGCGCGACGCCGGCGCCGCGTCGCCGCGCGGCAGGGAGTGGCTGGACTCCGTCGAAGCGGGACTCGGCGTCCCCACCGCCGAACCCAAGGACGAGCGCACTCGCCTCCTTGAGATCAGCGCGGCTGACGGAGCAACGCTGACAGTCAATACCCGCAAGCGCAAGACGACGCAGACCTACAGCCTGAACATCGGCGAGGCAAGCGCCCGCGGCGCAAGCGCGGACAGGGACGTGCGCCTGGAGGTGGTCCACCCTGGGCGCACCTGGGTGCACGTAACCGTCAAGGATGAGAAGACGGGCAAGCCGATTCCCGCGCGCGTCCATTTCTCAGGCCCCAACGGCGAGTACTACGCCCCCTACGGCCATCACACGGTCATCAACGACTGCTGGTTCGAGGACTACGGCGCGGACATCAAGCTGGGACAGATGAGCTACGCCTACGTGGCCGGCAAGTTCCAGACCAACCTGCCCGTGGGCGAGGTGTACGTCGAGGCGACCAAAGGCTTCGAGTACCAACCGGTCAGGCAGAAGATCGAGATCAAGCCCGGGCAGCGGGCGCTGGAGCTGTCGCTTCGGCGCTGGTCGGACTGGCGCTCAGAGGGCTGGGTGACGGCGGACACGCACGTGCACTTCATCAGCCCCCACACGGCCTGGCTACAGGGACAGTCGGAGGGGCTGAACCTCATCAACCTGCTGGCGAGCCAATGGGGGCGCCTGTTCACCAACGCCGGCGACATCACGGGCGAGGTGGGCGTCGAAAAGGACGACACGATGGTCTGGGTCGGCACTGAGAACCGCAACCACATGCTCGGACACATCTCGATGCTCGGCACGCACGGCGAGCCGGTCTATCCGATGTGCTGCGGAGGGCCGAGCGAGGCATACATCGGCGATCCGGATGAGCGGGCCATGGCCGAATGGGCGGACGAGTGCCGGCGCAAAGAGGGCGTCGTCATCCGGCCGCACTTCCCGGGCCCCAACCTCGAAAACCCCGTGGACATCGTGCTGGGCAAGTTCGACGGCCTTGAACTGCGCAGCTTCGACGTGCCCGCGAGCGGCCCGCTCGACGCCTACTGCCTGACTGAGTACTACCGATACCTGAACTGCGGCTACCGCGTCGCCTGCGTGGGCGGCACGGACAAGATGTCCGCAGGCATGCCCGTCGGCGGCGTGCGCACCTACGCCCGGCTCGACACCGGTTGCCCCTTCGACTTCAAGAACTGGGGCGACGCCGTGAGGGCCGGACGCACCTTCAGCTCCTCGGGGCCGCTGATTGACCTGAAGGTGGAAGGCAGCGGCATGGGAGAGGAGATTGCCCTCACCGGCGGCGCAGGCACCGTGCAGGTCACTGCGCGCGCCGAGTGCGCGTGGCCGATACACAGGCTGGAGCTGGTCATGAACGGCGCTGTCGTCGCGGAAGCAACGGCGGGTGAGGGCGCAAGGAAACTTGAGCTGCGCGAGAAGGTCCCGGTGAAGGGCTCGTGCTGGTTCGCAGCGCGCTGCGGCAGCAACCTTAAGGTTCAGCACTGCTGGCCAATCTTCGTCGCCGCCCACACATCGCCCGTCTACGTCGTCGTGCCGGGCACCGAACTGTTCAGCCCAAGCGACGCCACCTACATGCTCACGCTCATTGACGGCGGGCTGACTTACCTGGATACGCTGTCGGTGAAATACGACGAGAAGCGCCACCGCGAGATGAAGGCCATCTTCCAGCACGCCAAGGAACATCTCGAAGGGCGAATGCATCATCACTGAGGACATAAGCAGTCAGCGGTCAGCCGTCAGCAATCAGCCAACGGCTCTCCGTTCAAACAGCCTATCGGGTCCGGACGTGAAAGACTTCAGGAAACTGGAAACGTGGCGGAAGGATGTACGGGGACACCTTGCAGGCCCGCACGGTGTCCCCGGCAAGGAAGGCACCCTCACCCTCCCCTCTCCCACCGGGAGAGGGAAAGGGAGAGGGGCTGCGGCGTTCCCTTTGTTATCGGAACATCAATAAAGCTGTTGGACAAGGAAGCCTTCCAAAGCCTCCAGACCGACACGGTCGAGGTTAAGCGAATGTTGGCTTCTCTGCTTCGTACGCTTAAAGCTGACCGCTGAGCGCTGATCGCTGATAGCTCTTTCTTCCCCCGGAGGGTCAAGTCATGAAGCTTGCCTGCTGCGCGTATTCCTACCGTGACCTGCTCACGACCGGAAAGATGACGCTTGAGCAGTTCCTGGACACGGCCGTGGAACTCGGCCTGGACGGCGTGGAGCTGACGCAGTACTACTTCCCCGAGGAAACCCCGGATTACCTCCACCACATCAAGCGTGAGGCGTTGGTGCGCGGGCTGGACGTATCCGGGACGGCCGTGGGCGGCGATTTCAGCGATGCCGATAGAGGCAAACGCCGTGGGCAGATCGAGCACGTCAAGGACTGGATCGCGAAATCCGAAATGCTCGGCTCGCCCGTGATGCGCGTGTTCGCCGGAAGGGCGCCGGACGGTGTCCTCCGGTCGGTCGCCGAGCAGTGGGTGCGTGACGCTCTGGCAGAATGCGCCGAGGTCGGCGCCGCGCACGGCGTGGTGCTGGCGCTGGAGAACCACCTCGGCCTTACCGGTGATGCCGAGGAGACCCTGGCGCTGGTCGAGCCGCTGGACAGCCCCTGGGTCGCGATCAACCTCGACTTCGGCAACTTCAGGGGCGACATGTACGAGCAGTTTAGGCGCTGCGCGCCACGCGCCGTGACCACGCACGCAAAGGTCGCCGTCGCCCAGGGAGACGCCCGGGAACAGGTGGACTACCGCCGCGTGGTGCGGATCATGCGCGAGGCGGGCTACCGGGGTTACATCTCGATCGAATACGAGGAGCGCGGGGACCCGGTCGCCGGCGTCTCGCACTTCGCAGCGTACCTGCGAGGCTGCCTCGTGGACGCTTGAGAACGGGCGGGCGGCGCTTTTGACACGGTTCGCTCCACCGATATAATGCAGTGATGGTGGCGGGGTAGCTCAGTTGGCAGAGCAGAGGATTCATAAGCCTCGGGTCGGGGGTTCGAGTCCCTCCCCCGCTACCATTCGTCCGACGGGTTGGCCGAATTGGTCTGCCCGTTCGCCTTCGTCCGCTAGGACGTGGCGAACGCATGTCGCCTGTAGGTCGGGGCTCGCCGCAGGCGAGTGAAGTTCGAGTTTCAGCCGCCCCTGGCGGCCCCTCCCCCGCTACCAACATTGAAGAAGACTCCGCGGTCGGGGCCAGGTCTCCTTAGCCCCAGCCATCGCCGTCGGGCGTTCTCTCCTGGCGTTCTTCTGCCAAACCAAGAAGCCCGAAGGCTCAGACAACGTTCTCCAGACAATCGGGCTTGATCATTCAACGCCTGACGGCCGAACCGTCAGGCTTGAGTCGTCAATGCCAGTTGTCCGTTACCCGCTAGTCACGGCGGAGAATACCTTCAGCCTGTCCCAGAAATCCGGGAAGGACTTCTGTACGCACTGCTCGTTCTCGATCACCTGATCGCCGGTGGCTAAGCCCGCAATCGCGAAGCTCATCGCGATCCGGTGGTCGTTATGCGGGTCGATCCGCGCGCCGTGCAGCTCCCGCCTGCCTTCGATCACCAGGGAATCCCCGTCGCATCTTGCTACCGCGCCCATCTTCCCCAGTTCTGACGTGATCACGGCGAGCCGGTCGCACTCCTTGTGCCGCAGGTGCGCAACGTTCCTCAAGGTGATGGTGCCCTCCGCGAACGCTGCCGCCACGGCAATGGGGGGCACCAGGTCTGGCGTGTCGGCCATGTCATTGGTAATGGCCTGCAAAGGATGCCCCTCCACGCGGACGGCACCCCCTTCTTCTGACACGGCACAGCCCATATTCGCCAGGAACTCCAGGAAACGGCGGTCGCCTTGGACAGTGTCCGGCGACAGCCCGCTAACGGTCACCACGGACTGACAGATAGCGGCCGCCAGGAAGAAGAACGACGCGCTGCTGTAATCGCCTTCTATCTTTACCCTTAAGGGTAGGTACGCTCTCGTCGCCGGCACGCACACATGCCGGGAGTCTAGTCGTTCGACTCGGACACCGAATCTGGACATCATCTGGATCGTAATGTCGAAGTATGGGCGCTCTGTCATGGGGCCCAGGCAGCTCAAGATTACGGCGTCAGCGGCAAACGGGGCCGAGATCGCGACAGCGCTGAAGTACTGCGAAGTTATGTCGCCGCGCATCTCCGCTACGCCGCCTCGTATGCCTCCCCCCATCACCTTCAATGGCAGGAAGCCTTCTTTGCCCAGGTAATCCATCTGGCACCCCAGCTGGCGCAGCCCGCTGACAAGCTCGTCAACTGGCCTCTCCGTGATGCGCTGGCCACCAGTGATCACCAGCGGTTTCTCGGACAGGCATGCCGCCGCTGTGAGGAAGTTCATGCCCACGCCGGATTCTCCGACGTTCAGCTCGTCGGCACGCGGGCTGTAGGCGCCGTCGCAGCCCGAAACGATGACGCGCTCCTCGTCGACCCGGACCTCGACGCCCAGACCCCTCAAGCACTCGATCACGTTGAGCTGGTCCTTTCCGAGGAGTGGCCGCTCTATGACGCTCTCCCCATTGGCGAGCGAGCCGATCACAAGTGCCCGCAAGGTGTGGGCCTTCGACGGTGGGGCCTCCAGCGCGACCTCATAGTTCCGTATCTTCTCAATGTGCTTCATGGGCTTTGCTGATTCACACTATCTGCTGGCAGGTCTTGGTATTCCCAGGTTTGCGCTGTCTCGGTGGTAACATGAGTCACCTTGCCACTCTCGAAGCGTATTGTAACGGTTCCGTAGAACCCGCGCATCACCAACGACGCCAGGAACTTGAACAGCCTTTCACCCTTGGACATCGGCGGCCTCCTCTGCCGCAACGATCCGCTGGCCCTTCCGCCCCGTGAACTGATGAGCCTTACTGCGGACAGGTAAGCAATGAAGCCCCCCGACCTGACAGCTTCGGCTTCATGCACCAGGGGCCAGGTGAGGCGTTTCGGACGGGACGATGTTGACAGGCCGCTGGACCCGGCGTAGATTAACACCCCCAGCGGGATGAATCCCGCTGCCGGAAGGTCGTGCGGGAAATCCCCTGTGATGCGAAGCCGTTCTCGCTCTGGTCTGAATGACGCGGAGAGAAACACACACATGAGCAACGTGCCGATGACAAGACCTGAGGAGGCGCTGGCGATCCACGATCAGCGCTACGGCCACAGCGTGACGTTCGTCGGCCTTGAGGGGGGGCGGATCCTCCTCTATGGCAGCAGCGAGTTCCTGATCAGCTCCGACGGCGGCCTGACCTGGGGAGAGCCCTATCCGGCCAGGGACGAGAACGGCGAGAGCATGCCGGGGCACTGTGCCTGCCTGGTGAACCTGTCCGGCGGCGCCATCGGCCTGGCAACGATGCGTCCGAAGGCCGCTCTCGACAGCCGGGGCAAGACGGAGATGGTCTTCCGCACCTCCGAGGACGAGGGCAAGACCTGGTCGCCGCCGGTCGTGATGAACCAGTGCCTTCTGCCTGCCCACGCCCTTCAGGACACGATGATCCGGACTGAATCGGGCCGCATCATCCTGCCGGCCTACTTCGTCATCGGGCAGGGCATCTACCACTATGAAGGCGCGCCGTGCGTGGGCGGCTACCTGAATGGGAACTTCGTCTCCGCCGACGCGCACTTCCATGACCCGCATTTCTCGGCCAGCTACGTGCTCTACAGCGACGACGAGGGCAAGACCTGGCAGCCGAACCGCAACGGCGAGCTGTTCATCGTGAGGAACGAGGTCAAGGAGTTCTGCGGCGCGCCCGAGCCGTCCGTTGTGGAGTTGACGCCGGGGAAGCTGATGATGATCGTTCGCACGCGGCTCGGTAGGCTCTTCCAGGCGTGGTCGGAAGACAACGGCGAGACCTGGTCGCGCCTCGTGCCCACCCAGCTCGCGGGCACCCAGGCGCCGGGCCAGATCAGGAAGTTCCCCGGCACGGGTCACCTGTTGGTGGTCTGGACGCAGCATAGCCACGAGGAGGTGCGCAAAGGCTTCATTCGCACGCGGCTCTCCTCTGCCATCAGCCGCAACCAGGGCGGCGTATGGGAGCACTTCCAGAACGTGGAGTCCCTGCACGAGGAGACACACGTCGAGCCCGGCCCGATAGAGGTCGTGAGGCCGGAAGGGCGCTATCCGACGGCGCAGGGTGCTGCTGCCGAGTGCGATCCCAGGTACGTGGTGCCGCTTCCTGAAGGCTACGGGCGCTGGTCGTACCCGAGCGTTTTCGTGGCTGAGGACCGCGTGCTCATATCACACACCTACTCCGTTCACGACTCGCGCACGGGGGAGATCTGCACCCCGCCGAGCGGGAGCAAGCTCAAGGTGCTCCCCATCAAGTGGTTCTACGGCGGGGACGACCCGAACAGGGAAAGCTCCGTGCTGAAGAAGATCGCCAGCATGGCACCGCATCCGTAGATGTCTTATTGATCTTCCGGTGAAGAAAGGAAAGACGGTTCCCTTTCCCTCTCCCGGCGGGAGGTATGTGTTTAGCCCGCACAGGACAGAGAGAACGCGCTACAGTCAAGCCCGAAGGGCGACAGCGTGTAGCCACGGGCGTCAGCCCGTGGTTGCAAGGATAAGGACACCTTCAAGCCCCCGCAGGGGGCGACAGATGCTACTCTGCGAAGTAGCTCCCTGCTCTGCGAGCCTACTCCGCCGAAGCAGCTTCGGCTGCGAAGGCCGGAAGCCGCTACGCAGGGCGAAGCAGAGTCGCTACG
>Ga0315274_10004774_pt1 | contig 19887 bp, 40 predicted proteins | sample YL17G02_20_MG_FD_203700 | JGI IMG/M metagenome (GOLD analysis project Ga0315274, IMG submission 203700) | Sediment microbial communities from Yellowstone Lake, YNP, Wyoming, USA - YL17G02_20 | ecosystem: Environmental > Aquatic > Freshwater > Lake > Sediment | place: USA: Wyoming | collected... | reverse complement strand
AACGGCGGGGCGGGCGGGGGGGCGGGCGGGGGCGGGACGGTCGGCGGGTCGGGCGGAGGCGGGGGCGGGGGCGGGGTAATCCTCGTCTGCGCGCGTACGCTCGTCCTCCAGGCCACGGCCGTCCTCGAGGCCATTGGCGGCGACGGCGGGCCGGGCGACACCGTGGGCGCGGACGACGGGGGCGGCGGGGGCGGGGGCGGCGCGGGCGGCCGGATATTCCTCGTCTACGAGCAGCTGTACGACTACGGGGCTCTGTTCGACGTCGATGGCGGTCTGGGCGGGGTCAAGGGGTCGGCGAGCGCCGGGGACGGCGTGGCGGGAAACCGGGGGTCGATCAGCCTCATCCGCCTCATATAGGACAAATATGTACGAGTGCCAGGAATGCGGGGGGCGGAGCGGGGTCTACCTCGAGCTCTGCCCCTATTGTCTGTGCGAGAACACCTTTTTCCCGCTCGTCGGCGGGGCGAGGAGGGCGGTCAAGGTCGTGGACTCGGGGATTATCACCGCCCGCGAATTGAAAAAACAGGGCGCGCACAAATGCCACCTGGATGGCCCGTGGGCGCAGATATTTCCCGAGGGCTTCGGCCAGCCGCTTTACATTGTGCTCTGGGGGCCGCCCGGGGCGGGCAAGAGCACGCTGGCCCTCAAATTGGCCGACACGTGGGCCGGACGCGCCCTGTACTGGCCGGCGGAGGAGGGGTTGGGCTGTACGGTCCGCCAGCGGGTCGCCCGGCTCGACGTGCAGCGCGTTGATTTTTATGTACCGGTCAGCTTCGAGAGCCTGCTCGCCCAGGCGGCCGACTACGATCTGATTGTCGTCGACAGCGCGCAGCACTCGGGGATCGACGCGGCGGATTATCGAGAAAACTTTATCAACGCCGGGAAGTCGCTGATCCTCACCGTCCAGATACGGGGCGACGGCGAGATGCGGGGGGGCAATGTTTATGCCCACGAGTCGGATATCGCGGTCGAGACATACGAGTATGGGCGATTCCGGGTCGACCGCAAAAACCGGTTCGGCGGGCTGTTCGAGGGGGTGTGGGATGATCTGCCTGGCGTGTCTGGAGAATAGTCTGGTCGTCCGCTATGAGCGGTCCGGCCGGATTTATCTTGAATGCGGGTCGTGCCGGGCTATAATGAACGGCGTGGGCGTCCGCGGGGCGGTCGCCGCCAATTTTGTTTCCGAGTTACTCGAGCAGATAGGGGTTGAGCGCGTGCGCGCGATTATCGAAGATTATCTGGACGAGATCAGACACGGCCTGGTCCGCCCGGCCTTCGACCTGCCGGCCGCGGAGCCCGCGTCGGTCGACCAGGAACGGGAGGGCTCATGATCGGCCGCGTTATCGGCGTGGCCGGCGGGCACGTGCTTGGCCGGTACAGGGATTTGTACGGCAATCCGCTTGCCGACCTGGAGGCCGCGCGCCTGATCGGCGACCCGGCCGAGAAGCTTTATCGGCTACGCCGCAAGCAGAGCGCCCTGCGCGCCCGCAAGCAGGTGCTGAACCAGATTGGGAACGCAGTAGGCGGGCAGCCGCCTGCCCGGGCGAATGTTCTGGGCTATATCGTGGTCGGGCTCGCCGTCGGGCTGTTCGCCACGATTTTCACGCTCAAAGGCAGACTGTAGGAGGCTGGAATTGGGTTCACCGCGTTCTACGCGGATGTCGAAAAAGTTTCCGAACGCGTTCTGCGCGAGGATGCGTTCGGGAAATAAATGGAGATGATCATGGCCGTACCCGCACGACGCGACCTGACCGCCCAGCGGTATCAGGTAGAGGCGGAAGAGCAGGGGCTTAAGGCCCGGGAATTGGGGATTGGCCTGGCCGCCCTGGCCCAGGGGTGGACCAGGGTGAAAACCGCGCTGCCCTACCTGGCGGTCGGCGGGGTCGTCGGCTGTCTGCTCGGCGTCTGGCTGTTGAAAAAAAGAAAGGATTAGAGATGGTTGTCGGCGCGTGTTACGAGAGCACGGTGGTCGACCAGCTCGAGAAGAAGATTTGAAAATCAGTCAGAAGATTCGGGATCGCCGAACCAAGCGTGTGGGGCTGGGCGACGTGATAGCCCGGTTGACGCGCGCGGCCGGCGTCGAGCCGTGTGCCGGGTGTAAGGGTCGTCAGAGGTCGTTGAACAGGCTGAAGATCAGCCGATAGGAGGAGGCAAATATGTTTACAGTAGTTTACAGAAGAAAAGATTACGATAAAATTAAATTAGCCTTCGGCAAAAAACCCATTGCTGAACTGCCGTGGGCGCTGGAATATAGAGGTAAATTTCAGGTCGATATGTTGGAAGACGCTTTGTCTTTGGGGTTGGTATTGTACGGCTATGAAAAGAATTGGGGGTTTGTCTGTGACGGTAAATACTTTGCTCTTATAGAGACGGTCGCTAACGGTAATATACCGGAAAATCCCGAAGACCAGGAAGCAGTTGAATACATTAAATTATTGAGGAAGGTAAAGAGGAAAATGGGAATTCGTTATCTATAAATGATTGGGCGATGTGATAGTCCGGTTGACGCGCGCGGCCGGCGTCGAGCCGTGTGCCGGGTGTAAGGGGCGTCAGAGGGCGTTGAACAGGCTGAAGATCAGCCGATGAAAAGGAGAAAAAAACAATGTCGATAATTCTTGGATCAAAAGGACTTTTATTGATCCCCGCAAAAAAAGGATTCCACGCGATTTATACACATGGTGATAGTTCCCCCGGACACCATTTGCCAATATTAAATTCATATTATAAAACAACAGAACAGATCGCCTGGTTGTTAAAGTACGGAAAAGGCGGAATACGTGAACTTGACAAACCGTCGAAAATTATTTTTTATTCACCGCTGCCGCCAAAAATGGTTTATTCTCATAATGATATATTAAAATTAATAAATAAGGCCGCGATGGATTATGTTTATCTTTATTCTAATAAACTCTGGTTTAAAATATATAGTAAAGAAGAATAGTAAGCATTGAGCCTGAACTAATGGGGTAGATTGTTCTGATGAAGATCACACTCAAAAAAGCGGTCGAGGTCGGGAACGCACTGGGCCTGGACTGGCGGCGTTATGATCTCGAGCAGTTCAGACTCGGCCTGGCCGAGGAGCTCGAGCACGGGACCGCGGCCGGCAGGTGGAATCTGACGGGCGACCACCTGATCACCACGGCCTATATCGCGCTCGCCCACCTCGACGAACTCCCGGACTACTATGATCGGCTGAAATATATTAAAAAACTTAAGATAATCCGAAATCGATGAATAATTATCGCGGCCGGGTTAACCGATGGAACGGCCCTCGAGTTGGGGCGGTGCCTCCCCGGCCGCTTAATTTTTAGTCCAACATTGCCAAGCGGCTGCGTGGTCGGCAAAGGGCTTGGCCGCGCGCGGGCGACCGCCGGCCTATTGAGGGAATAAAGGTAGTCCTTTACTTTACCCCTATCACCTCTATGTGGCGACCGGGCGACGAGCGCGCGTGGCGGCCGTCGAGGTCCTGACCGGGGCACGCTTGTATTCCAGCCGGGGGCGGGCTGTAAATGCCCCGGATTCCCACGGCCCCGGCGGCCAGAACGGGGGATAGGCGGCCGCCAGGGGGCGGGCCGTGAACTCCACGGGGTTCGCCCGACCACCCTCCCCTTTTTCCCGCTCGGACGCCCCATATCGCATTATATCGCTTTGTTAGTCTGGGGAGTCATTATTAAACGACTTGTATGCGGGATTGACGTGGCGGGCGCGCACCGGCAGACGACGGTCCAGCGGCAAGCCGGTGGCGGTCAGAGGAGCGCATAGATGCTGATTATCAATATAATTTTGCAAAAAATCGTCTAATCGCCCGTATATACCATCCACACGATTTGTAGAAACGAATTATCAGATATTGAACCCATGCCCGCCCCGCCGGTCTAATCCACTGATCGGGCGTACATAATGATATTCCGGGTTCGAAGTGTACCACATAAAGGCAAAGTTCGGCCTTTTTATGCGGCCACGACCTATCCGGATAATTTACGCACGAGCAGTAGTCCATGCCCAGCACATGCCCGGGGGACACAATATAACCGTAGGCCGGCAAGGCGCGTCTCGTACTCGCACACCGGCTCATATCATTGCCCGGCACGCGCATTTTAACGCGCATCCCGATGGGAAGGATTTTTCCCACCCGCTCGGCGTGTACGAGTCTTGTGTTTTTCATTGTTCCCCCTCGACCGCCCGGCGGGCGAGCGCGGGCAGGTCAATTTTTTCTCCTCGGAGATTGAAGTGGCCAAGATCGGCGTACGTCCAGACCGCCGCCCTGTACGCCCATTCATCCACCCACTCGGGCCGATTTCCCTCTATATATGTTTGTACCGCGGCCCGCGCGGCGTAGGGGGAGAGGATCGAGCTGATGACCAGGTCGTGCACGGCGGCGCGCGTTCTGTCGGTCCTATCGAGCCAGCGGCCGGCCCATCGAACGAACTCGGGGTCGTCCGTCGTCTCGAGCGCGCAGAGCAGGGCGAACCGGACTTTCTGCGCGTTGGTCATCGACGATAGTAGTTCGCGGATATTCATCGTTTTATTCCCAATCATCCACTTTTGTCAGATTTGCCCACGCACCCGCCCGGCCTGTCGGCCGCGGGCTTACACCGACCTCCGCCCAGACGGCGGCCCGGGCAGCGGCCTCGGCCGACCAGGCCGCGGCCGCAGGCGTCCGATCTCCTGTCCATAGCGCGGCGCGCGCGACCACCACAGCCGCCTCGGCCGTCTCCCGGGCCTCCTTGATCGACCGCTCCCCCGCGAACCACCGACCGGCCCACGCGACAAACTCCGGCCCGGTATATACGTCGAGCGCGCGGCGAATCGCGCACGCAGCCTGCTCTGCCCCCGGGCCGCGGGGAAAGAGTATCTGCCGCCGCCGGCGGAGACGGGTGCAGAGTAAAATATTATTTATCTCGATCATTAGCCCGCTCGGCCGTCAACTTTTTCGGGCGGATAATTAACCGCCTAATCTGTTCGTACTTCATGATCTCAAAATCACCCGCCTTGTTCTTATACCAGAGGCCGGGGGCGGACACGAAATGGGGCTCGAAGTGCAAGTTCGTCGCGTCAAACGGGTCGCCAAGCCAGAATTCTATTTCCGCCACCTCGTTGTCCTCGACGTGGCCGCCGGTCAGCGCGGGGACCAGGCCGGCCCCCCAGTTCCAGGCCATAATATGACGCGGGTCGCCCCACCGGCCGTCGCGGACGAGCGGGACCGGCTGTCTGAAGATGCGATCGAATGCTGGTCCTATGATGAAATAATGTATTCCCTGGCCGATAAAAGTTACGACAAATGCACCAATAAGAATGAGGGTCCATGTTCGGTTAATTTTCATCGTTGCCCCCGTACATACTTTTTTGTTTTTCCGCGTAGGCCGTAACCTTATACGGCTGGAAGCTCAGTAATTTGGCTTCCGGGAAGTCGATGTCCACCTCGACCACGGCCCCGGCCTCGGCGTAGACCGCAGCCTCGCGCACGGACTCCCGGACCTCGCCCGGGTAGAGCACGGCCTCGACCACGATCCGCCCGGGTCCCCCGTCGTTGCGGACGACCGTGGCGACGGTCAACACGTAGTCCGTCAACTCGGATTGGTCGTCGTTTATCGCGCTCGAGATCACGACCGGCGCGGGCGGCATGGTGGGCGAGACGATCCGGGCGACCGCCACGCCCCCGACGGCGATGAGGAATAAGACGATGAGGATGATCCCGATGAATTTGAACGTTTTCATAATCTCCCTTTCTTTGTCCTGGCCGGGCGGCCTGTGGATTCGATCAGCCTGACGACCGGGACGTCGAGCGCCCCGGCGATGCGGACGAGCAGGTCGGTGCGCGGCTGGACTATCCCGCGTTCGACGCGGGATAGATGCGGCTGGCCGATGTTGACCCGGGCGGCCAGGTCGGCCTGGGAAATCCCCCGTTTGGACCGCCAGAAACGGATCGACGATCTACGTCCTCCTTTCATTTTTCCACCCCCTGTTCATCGAACATACGAGTAGGCTGTCCTTTTTCCCGCACGTCGAGCGCCGTAATCTGATCGCGATATTGGCCGGCCGCGCAAAATATTTTCCACGCGACCGCGAATTTCGGCGTCTGGCAGATTAATTGGGCGCCCCCGGCGTTCATAATCCATACACTGTACGTTCTCATCGTACTCCTTCCCTTAATTTTTCAATTTTATCCGCCGTCAACCACCCGGCGGTCGCCCCACGGGCGACACAGGCCAGTATGAGCCTGGGGTCCTGACATTCGTCGAACCCCCGGCCGGCGGCCCAGAGGAATTTCACCGGCTCCCCGGCCGCCAGTTTTGCCGGCCAATTGGGATTGTGCCAGTTCGCCTCGAACCAGATTAAGTCCTCTGCACTGGCATCGGTCTGTCTCAACGTATCGAGGGTAGTCTTCATTATTCTCCTTTCCGGGCCATGACCCGGCGAATGCGGTTGTAGAGGCCCGCGTGCTTTGCGCCGATTTCAGACGCAGGACCGATGTACTTTTCGCAGTAGGTCGAGGCGGCCTTCATAATCGACCTGTCAAGCTCGGACGCGGGTATGACCTGCCTGGAATCGGATCGGCCAACCACCTCGACCTCTACGCCCTGGGCGACCCGGGTGACCAGAAAGTGAACCCGGGGGCTGACGGCCTCCGCCTTGACCCGGTACTCGCATGGGACGCCCGCCCGCCGGCATGCCGCCTTATAGGGGGCGACGGCGGCCAAAAACTTGGTCCGGGCCTCGCGGTCGACCTGGTCGGCGGCCACGCGCATACCCGCCGTCTTCTCGTGCGCGGCCGCGAGCATGGACTCGCCATCGACCACGGCCGCCCGCAAGGTCTTGATCTCTTCATCGTCAACTTTCGCCTTTTTCGACCCGGCCTCTGATTTGGGGGCTTTTTCGACCCGAGTTCCGGCCGTGGAGGCTGACATTTTCACTCCTTTCGTTATCCCCTGTACGTGCTGCCAATCGCCTTGTTCGCCGCCTCAAACAATTTTTCGATCTCACCAGAGTTCAAAGCCTGGCCATGCCGATATTTTTCCTCGGCGTCGAGTAATGCGCGGATTACGATAAGCACATATTTGAAATCGAGGTACGGCAATTTTGCCTGACATGCGCGACACAGATCGCCGGTGTTCATACGCGCACCACCCGCGCGATCCGCAGGCCGTTTTGGGCCAGGACATGGACCTGCTGGCCGACGCCCCCGTTTTTGCGGGCTGTCAGGCCAGCAATATCGTACAATATGTTACCCACCTGTTCAAGACGGTTATCGAGGTCGTTTATTTGCATTCGGCCCGTCCCCGCATTGGCCCGGGCCCGCCGCTCGGCGGCATGGGCGTTCTTGATTCCGGCCTCCAGATTAGTTATTTTTTCCCGGAGGCCCTCGACCTCGACCACATTTTTTTTCTCGTTTTCCACCTCATTTTCCTCTCTTTTGTAAAAGCCGTGGGGGGCAGCGGCGCCCCCCCCGGCATACCGCCCCCGCCCGCACAGGCGGGGACAAGGAGTCAATCTCAATCTCAATCTCAATCTCAATCCCGGACGCGCTCTCGGAGCAGCGTCCCCTGATGACGTATTTCGTACCAGCCGGGCGGCACGATTATAGTGCCGTGATCCTCATGTGAGAGGGGCGCGGGGGAGGCAACCACGATCTCCTCAGCACCGTCCGTACGGGTCTGCGCGAGCAGACCGCGAATGCGGTGCGCGTGGCCCGTCGTCTCGCCGGCGGCGAGCACGATTTCCTGCTCGCACACCGCCGGGGCCTCGCCCGCCGGGGCCGGGACGCGCATGAGAAATACGTCACCATGTCTGATCTGATTCATTTTTTTTCTCCTTTCTCTACTTTTCGACGTCGGGGTGATATTCGCTCTTTCGGAGGCCAAACGTTCGGGCGACCAGAGTATCGGCATCCCGGTCGTACAGCGCCCTGGGGATGGGATAGTAGTAGTGTTTCCCAGTCGACGGACAGACCAGGTGCAGATACCGGTGGTCCGTCCTCTGCACGGCCACGACCTCGCCATACCGGCCGAGCGAGACCGGTGTCCAGGCAAAAACGCCCCGGCGCTCCAACTCTACTACCGCCGTATGCACATGCGTTTGATTTGCGCTTTTCGCGACCACCTCGCGGAGAAGGTCATCCGCGATATCGGCCGGCGGCACGTGCTGGTCGAGGAGCATGAGACCCTCGGATTCAGCAGCCCAGACACGCGCTGCAGCCGCACCGCGCGCCTCGACATAATATTGTTGCCCGCCGAGGTGCCAGACGGGCGGGCTGGCGAGGACCTGCCGGCACAGTCCGCGGGCGACCGCCCCCGCACAGGCGCGGATATCCCCCGCCCGCGCGTAGGCGAGGATCTGCTCGTCGGTCAGCGTCGCATACTCGACGTATATCTCGACGTGGCGTGCGTTACGCGCGTCGCGCCACACGATGCGCGCGAGTTCGCGGCCGTCTGCGTCGGCCCAGATGAGCGCCCGCCGGTCGTCTGACACGCGGAGGCCGCGGGCGGGGAGGATAACGCGGTAATTGACGGTGTCGCGACCGTAAGTTCTAAAATACCCCCGATAGGGGTAGTCGCGGCTCTCGCTCACCTCGATGTGCAGGATCGGTCCGCAGATAATCTCAAAATTCCCGTTGGGCGGCGCGAAACGCAGGTGCTCGACGACCTGGCGCCATTGGCGCAGCGTGGCTTCCGCCGGCCGCCGCGCGCGCGCCCGGAGTAGCGGGTCCATGCCCGCGCCCGGCCGCCGGATGAGCCGCCGGCTGTGGATTTTCTCCCGCGCCCGGCGCATAGGCTCGGCCAGCCGCCACACGCGCCCGGCATCGGCCTGCGACATCACGCGCGTCCTGCGCGCGGTCCGGCGAGCGGCCCCCTGCGTCTGCGCGTAGCAGAGGGCGAGTAATTTTTCCATTTTTTTCTCCTTGCCCTTGCGGGCGGTTGTGCGCGGGTCTGCCCGCGCGTCTACCCAGATTATACACTATATTGTATATAACGCAAGTGGAAAATTAAAATTATTTGCAAATTTTTTTGGAGCTAACCGGCCCGAGGCTTCGAGGGCGACCCCATACCCGCCCGCCCCCGTTGCCCGCCTGTGGCACCCGCCGGCCTATGCGCCCGCCTATGGCGCCCTGCCCGCCCTCCGTGCCCGCTTGTGGCGCCCGCCTGACCGCCCGCGCACCCGCCCGGCCGCCGTGCCCGCTTGTGGCCCCCGCCGACCGCCCGCGCACCCGCCCGGCCGCCGTGCCCGCCTGTGGCCCCCGCCGACCGCCGTGCCCGCCTGTGGAGGTCGCCTGACCGCCTGCGCCCCTGCCGACCGCCGCCCCCGCCCAGTCCCGGCGGAAACCAGATGCCATAAAAAAAGGCCCGGTCAGGGGGACCACCGGGCCAACGAGAAAAAACCCCGCTATGCGGGGAAAAAATCATGGAGGTGCCGGGAATTGCACCCGGGTCCCAGGCTGGAGTTCATATTCTTTCATCCACATGCTTGGTCCGCCAACGTTTGAGCCGCACGCGGTCGACGGACGCCCCCCGCGCCGGCCGAGGCCCGACATTATAGCCCGCCCAAGGGTTTCGAGCCGATTACCCGCCTGGTAATACCCGTTAGGCGGCCCCGATGCTGCTCGCCGCCCGTTATCGGGGTCGCGGGGACGAGGGCGGCTACGCCGCCATTTTTAGAGGCTGGTTCGCACTTAAATGCGTTGGCCGATTTTTTACGTGGCCATCGGCCGACCACGGCATGCAAGATATATTTCGACCGCCTGGTCGATCCTAGTTCACCCCCCGATGTCAAAGAACAACAGGCAGGATACGCGTGATTAAACGCCTTGCGGTTTACCCCGCGGGGTGTTTTGTTCCCCTGACCGGTAAAAAACCAGGGATTTTGTCACCCACTTACTCGGCTTGGATATGAATCCCAGAGGTATCACCCCTGGGTATCCAACCGAATATCCGCCTGCCGTCAACCGGCTCATATTAATTGATACAAGCCGGTATACTTTTCACGGGCGCACCCTTTCGAGCGCACCCCATGACAGCGCACATATTATGCACGCTCTGGCCGCCCATCTTATAACAAAACGCGCGAACTTCGTCAAGAAAAAAGTAACCTGTTTTTTGTAAAATTCTTTTTTTCTTTTTCTCGCTTATTAAAAAGAAGATACGTAATTGCCTTCTCCTCGGCCTTCGCCCGGGGCAGGCCGCCCTCATACTCTATGATAGCCGCCCGCTCCTCGAACTCCTCGACGTCGAGCCCCAGCCGGCGGACGCGCGTCCAGAGGCCCGGACGAGAATTATCACCCTGATCGACCATTATCGGCCTTCTCCCATCGGTTTAAACAAGTTTATGGTCGCCACACCAGTCTGTGTCGAAAACGACCGGCCAGCCGCCAAGTGTAGGCGCGTGCCGCCGACAACGGCCCTTAACCGATTTGACAATACCCCCTTCTTTTGCCATATAGAACATGCATGTAAGACAATGCATGTTCCGTACACGATTCGCCCAATTATCAATTTTGCCTTCGTGTAAGGCCTCGATGGGGGGCATCCGGACGACAAACCCCTCATTTTCATTTCTTTGTGCGCGCTTGGCCATAGCCCTACTCCTTTTCAGCCCTTCCGGGTCGAACGTTGTTCAGCACGTGAAGTTCCCTGCACTTCGCATAAGCCTCTTCCTGGGTCTTAAAAAGATGAGTGAAATAAAATATATCTCCTAAATTATTCACATTATCCGCACACATATATATCGGATACGAAAGAGTATCATCCGCTTCAATTGAATGCTGATATTCAATAGCAATAATTTTAACACAATAAACTATATATTTATGAAAACAACTATCCACCCGCGTTCGCTCATATACAGCAAATAAAATATCGCCTATATGATGATCCTGCATCTTACGCCCCCGCTTCCCCGTCCCCCCGCAGATCGGGCAGGGGACAAGATAATAGCCGTTCTTTGCCGGCCCCTTGGCCTCGGCCGCGAGCCACAAATCGTGCCAGGCCACCCGCTCGTTATTTTCATCATCTTTATGTACGGCCACCCGCCCATCTCCATCACAAGGACCATGACAATAGTCATCTTTTCGCTCGTCCGTCATTTTCATGCCCTCCACTATTATTATTGGTATGATCTTCATACCAATATACCTAAAATTAACTTCAACGTCTCCTTCTCAAATTTTGTTGTTTTAAGCCATCTTCCGGACATATATGCGGTTGAGGTTTTTTATCCTCAACTACAAGTTGTCTTAAACGCGATGGATCATTAGGATTATAATATACTTCTATAAAACCACATCTCGTGCATCTCCAAAATGGATTCCAACCTATTTTTTTAGGTTCAAATACCATATATTCATCTGCTGATATCGTTCTTGCCGAAAACCTTCTCGTGTTCAACTTCACGCAAAGATCTTGCGCCTCCCGTTGAGAACCCATGAACTCCCGCGGAAAACCTTCTGCGACGATCAACCCCGTCTTCGAATCACGCAGATCATAATTAAAAGAAGACGGTCTAGCAGGAAAAGACACAACTTTATCGACAATATATGGACCAAGCACTACAAAATTAAGCCCGTCGCCTATCCACGCGGTATAGACCTCGGAACCTATTTCTATTTTTTGGCCGCCAGCATCCCGCCCTGTTTCACACATTTTCATACCCTCCACCACGTTCTACACCCGGCCGATCACGACGAGCAGCACGCTTATAACCAGACCGGCGAGGATGATGAGTATAATCTCATCCCGGGCCGGCAGGTCATGTTCATCACGGACTTTGTACGGGAAGGCCATGGCGGGCCAACACCTCGGGATAAACTCTGATGATCAGCGCGACCAGCTCATTGTACTTGAGGGCGGTCGAGCCCGTCTTATTCGCGTCGTAGACCGACTGACGGCCGGCCCACCAGAATTCGTATACGCCGGCCGCCAGCTGGTCGGCGAACGCCGGGGCGGCCAAGGTCGCCGGGGCTACCTGGCGGACTACGACGGGCGCCACGGCCATCGCTATAGCCTGGACCTCCTGCTCCCGCCAGGGTGGGGTCTCGGCGCGCGCCCGGGCTTCCCGCGTATATTTCGCCATCGCCCGATAAAAGTTCTGGAAAAACTCGGCAACCGCCCGGCCAACATCTTTCATCTATTTCCCCTCATTCTCTTCTGTTTTAAGACTATCTCTTAATCTTTTTATCCACAAAACATCTCTCTGTCGTCTATTTACTTTTTCTTTATATTCCTTTTCATATAATGCTATGGTTAGACGAGCCTCCGACAACATCATTGCCATTATTTCATCCACATTTATATTTTTTTGCATTTTATCGTTATACTTCTCTTTATAATAAACTATATTCGATTCACATAATTCTATATCATTATCAAGTAGTTTTAACATAAAATCTTTTAAAGAATTATAATTTATTGTGGGCGGAGACCAAGCCAATACCTTTATGCGCATAGAATTCAACAAAAATAAAACATGGGTATTCTTATTTATACCATCTAAAATTACTTCTTTATCTAACGCAAGCCGCTCAAGTGCAATAATAGCAAAATCATCATGAGAAAGATCTATCAATTTTTGGTAATCCGCTATTGCCATTTCTAGCGACAGGAAACTTGACTCAAATTTCTCTGGTATTTTCGAATTCAGCAGCTTGTCCATCATCGTAACACAGGCGTCAAAAGCACGAGCACATATCATAGCCCATTCAGGAAACGAGGTCATACCATCGTGAATGTATCGAGTATAACCAGTAGGCATATACAACTCCTTTCCGTCGTTTTACTAGTCCTCTTTAATCTCACCCCGATCGAGTTGGCGAACGCGCTCGCGAATATTGCGTGAACCACATTTAGGGCAATAATTCGGCTTTTGCGTCTCCCAGCGGTCGCAGTCCGATTTCCAGGACTTCCCATACCCGCACTTTATGCACACCCACTCGAGTTCGTACTTGAGTTTGCCCATTATTTCTCCTATATGTCCAACAGGTCGGTCACGATCTTGCCAATTGCCGGATTATGTTGCAGACATATTCTACTCCTCAAATAAGTTGACACGTCATCTCCGCCTGTTTGATGTACGAGGGCAAAGGCTGGAGCAGCGGGGTCGGGAATTTATTTCTAAAAAACCAGCGGCCGACTTTAGGACGGTCGAGCGCAGGCCCAATAGCGCGGAAAAAGACAATAATATGGTGCTCGCCGTTCGGGTATATCTGACTGGCGAACGGGTCGGCCATCAAGCGCAGGCCGTGCACGCGCAAACCCGTCTCCCCGAACACCCGGTTGACTGCGGCCGCCCGCATGTCCTCCCCGTACTCGACCCGGCCGCCCGGCAAACTCCACGCCCCGGCCACCCCCGCCTTCCGGCGGCATACAAGCAAATACCGACGGTCGTCCGGCGGCCCGCTCGCCCCGTCCCGGACGAACACCGCGACCCCGAGGTGCGGGCGGCGCGGCGCTACCGGCGGACAGCAATCGATCAATAACCGGGTCCATGACGAGACCTGCTTGACCGGGCCGGCCTTCGAGTTCGCCGCCCTGGCCCGCACGGCCTTCCACCCGCCTTTGGCCCTGGCCGCAATAAGGTCTTCATCGCCCCGGCCTATACGGGTAGACGAACAAACGGTCTTGACCTCGACCTGGCCGCCCGCATTGGCCTTCCCATCGTCAACCGGCACAACTTTATATGCCTTGACCGTCCCCCGTGGTTTACGCCAAACCATAGCAGAACGACCAGCAGCCACTTTATCATACACCTTTTTCTGTTTACCCTTCATCTTGTCCTTCCGCCCGGCCCCCCCCTTACCCCGCACGGGGTTCGTCTGTTTACTCTTCATCTACGCCCCTCCCGGCCAGCCCGTTGCCCGCCCGAATATTGGCGCATATCGCGCGCATTTTTTTACGTGCGCGCAATACGTTGAGCGTATAATACACGCCGAAGACCAACGCGATATCCAAATATAAAATATACAATATCGACCATGTTCCACCGATAGCCAGTTGGATAACCAGGGCGACAATTGCGATCGATAAAAATAAACAGGCCCACATTTGGCTCAATAATTGAACTTCTTTCAAGCGTAACAACTCGACCACTACCTCGCCCGACACCAGATATGTTTTATTTTCCATCAGCCCCTACCTCTCTTATTTTCACCGTAGACATCTGGCTGTCGACGACGAGCCGCCCGTCCGACCACAAGCACAACCAACCATTTTTAGGATTACAGTCCATACAAAATTTTGTGCCGACAAGTTCTATCGAATCTTTTCCAACAAGCCGCGCGCCCACTTCGGTTTTATCAACGTTCTCGATAACGCATATAATCGACATATTGAGCCAACCCGACTCATGTAAATCATCGACCTGCCCGGGGACAATAAATATCTTATCGCACACAATCTCGGCCGGCGCCAAACCCTGCCGGTCGTCCCGTTCTATATAAAAACCTGACAAGGGCGGCATTAATTTCATTAGCCGCCGCCGTTCTCGCCCCGCGGCCCGGCGTAGTCTATAGTCGTGGACGAGGCCCCATAGTTTATCGAACATGTATATTGCAGCCCCCTTAACATAAAACAAAAACATAATACAGGTCAGGACTATGAGGATGATGATGAACGTTGTCATTATTTTCCGCCCTTCTTTTTCCGCCGTTCCTTGTCCGGCCTAATATTATTGTACTCCTTTTTACAAGGAGCCGGTACAATACGACCATCGACCAATACTACTTCATGATCGCATGATTTGCATTTAATATCAGCACTATAATTACCAGAATATTGTATTTTAGGTATCAATATGCCATGTTCAATAATGCGTTTCTCTCTTCCCTGCCGGACTCTGCGTAATATATGTATTTTATCCGTATCATCGTGAACCGTTAAATTCGCTTCTACTCGAACATCCGAAATTACATTTACATTAAACATTATCCCCTGTAAAGCATTTGTATATACCCAAACAAAATCAGCATGTTTCTTGCAAAGGTTCAATATTTGATAAAACTTGGGATGTGCCAACGATTCACCACCAGATATATTTATCCTTTTCCAATACTTATTACCTAATAATTTTATTATAAAAATAGTTGACATAAAATGATACACACGATTAGAAGAATTACTTGAACAATATTTACAACAATGAGGACAATAATCAGTAATCTCTAATGTTAATTCATTTTTTATCATTTTAATCCGCCCTTCTTTTTCCGCCGTTCCTTGTCCGGCCAGCCGTCGCCGCGAAAAATAGTGGCGAGCCCGCCGGAAATCACCTGCGGGGCGGGCTGTCCGCATGTCGGGCAGGTTATTGACGCCCGATATTCGCCGACCGCGACCTTGCGGACCGTCACATGGTTATTAGCGCACTTATATTCATATATCATTTATGATCCAACCTGACTACCTGCCCGGCGTCGACCGCCGCCGCCCAGGCCGCGGGGTCGAATGACGCGCGCGCCCACTCGACGTATATTTTCAAATTCCCGTCATCAAGCGGCACATAAATATGATCAGACGAACGATTAATATAATCGACGGGCGTAATATGGGGCAATTGAGCCGCGTCCGGGACCCCGGCCTGCACAAGCTCGAACGCCGCAGACGTCGAACCCGGCCCACTATATTTGCGGACCTTCTGTAAGACGGTCACCTCCTGCTCCCACCCGAAACAAATAACAGCCCCCTGGTTCATGCGTTTCATAAAATCAACGAGCTTCTCGATCTCGAAAACGGGCAAATCCACATGCGGCTTCCGCGTGTACGCGCGCACGGCATAACACTCTTTGTCCGCCTGTTCTTTTATTTTTACCATTTTTCACCTCAAAAAAGTGGGCCGGACCGCCCTCAGAAACCGGAGTTCCTCACGGCCCCCGGGTCGGCCCGGCCCGACGGTCACGCCCTGCCGCCCTGATCTGCCCCCAGGTGGATAATCCGCTTTCCATCGCCGTCCAGGTCGTCTGATCTATCCTTATCAGTATCATCGTCCGGCCCTGGACCGCCGTCCGGATCATCACCATTATCCTGTGGCTGTTCGTCCTCATCCTCGTACGCGATGAACGTAACGGCGTCGGCGATAAACTCAACAGAACACCCGGATTGCATGCCCCCCTCGCCATAGTCCTCGACATGCCACCACCCACACCTCTCACCCCAGCACACGGCCGGCCCCAGATCGAGCTCCTGCCCGGCCGGAACGGGCGGCCCCAGCCGCAACGGACAGTATTTCGGTTTTTTTTCCTCTTTTTCCACTTTCATCGCCTCTCCTTTCAGGGGGTAAGGATTTCGATGAACTACCTTTTTTTATTTAACTCGCAGATTGCGAGGCAGAAAACGCCCCCGCCCGCCCGGGCGGCCAGACTGGCGAGCGATTCGCGTTCGTCCGTCCTCGGCTCGCACTGATCATCGACGTGGATCATAATATTATCGGCCGCCACGATCTCGATCTGCTCGACCTCGGTCGCCATCAACTCCAGGGCATCAAGCCCAAACTCGTCGATCAGATAGACCCGGAGGTCATCGGCCGACACCGATTTGTAATACTCGATAAACGGACTGTTTGGTATTTGAACGCTAAATATTTTATACTCAGTCATTTTTCTCCTTTATCTCCACGCTCCCGCGCTCGCACTCCGCCGGCCGGTAGAGAGAGGTTACCCGGCCGGCCCGCCCCATATCCCCCCCCAGGGGGGTAATACGAGGATTTACTCCCCTCTCCAGCCGCAGGTTATTATAAAATAACCGGGCTGGACGTCAAGTACAATATTAAAAATATTTTAATTTTTCTACCACCCATAATAATAATACGCGGCGCAGGTCAGGCCGACGGCGAACGCGGTGTAGAACAGGATGAAGAGCGCAACACGCAGCCACCGCGGCGGCCGCCCTGGCGGCCAGGGCCGCTCAAGTTTATCGTCTACCATTGTTTTTTTCTCCTATACCGAACTCGAATTTCTGCTGGCCGTCCGCCGGCAAAGCCGGTGGGTCGACGGCCAGCAGTTTGAACTCGATGACCCAGACCTCGACCTCCGGCCCGCCCATCATAACTACGAACGCCGCCTTGGACGGCCAATAGCGGGTTCCGCCCTCGCGCCGGAAATGGTCATCCGGCATATCGGCCAACCGCTCTTTATAGGCCGTGCGCGTGAGCCGGATGCGGCCGACCCGTCGGCCGCCCGCCCGGGGGGACCGATCATACGCCTCGTGGACGGACCCCGCAACCCACCTGCGGGCATACGCGTCATCCCACGCCCGGCGGGTCACCGTCTTCTCCCCGGCCAACAGCGCGCCGGTCGTCCACGCGAAGGAGATGATCATCGGCCAATCCTTTCTTTTAATCGTTTCAATATCCAGCCGATCACGGGGACGGCAATCGAGTTGCCGAGCACGCGATATCGCGGACCGTCGGCCGCCGGCTTTCCCCTATACTCGACAAGCGTATAATTATCGGGAAAGCCCATGAGCCGCTCGCACTCGACCGGCATCAACCGGCGGACACCCATATTTTCGAACAGGGCATGGTCGCGGCTTGATACCCCAAGCACGGGAGATTTATTTTTAATAGGATAAGGGCTTTGCCTTGCGTTTACAATAAAAGTTTCTGTATCCAGGTCAATCCTGTTTTGTGATGAGTTTAACGTCCGAGCCGGGTCCTGTGTTGGAATATTATTATCCAGCACAAGCGGCAAGTTCATGCCCCCCGTACCCGCCCTCGCGTTTATCTGCGGCAAAATATCTTCGCATTCTTTAACCCTCGAATCCTGGCCATGATTCTCGAAAACAAGCGGCAAGCCCCGGCCGGTCCCGTCTTCCGAACTATCATAACGGGCTGTTAGCGGACCAACGGTCATAGGGACAAATGTTTCGACGTCTTCTCGATGACTGCTGTTAGAGCGGCCTCTAATACTGTGGGCAACGTCCGCCCGCGCGCCGCGGCCCGGCGGAGAATCCCCGCGCACGCCCTCGAACTCAAAAAGTATTTCCGGGGGACAGGCCCGCGGATCAGAACTGCCGACAGCGAACACGCGCGCCCGTCGTTGGGCCAGGCCGAAATATTGGGCATCCAGGGTCCGCCAGACGATTGTTCTGCGGGGTCCAACGACCACACCCGCACTTGCCCACCTCTCATGCTCAAGGGGTTGACCAGCGCCCGAAAGTTCTCCCAGGAAGCGGCCGAATGCATTATCCCCGGAAGATAAGACTCCCGGAACATTTTCCCAGAGAAACCATTTAACATTGAGCGCCTCCACTATCTCGCAAAAGCGAAGAGTCAAGTTTCCCCGGTCGTCCGCCAAGCCGCCTCGCCCGCCCGCGATCGAAAATGATTGACAGGGCGTGCCGGCGATAACCAAGTCGGGCACACCCGCCCTGCGCGCGCGCTCGACAAACCGGTCATCCATTATATCCCCGAGATTCGGCAACGCCGGATGATGGGCGGCCATGACCGATATACAAAACGGATCGACCTCGGCGTACCACAGGAGGTCGAGGCCCCCGACATCGAGGGCCGCCCGCTCGGGCGCGCCTATACCGCTGCATAACGTCGCGACCTTCATCAAACCCCCGGCATCAGACTGTTTTTGATCAGGTGTTCGACCTGCTCGATCCTGGTCTTCAACTCGGCGAGCAACGCGCTCAACCCAATAATATCGCCGCCGAGCACGTTCGTAATTTTACGCTCTACCCCAGCCTGGCTATCATAATTATTCAGCGTAACCCCATTTTTCTCAAGCCAGGCGCGGACTATGGCCAGCCGTTCATTTTCAGCCCGAAGCCGGTCGCACTCGAGTTCAACCCGGTCTACCCGCTCGGCGACCTCCGCCTGTAAAGCCCGGCCGACCGCGTGGCCAAGCGATTTATTCTCCCGCTTATCCGCGAGCCACGCACGCCAGTACGCCGCGTTGTCCACCGGCTGGGCCGGCGCGTCGATGGTCGCCCTGTGCATCAGTATATACCGGTAAACCTTATCGGACACGGTCTTCAACTCATATTTTGCCTTTTTTTTCGTCGTCGGCCGCCCGTCGTCCGCCACCCAGATCAGCCCGACGTCGCCCGGCACCTCCTCGGCCTTAATCAACCTGGACGGGCATACAAAATAAAACTCATTGCAGTACGGCAGATAATCACGCCATTTTTCATCCCGCCAGTAGTCGGCGCGCGCGACCTTGATCTCGAACGCGCGGACCACGCCCTTTTCCGCCGTCCACGACTTGCGCATCGCCCATAAATCTATCTGGCTGAAATTCCCCAGATAGGTGCTGCCCGTCTTGCACTGGGAAACGCACACCCAGTCCTTCGCATAGCGGACGACAAGGTGGTTTATAATATCCTGCGCGGTCATCTACCGGCCCTCTTGCGATTTATTACGTGGCTGCTGCAATTTGTACAATGGCAGGTACACGCGTTCTCGTTTCTTTTTATCAAGTTTCGTTTCCGGCAGGATTATATTTAATTCTTCGAGTTTGGTAATTATTTCATACATAGATAATTTACCTATATATCTCATGTATAATAATACATTAGCATTATGCGGAAGTTCTGTATCAATTTTATTCAGAATATCACGAATTGTATTAATACCACCATATATTAGAGCATTTCTCGAGCGTGATGACAAATCGAGAACCTTGTCTATTGGTTTATCGAGAATAGCATCTTCCGGTTTCGGCCCGGCTTTCCATTCGCCGCACCAGCCGTCAGAAAATATTCGCGGACGGATACCATATTCATCGGCCGCCTCTTTGACAGGAGGATAACGACGGCAAAAGAAAGCAGCGTCCTCCTCAAGATATTCTATCACAAATATTAATCGTGTCAAGTAAAAAACTGCGGATTCCCGATAAGCGTATCTATCTTTATCCTTGTCGAAGATTTTCATTTTGTTACTCCTTCCGGGAATTCCCGAACCGCC
>Ga0315274_10004773_pt1 | contig 19888 bp, 22 predicted proteins | sample YL17G02_20_MG_FD_203700 | JGI IMG/M metagenome (GOLD analysis project Ga0315274, IMG submission 203700) | Sediment microbial communities from Yellowstone Lake, YNP, Wyoming, USA - YL17G02_20 | ecosystem: Environmental > Aquatic > Freshwater > Lake > Sediment | place: USA: Wyoming | collected... | reverse complement strand
ACCGGTAAGGGAAACAAGGGACAAAGTCAATGCCAGGGCTAGCGGCGGTGCACGCCTGCCCATGCCGGCATAGTCGTCAATGAGGTCGCTATTAAGCTTATTAGAGATAGCGATAATGGCAAAGAAGGCGCCGAGATTGGTAAAAGCGTAAGCCGCCAGGAAGAAGAGAACACCGCTTTTGCCCAGAATATCAGCAACGGGAGAAACACCTACCGTAGCCAATCCTACCATAAGATAGCCTGCCTGAGCGATGCTGGAGTAACCTAACATACGCTTGATGTTGGTTTGAGGAATGGCAACCACATTGCCCAGCGTCATGCTAACGGCGGCAAGTATGGCAAAGACCAAACCCCAGTCCAGACTCAGCCATTCCGGAAGTCCGAAGGCGGAGTAGAAAACCCGCAGTATAACGGCAAAACCAGCCGCCTTGCTGGCTACGGAAAGGTAGGCAGTTATCGGCGTTGGCGCACCTTCATAAACATCCGGCACCCACATATGGAAGGGGATAGCGGCAATCTTGAAGCCAAAGCCGGCTATCATCAGAACCACGCCTAAAATAAGTCCGGGATTGCCCAAAGCAACTTGTGGCGGCATAGCCTGAATAGCCTGGGCAATCTCTCCCAGCTGCGTCTTACCGGTCGAGCCGAAGATAAGCGCCATGCCGTAGAGAAGCACCGCCGAAGCCACTGCACCCAGCAGCAGATATTTTAGCGAGGCTTCGCTCGACTTCTGGTCTTTGAGAAAACCGACGAGGACATAAAGGGATATGCTGGTAAGCTCTACGGCAACGTATATTGAAATCAGCTCATTAGTCGCTGCCATGAGCATCATACCTAGTGCCGATAAAAGCACAAGGGCATAGAATTCACCCTTGCGAGCAAATTTAGGAACATAATCTACAGAAGCGAGGATAACCAGAGCAGCGATACCGAGGAACAGCAGCTTGAAGAATAGAGCGAACTTATCCACTGCCAGCATATTGTTGAAGATAGCCTGAGACCCACCTCCCCACATCGCCAGAGTGAAGCCGGCTGATACGACCAGCCCGACTATACTGACAGTAACCAGCACTGCCCTGCGCTGGGTAAACAAGCTGAGCAGAACCACCGCTACGGCAAATATAACCAGACTTATCTCAGGTCTCAATAGTCCAAGATTCAAACCGCTCATTTTCCTTTAAGTCCTAGCTCCTGATTCAGCAATGCCAGCTATCTGGAGAAGCCTTTTGGTATCATCGTGCAGCTCCTCCCATATTCGAGGAAGTTCCTCTTTCTTCACCCAGATTGCCTCACCGACATCGTCTCCCACCTTAAGCCTGCCTCCCGTCAACTTTGCCAGATAATCTATGTATATCACATGGAGAGAGACGCCGTTATCTGACCTGACAACCCTGTCAAAAGGGTGCAGTGGCGTAACTAACTCTATTTCAAGCTGAGTCTCTTCCATTACCTCTCTTTTAATTCCCTCTTCTATCGTTTCGCCTAACTCCAATTCGCCACCGGGGCAAATCCACTTGCCCTGCCAGAACCCACCCCTCTCCCGCTTATGCTTGACCAAAAGTATCCTGCCAGCTTTATCTTCAATTACAACCCCAACCCCAATCAGTATCCCGCATTTCGCCATCTAACCTTACCCGCCTAACAAGCCGATTATCGGCGAAACGCCTATCTTAATAACATCGGTCAGAATTGCCGGATAAATACCGACCAGCATAATGACGATGATAAAGACAATGGCATACCATTTCTCCATAGCATTGGCATCAGCCACGCCATTAAATTTTTCCAGTACCGGCCCGTAGAATACGCGCTGCAACATCCACAGAATATAGCCGGCGGTGAGCACTACACCCAGCACCCCTAAGATTGTATAAATGTTCATTCCGGCGACCACCGTGCTGGAAAAGCTGCCGACAAAAACCAGAAACTCGGCAGCAAAGCCGCTGGTGGACGGCAATCCCAAAGACGCAAGACCGGCGATGGAGAAGACAACAGCGATAAACGGTATCTGCCGTGCCAGACCGCCAAGCTGCTGGATATTACGCTCATGGACATTGTGCATAACCAGTCCCGCCACGGCAAACAGTAGCCCGGTGATAAAACCATGGCTGAACATCTGCAAAGTGGCTCCGGTAAGACTCACCTGAGTTAAGGCAAAGATGCCCAAAAGCACATAGCCCATGTGGCTGATGCTGCTGTATGCAATCAGCCGTTTGACATCGGTTTGCCTCAGAGTAACTGCTGCACCGTAGAGAATACTGATAACGGCAAGAACCAGCATAACAGTGGCGTAATCCTGGGCTATTTGTGGAAAGATAGAGACGCAAAAGCGGATTATACCGTAGCCACCCATCTTGATGAGCGCACCAGCCAGCACAACACTGCCTGCCGTTGGGGCATCGGTATGGGCATCAGGCAGCCAGGTATGCAACGGAAAAACGGGCAGCTTAACGGCAAAGCCAACAAATAGCAAGAAGAACATCGGAACGGCAGGCATAACCGACTGGACCATAGCCAGCCCACTTTGTGCTAGGTCAATCATACTGAGGCTGCCAGTAGTAAAGTAGATGCTGAGTATACCCGCCAGCATTAAGGCACTACCGAACAAAGTGAACACAACATACTTTATTGCGGAGTATTCTTTTCTGCCCGTGCCCCAGATAGAGATTAAGAAGTACATCGGGATGACCTCAATCTCCCAGAAGACGAAGAACAGCAGCATATCCAGAGAGGAAAATACCCCCAGAATGCTCGTTTCCAGAAGCAGAAGCCAGGCAAAGTATTCCCGAGGTCTCTTGTCAATCTTCCATGAGATTAGAACGACCAGAAAGCCGAGTATTGCCATGAGTAGTACTAACGGCATGTTCAAGCCGTCAATGCCCAGATGGTAGAAGGCTCTAATAGGAGGAATCCAGGATACCTTTTCCTCAAACTGGATTAATCCTGCTGCCCCGGGTGAACGGTCGAACAGAGCGAAAACAGCGATGGCTAAAGCAAGAGGAATAGCGGTGAAAACGGCGGCTGTCCGCTTAATCGCGCCGGGCGAAGCGCCCTTTGCCAGAGCGATGACAATCGCCCCTATCACCGGCAGAAAGATTATCGTTGACAGAAAAGGAAAGTTCAACTATTCAATTCCTCTACTTATATTTATCCAAAGAAATATAAAACAAGGGCTATAGCCACAACACCTATGCCGATAAACAGTCCATAGAGTTGGAGCTGCCCTGTCTGCGCCTTCCTGATACCTCTGCCTGCAGCCAACGTGGTATTGGCGACTCCATTCACTGTCCCATCCACTCCGTTGGTATCGAACTTCTGCAAGCCGACAAAGAATCCGTTAACCAGTGCTTTGCCTACAAAGACCTTCTCGTAAGCTTCGTCAAACCAGTATTTGTTGGAGAAAAGTTTATAGAGAGGAGCAAATATTGCGCCCATTCGCTCCGCCGATACCCATTTGCGGCTATACATAGCATAAGCTAAAAGAATGCCAGAGCCAGCCACTATCATCGATGCCCAGGGCAGAGGATGAGTCAGGATACCAAAGAACCCCCGAACGAAACTCTGCGTCTCACCGCCATGACCCAAAAACTGCCCGAGCCTGCCGGTAACATTAAACCAGCCGGAGACCACTGCCAGCACTGCGAGAACCACCATAGGCACCACCATCACCTTCGGCGATTCATGCATCTTAACCTCGTGACCTCCCGTGCTGTGCGCCTCTTTAGCCCCCCCACGATACTCTCCGCCGAAGGTCAAAAATACCACCCGAAAGATGTAAAAGGCAGTCATAAACACCGTTATCATTGCCAAAGTAAATAAAGCAGGCTGTCTTTCCAATGCGCTGGCAAGAATTTCATCCTTGCTCCAGAAACCGGACAGCGGCCAGATTCCGGCAAGACTGAACGCAGCGATAACAAAAGTGGCATACGTCCACGGCATCACCTTTCTCAGTCCGCCCATCAGGCGCATATCGAAGGTGCCCGTGGCATGGTTGACGCTGCCCGCCCCGAGGAAGAGCAAAGCCTTGAAGAAGGCATGATTAAACAAATGGAAAATGCCGATGGCTACTCCGCCGGTTCCCAGACCTAGCATCATATAGCCGAGCTGGCTTATGGTTGAGTAGGCAACTACCCGTTTAATATCGTTCATCACCAGACCCATAGTGGCGGCAAAGATAGCCGTAAAGGCGCCGATTGTGGCTACAGTGGTCACAGCCTGAACCGAGTGCTCAAAGAGAGGATACATTCGGGCTACCAGGAAGACGCCAGCAGCCACCATGGTTGCCGCATGGATTAAAGCGCTGACCGGGGTAGGACCCTCCATAGCATCAGGCAACCAGGTATGCAATGGAAATTGAGCCGATTTGCCGATAGCCCCGGCAAAGACGCCAATGGCTGCCCAGGTAAGAGTGGTGCCTGCCAATGCCCCGGTTATGGCAAGACTGTGTAGTTGGGCAATATCGAATGTTCCCGTATGGGTAAAGAGGAGCAGTATAGCAGACAGGAAGCCGAAATCGCCGATGCGGGTAACGATAAATGCCTTCTTCGCCGCATTGGCTGCCGACGGGCGGTGGAACCAGAAACCGATAAGAAGATAGGAGCATAAACCGACAAGCTCCCAGAATACGAACATCAGAACCAGGTTATTTGCCAGAACCAGACCCAGCATCGAGGCGGTAAACAGCGACATCCAGGCAAAGTAGCGGTGATAACCCGGGTCGCCGTGCATATAGCCCTGGGAGTAAATCTGCACCATCAGGCTGACTGTGGTAACGACAACGAGCATTATCGCAGTCAGCGAATCCAGAATGATACCCAGATGGAGAGTAACTGCGCCATCAACAATCACCCAGCTGATATCGGGGATGGGTAGTTTGTGTCCGGGAGCAGCCTGCACGCTGATTAGCGTCCAGATTGAGAGGACTAAGGAAACAGAGAGAGCGGCGATAATGGTGTAGCCGCTGAGCTTGGGCTTATCGCTTGCCAGAGGTCGTAAAATTAAACCAATTATCAGGAATGAAATTAACGGCAAGAAGAAAATAAGCCAGACTGCTTGATATGGCATTATAGCTTCCTCAGCACCTCGTTAATAATATGCTGTTTATCTTTGGGTACAAGAATACGATAAGCGGCTGCCTCACGGCCCGCCGGCTCACCAGGTGCCGGCATGATACGAGCGGGAACCCCTTCGCCTTCGAAGAGTTCCTTCCACATCTCGGCAATCATTAAATTCTGTGCTTTCTTAACTTCAACCCACATTTTAAACTACCATTTCATCAGGTCAATCTTGGTAATATCGATTGTCTCACGGTTGCGATAGATTGATATAATTATTGCCAGACCAACGGCAGCCTCAGCCGCTGCCACTATCATCACGAAAATGGCAAAAACCTGCCCCGTCAGCAGCAAAGGCACGACAAACCGTGAGAAAGCAACCATGGAAATGCTCGCAGCAACGAGCATAATTTCAATGGACATAAGGATAACAATGGCATTGCGCTTCGCCAGAGCACCGTACAGCCCGATGCAGAAAAGGGCTGCCGACAGTATAAGATAATGGTCTAAACCGATAGACACCTCTTACTTCTCCCTCACTAAAATGATTGCTCCCAGAATTGCAGCCAGCACAAGGACGGCGACAATCTCCACAGGCAGGATAAAGCCGCCTTCGCCGAAAAGCCTGCCGGCAAGGGCGGGGGTTGTCGGCTCAAGCGGCGGAACTGACGATACCTGCCACGGAGTAGCGACCACGGCATAGCTTATTACCCCCAGGCACAAAATGGCAACAATCAGAGCTGGAACTCGTAGACCGCCGAATGGACTGCCTCGCTGAACCTCCCTGGTCAGCATAATAGCCAGAATAATTAAAATCGCTATGGCGCCGACATAAATCAAAACCTGCACTGCTGCCAGAAAGCCTGCGCTGAGGGTGACATAGATTCCAGCCACCGCTAAGAAGCATACAATAAGACTGAGGGCTGCCCGAAAAACATTGCCAAGTAAAACAACCGCCAAAGCAGCTCCCACACATATTACCGCCAGTATCCAGAAAGTAGCTTCTAATGCCATTACTTTTTACTCTTATCACGATTAAGCAGCAGTGTCTGCCGTGGTAAGGTCTCCTCAATTTCAGGATGGGCATAGCCACTAGGCTGCTTCTCGGCAGAAGTCGCCAACTCCTCCTTCGCCTTCACCAGCTCTTTCCGCCGATATTTAGCCTTCTCATACTCATAGCTAAGACAAAGAGCGCCATAAGGGCATGATTCAACACACAACCCGCAAAAGATACAATACCCGCTATCTACCTGAAACTTCTCAACAGGATAGCGGTCACCTTCGGGCTTACCGGTCGTAATCTCGATAGCGCCCTGAGGACAAGCCTTAGCACAGGTAGCACAGCCTGTGCACTTCTCCCGACACCAGATAAGCTCATTCCCCCGTATGCGCCGAGAAACAGTGAGCCTTTCCTCAGGATATTGAGTCGTAACAGGACGGCGGAACAGGTGCTTTAAGGTTACCGCCATCCCTTTGAGTATACCAAGACCGAACCTCTCAAACTTCAACCCTTCCCCCTCCCAATTTGAAAAGTTTGGACCAAACAACTACCAGTATCACCGCTATGGCTAAATTCACAAATATTATTGGCCAGGGCAAAGCCTCGGGCAGTAAAACTACCTCTATGCCGGTGATAAACATGTTAATCAAAGCCAGTGGCAAAAGGAACTTCCAGGCAAACCCCATTATCTGGTCAATTCTTACCCTCGGTACAGTACTCCGTATCCAGAAAATAAGGAAGAATACACCGAAAACTTTAATCAGGAACCAGAGAACGGGGGGCAATACCCCACCCCTCCAGCCACCGAGAAACAGCGTGGCGATTATGGCAGAGGCAACCAGTGCCTCAGCATACTCCGCTAGAAAGAATAAGCCGAATTTCATCCCGGAGTATTCAGTATGGAAACCAGCCACAAGCTCTGAATCCGCCTCCATAACATCGAAGGGCGCACGGTTGATTTCGGCTAAAGACGCCAGTAAGAAGATAAGAAAACCTAGCGGCTGGAATAGAATGAACGGAATATTCTGGGCAGCCACGATTTCAGTCAAAGATAGCGAGCCGGAAATTAGAACCACCCCGATAATTGCCAGCCCCAGCGGAATCTCATAGCTGACAACTTGAGCTACCGTCCGCATCGCCCCGATGAGAGAGTACTTATTATTGGAGCTCCAGCCCGCCATAAATATCCCGATGACACTCACCGAGCTAACCGCCACCACATAAAGGATACCCACATTGAGGTCGGCTAGCAGCGCCCCGCTCTGAAAGGGGATTACCGCAAAAACCATTAATACGGGGACAAACGCAACCACTGGCGCCAGCCAAAAGACAATCTTATCCCCTTTAGCCGGAACAATATCTTCCTTAGTCAAAATCTTAACCGCATCAGCGACCGACTGAAAGATGCCAAAGGGTCCTGCCCGGTTGGGACCGACACGTGCCTGAAAACGCCCTAGCCCCCTCCGCTCATACCAGATAAATATAAGCACAGTAAGCAGGACAAAAGCCAGGATTATGATGACAAAAACTCCCCAGTGAAGCCAGTAGCCCCCGGGCCAGTCAGGCGGTAATGGCGCTAAATTACTCACTATCTGTCTACCTCACCCATACAAATATCTATGCTGCCGAAGATTATTATCAGGTCAGCCAGTTTCCAGCCGACAATCATATCACGGAGAGCAGTCAAATTCATCAGGCTCGGTGCCCTGATATGAAAACGATAAGGGGCAATAGAATTATCAGACACCAGATAAAAGCCAAGCTCACCCTTAGGAGCTTCGATACGCCCGTAGGCTTCTCCCACCGGTGGATGAAGCCGTTGCGGCACCAGAGCTCGCACCTCTCCAAGCGGCAACTGCTCCATCGCCTGCTTTATAATTCGGACGCTCTGCCGCATCTCCTCAACTCTCACCCGATAGCGGTCATAGCAATCGCCCGCGCTGCCCGTCGGTATCTCAAACTCAAATCGGTCATATACAGAGTAGGGGTCTGCTTTTCGTATATCCCATTTCACTCCGCTCCCCCGAAGCACAGGTCCAGCGGCGGAAATGTTGATAGCCTGCTCCTTGGAGAGAATGCCAACGCCCTTGCTCCTGGCAAGCAATATCTCATTCTCAGCCAGAAGCTGGTCGTACTCATCAATGAAACCGGGCATTCCCTCGACAAATTTGCGCAGAGCCGGCAGAAATTCCTTGGGGATGTCCTGACTTACGCCGCCAATGCGCATGTAATTATAGGTAAGACGCTGACCGGAGACCATCTCGAACAGGTCAAGAATCTTTTCCCTTTCACGGAGCATATATAAAATAGGGGTCATAAAAGCACCGCAGTCGTTCAGAAAAGCACCGACTGCAATCAAATGACTGGCAAGACGCTGTAGCTCAGCCATAATAACTCGCAGGTACTCCGCCCGCTCTGGTGCTGGGATACCAGCCAGCTTTTCCACCGCCATAACATAAGCCAGATTATTGCTCATTGACGCCAGGTAGTCCAGTCGGTCGGTGAAGGGGATATTCTGAGTATAGGTGCGCTCCTCAGCCAGCTTCTCAATGCCCCGATGGAGATAGCCAAAAACTGGCTCCAAATCCACCACGACTTCCCCATCGAGGGTTGTCCGCATCCGGAACACACCATGAGTGCTCGGATGGGCTGGACCTATGTTAATAACAAAAGGCTCGGTCTTAATTACCATTGTATATAATCCTTGCGCAAAGGATATCCTTTAAACCCTTCCCAGAGAACAATGTGCTTCAGATTCGGGTGACCCTCGAATTTAATCCCGAAAAGGTCATAAATCTCCCGCTCCTGAAAATCGGCACCGCGCCACAGCCCAACCACCGAAGGCAAGGAGAGATTCTCCCTCCCATAGCAACGCGTCTTAACAACAACGCTGTGATTATGCTCCAGTGAAGTCAGATGATAAACCACCTCGAAGTAATCGTTATAATCTACGGCGGCAATAAAGGCGAGGTAATCGAAAGCGAACTCGGGTTCTGTCTTGAGAAAAGAAGCTATCGGCAAGAGGGATTCACTCTTGACCAAGATATGATTTTCGGTTGACTCGACGATACTTCCCGGAAATTTCTTATCCAGTTTACTGGCTACTTCCCTGGCAGATAGGACAGCGGTCACTTCTTTTCAGCCTTCCTCTAGCACACTTCTTTTAGCTATCTTTTCATGCAGCATCCTGATTCCAAATAACAGAGCCTCGGGTCGTGGCGGGCAACCGGGCACATAGACATCCACGGGAATTATTCTGTTATATCCCGGAACCACACTGTATGAACTGGCGAATGTACCGCCGCTTATACCACAGGCACCCATAGCTATTACCCACTTGGGCTCAGCCATCTGGTCATAAATACGCCGCACCCATGGCGCAAGTTTCCAGGTCAATGTGCCAGCAGTAATCATCAGGTCTGCCTGGCGGGGTGACGCACGCACAATCTCCATCCCGAACCGGGAGATATCAAAACGAGAGGCAGCAGTGGCAATAAACTCAAAAGCACAGCAGGCTGGAAAACAAGTTACCGGCCAGAGGGAAAAGGTCTGCGCCCAGTTAAGTATATCATCGAGCCGGGACAGAAGAATATGGCGGCGAATTTCCGTGTCCAGCCAGCGGTCCGGGTCAGGAATCGGCTCCTTACTGCGCGCCTTTAATTCTTCAACCGCCTCACCTTCAGACTTATCAAGCTCAACAAAAGAGAATGCGTCTAATCCTTCTCCTTTGGCTACTTCCATTCCAGAACCTTCTCCTTCCAGGCATAAACATAGCCGACGGTAACAATAGCTATGAAAACCAGAATAACGATTAAACCGGGGCTACCAAGCTGTTTAAGCCCGACCGCCCACGGATACAGGAAAACAACCAGAATATCAAGAGCAACAAAGATTAAAGCGTAGAAATAATAGCGGAAATTAAACTGGACCCACGTCTTCCCGATGGTCTCCATTCCGCATTCGAAGGTAGAGCTTTTAATGGGATTAGGTTTGTGAGGAACGATGCGGATAAATCTAAGAATGACGGGTAAAAAAAGGGCAACAGCAGCAAAAAGAAGAGCAACTACAAGGAATAGCCCAATATAGCCGTACTCTGCCAGCAAGTACTATCCTCCCTTGTCAAAAGCCAAGCATTAGTATACCACGCATTATTTTATTAAAGCAAGACACAGAGATGAGCCTGAGTAACACCCCAACAGGAAAAAAAAAATCAAGAATCGCCCGGAGCACAGTTTCTTGACGTGTGAACTGACTGAAGTGTATCATGATTAGAAAGCATAATGCCTTATGTCCGAATCGAAGAATGCGAGTTATTGCCGGCAAAGCGAAGGGACACCAGCTTAAAGCACCGAAGGTAACCACTACCCGTCCAGCTACAGGCCTAGTCCGCGGGGCGATTTTTTCCATACTTGAGAATATCGCCAGCGATTGGTCTCTTGTGCTCGATTTATTCTCCGGTAGCGGGGCTCTGGGTATTGAAGCTTTAAGCCGAGGTGCTGGGTGGGTTGACTTTGTTGAACAAAAGCAACAATGTTGTGATATAATTAAGCAAAATTTAGAGAAAACAAAGCTGGCTGACCAGGCTCACATTTATTGCCGTAGCGTCGCCAAAGCGATTTCTTTTCTGGATAAGGAGTATAGTATAATTTTGATTGACCCGCCCTATGCGGACCCTTCTATAGACAACTTAATAACGCAGCTGGCAAACTCTAAACTGGTGGGGCAGAACACAACAGTAGTAGTAACCCATTCTTCCCGCCGCACACTAAGTCCAACTTATGACTCTTTGAGCCTAATTAAGGAACGCCGGCATGGTGATAGCTGCATTGCAATATACCAGAAGGAGGAAAAGCATTGACCACCGCTATTTATCCGGGCAGTTTTGACCCCATAACCAATGGGCACCTTGATATTGCTACCAGAGCCGCCAAGCTTTTTGAAAAGCTCATTATCTCTATTTTTGATACACCGGATAAACGCCTTTTATTCACTACGGAGGAAAGAGTGGAGTTAGCAAAACAATCTGTTACACACCTGCCAAATGTTGAGGTAACATATTTCGGGGGCCTCACTATTGATTTTGCCAAGAAGGTCAATGCTAAAGCGATGGTGCGGGGTCTGAGAATAAATGCCGATTTTGAGCGGGAATTCGATATGGCAATGATGAACAAGAAGCTCTACCCCGACCTTGAGCTTGTCTGTTTAATGGCATCCGCACAGTATCAATTTCTCAGCTCAAGCCTTCTCAAAGAGGTAGCCAGCCTGGGTGGCAGCATTAATGACTTTGTCCCCAAACCCGTGGCTGCAGCTTTAAGAAAAAAGTTTCCACTCAAATAGTGAAGCATATATAAAACGAATTAATCATCTAGGAATTAAAGTCAGGAGGTGTTGAAGTAGATGGCTTACAAAATCATAGAGGAGTGCATCAGTTGTGGTGCCTGCGAACCGGAATGCCCCAACCAGGCAATCAGTGAGGGTGACACACTATACGTCATCAATCCCGACCGATGTACTGAATGTGTAGGTTCCTTCAAATCTTCTCGCTGTGCTGAGGTCTGCCCAGTAGAAGCTGCCATACCTGACCCAACTCACGTGGAAACCAGGGAGCAACTACTTGCAAAGTGGCGTAAACTACACCCGGGCGAAACTCCAAAAGAGACTTAAATACTGAAACCTATCAATTCCATTCAGAAACTTTTTGCTTCAATAAACTCTCGTTACCAATCGGCTTGAGAGTAAGTGGGGTAATTTTTTTATTTAAAGGCTGGCTACTGGAAGAAAGAGCGTATTTGGTCGAAGTCACCGGGAAGCAGAGTCAGCACGAAGGGCAAGCCGTTCAATAATATATTGGCTACGCCCGAGCCACTGATAGTATCGCCCGCGCCAAAGTATTTACTCCATATAGCTAGTATGGCAGCGCAGAATAGCGCACCCAGCAGTAATCCGAGAATAGCACCGCCAATCCTGTTGACCCAGCCGAGTAAAGCTAATGAAGTAAGCTTACCAAGCAAGAAAGCAAGTAAACGGGCGGCTAACCCTACCCCAACCAGAATGAGAAGAAAGGCAACTATTCTAGCTGCACTCTCGTAGGGAATAAGGGTTAGATGCTCTGAAAGGGCAACATGGTAGCGCCCTGCCAGGATTACGCCAACTATCAACCCAACCAGAGATAATACCATCAGGATTAGCCCTTTCCGCAGTCCCCAGAAAGTGGCAATGCCGATAACTACTATAAGAACTATGTCCAGCCAGTTCATCGTCTTATTCCATTATTATAACGCAACTAGCCTCTCATTCATAACGCAAAGCCTCGATAGGATTTAGTCTCGCCGCTCTAATTGCCGGATAAATGCCTGAAACAAGGCCAATAAAAATCGAGACTGAGATAGCCAGAATCACGATATCTGGTGAGACCACAGCGGTAAGCTTCATCCCCTCGATACTTATGAGAGATACCGCCCTTGACACTCCCAGTCCTCCGATAATACCGATGCCGCCGCCAACCAGGCTCAAGATGCCGGCTTCCAGCAGAAATTGGGCTAGTATATCCCGGCGTTTGGCACCGACCGCTTTACGAATACCTATCTCTCTGGTGCGCTCGGTTACCGAGACCAGCATAATATTCATTATGCCAATTCCGCCAACTATCAGCGAGATACCGGCAATGGCTCCCAGAAATATGGTAAATACGCTGGTTACCTCCCGTAATAAGCCGACCACCTGTTCCTGACTGATGACAGCGAAATCATTCTTCTCATCTGGGGCAATACGATGGCGCTTACTTAAAATAGCCTCAATTTCGTCTATTGTCCCGTCTATCTCATCGGCACTAGATACCTGAACCGCTATTGACTGAACTGAATCTTCCCCGCTTGCAGTGCGCTCGGAAAAAAGTCGGCTCTGATAGGTAGTTATCGGCGTCACCACTATATCATCCATGCTAACCCCGAGAAATGCCCCACCCTTCGGCTCCAAGACCCCTATTACGGTAAAACGTTTCCCCCTGATTTTGACCTCCTGCCCGATTGGATCTTCCGTGCCGAACAATTGCTCGGATACCTTGCTTCCCAGTACCACCACCATATCTCTCCTGGCAACATCCCGGTCGGAGATGAACTGACCCGAGGCTAGCGAATGGGCATATGCCTCCTCATAAGCAGGAGTGGTACCCTGTATCAACGCAGTTACAGTTTCGCCACTCGTAGTCACCTCAATAAAGTTTTCACTCGTGGGTGCTATCACCGTAACCCCAGGAATATCGGCTAAGGCTCCAGCGTCACCCAAGGTGAGCGTAGGCGTTGCATATGCACGTGATAAGCCGGCTAGACCCGGTGCTTCAGGATTGGCGGGCTGCACAAAAATTACATTGGTGCCCATTTGCTCAAAAGTAGTGGTGACGCTGGCCTGGGCACCCCTCCCCACCGACATCAGAGATATAACCGCACCTACCCCGATTATGATACCCAGCATTGTGAGTGATGAGCGCAGTTTATTAGATGATATCGATTTTATGGCAATAGCAAAAAATTGCAGAAACCTCACTGGCTTACAATCCTCCCGTCCATGAGGCGGATAATGCGCTGGGTCTGAGCGGCTATATCCATCTCGTGGGTAACTATAATTAAGGTAATACCATCCCGGTTGAGCTGATGAAAGATAGAAATAATTTCAGCAGCGGAGACGCTATCAAGGTTACCCGTGGGCTCATCGGCTATGATAAGGGGAGGGTTGTTGACCAGCGCCCGTGCAATAGCCACCCGCTGCTGCTCGCCCCCGGAGAGCTCGGCGGGCTTATGGTTTGCTCTTGCTTTCAACCCTACCCGCTCCAGAGCCTCCGTAGCACGCTGGCGTTTCTGCCTTGCACCGGCATACACAAGAGGAAGCTCAACATTAGCCAGGGCAGTGGCACGGTATAAAAGGTTAAAATTCTGAAAGACAAAGCCAAACTTCTTATTCCTCATCTCAGCCAGCTGATTGTCGTTAATCCGGCTGACATCGGCTCCGTCTAAAATGTACCTGCCGGAAGTAGGTCTATCCAAGCAACCAATAACATTAAGCAAGGTGGATTTGCCCGAACCCGAAGCCCCAACAAGAGAAATCATCTCTCCCCGTTTAATAGATAGAGTTATACCTCGGAGGGCGTGGACCTCTACCCTTCCCATGCGGTAAACCTTGGTGATGTTTTCCAGTTCAATCATAGCTCAGTCACCGAAAAGGAAACCGCCTGACCCTGTTGGCTCTGGACTGCTTTTCTTTTCTATTACAACTACTTCACCGTCGGAAAGCCCGCTCACAATCTCAGTATTAAAGCCGTCGCTTATGCCGATAACCACTTGCCTCTCCTGGGTCTGTTCGTTAACCATAACCTTAACTGTCGGATTACCCGAGCTATCCAGCGTTATAGCTCGATTGGGCACCAGCAAAACACCATGCCGCTCCTCGATGATAATATCAGCCGTAGCACTCATACCAGCTTTAAGCCCGGAGCCTTCCGGAACATCAAACCCGACGGTAACACTATATAGCACCAGACCGCCTTCCACCTTTGGCAACGGTGAAATAAAGGTAACCTCGCCGTCAAACAGAACATCTGGCAGAGCATCCACCTCGATAACGACCCTTTGCCCCTCTTGTACCTCAGGTATATCCATCTCATCCACATCTGCCTTAAGCTCCATCCGAGTGGGGTCGATTATCTCAAAAGCGGCTGTGGTAGCATAGCTCACCGAAGACATTATATCCCCCACCTCGACATTTACACTGGCGATAATGCCATCAAAAGGCGCAAATAATACCGCCTTCTCCATCTCGTCCGTTATTCTGTCCAATTCCGTGGTGGCTTTATCCAGATTATTCTCAGCTATATCCACGTTATTTCTGGCTTGCTCTAGGTCGTTCTCTGCCTTGTCCAGAGCTAATTTCGCTTTATCCACCTGCAACTGGACTTCTCTCAGCGTCCAGTACTCCAGCCCAACGGGTTGAATTCCAGCCGAGAGCCCGGCTGCCAGCTTTTCCTCAGCTTCGTCCAGCCTTTCCTGAGCCTTAATGAGCTTCTCATTTACAGTAGTAATAGAATAAGGATTCCCTTCGAGTCCTTCCTGAAACTCAACCTGCGCCTCTTTTATATATTGCTGAGCAATACGGATAGCCTCCACGGACTCAGGAATAATGAAGCGATAGGTAATAAAGGGGTAGGGGCTGGTTAACTCCAGAAAGCTATTGTTAGCCAGTTCGAGGTCAATCTCGGCTGCCTTCAGGGCTATCTCCGGCGTCTTCATCGCCAGCTCTGCTGTCTTCACACCCTGCTCTGCTGTTTTTACCGCTTGTTCTGCAGCCTTCAACGTATACTCCAAAGGAGTAACGTCAAGGCTGGCAAGCACCTGTCCCTGGGTTATCCGGTCGCCCTCTTTGACTCTCACCTCAACTACCTCGCCGCTGGTGTCAAAGGTCAACTTCCTATCCTGAACTAACGATAAGCTACCGTCCACGTCGACACTTTGCACCACGTCACCCCGAATCACGTCTATTTTTTGCACTTCGATTTGGGCAGTTTGGGGTCTGCATGCAGCGAGTCCGACTGTAACCAGAGAAACAATGGCAATTAGCAATCCCAGCTTAATCTTCTTCATTTCCTTTTCCCTTTAGAGCTATCAGTCATGGCTTCCGATGTGTAATTTTTCAGTATCTTCTCTATGCCGCTCAACCGTTCCGTTAGCATACTTACTATTTGTTCAACGGCGTCGGCTTTAAATAAAAATAACCCTCTCTTGCCGGGTCCTATGAAAACCAGAAGTTTAGCCCCCGTATCCAGGCCTAATTCCTTACGGACGCTGGCTGGTATTACTACCTGTCCCCTAGAACCAACGGTGGCTGAACCGAAACACTTAAAGTCGTGCCAGCTATCTTTTGTGTTCATGATGCCTCCTGAAACAAAAATGTCTGATTTGTATGAATTGTAATATTTTTATGAGAAATGGTCAAACACACTTCAGGAGGTTGTTTATTAGAAGACCCGCCCTACCGCTAACTTCCCAGCTCTCTGGCCCTATTATAAGCCGCCTCTACCGCCCGCTTAACCAGGGCAGCGAATTCCCCCTTTTCAAACTGCTCCAGAGCCGCAGCCGTGGTGCCCCCGCGAGAGGTAACCATTCTTCTTAGCTCGGCGGGATCCTTGCCCGACTTCTGAAGAAGATGGCCTGAGCCGAGCAATGTTTGCAATACCAGCTCCTGCGCCACTTCCCGCGGAAGCCCAATCTGTATCGCAGCATCAACCAGCGACTCCACAAAGAGGAAGACGTAAGCCGGTCCGCTGCCACTCACCGCCGTAGCCATATCGAGATACTTCTCGTCATCAACATAAATCTCTTTACCCATAATCCCGAGAATTGCGCTCACCCACCCCTTTTGCTGCTTGCTAACTTCAGGGGTTGCCGTCCACACACTTATCCCCTCACCAATTCGGGCAGGAGTATTGGGCATTACACGGACAACACGCCTGTGGCCCAGCCCGAGACAGAGGGTACCAATCTTCACCCCAGCGATGATGGATAGAACTAGCTGAGAAGGATTGAATTGACCTTTAAGCTCAGCCATCACCTCAGCCAGATTCTGCGGCTTAATCGCCAGAATGACTATCTCACCCCCCTCCACCGCCAGACGGTTGCTGCTTGCTGCTATCACGCCATATCTCTGCCCAATAGACTGGAGGCGAGTCTTATCAACATCGCTAACCGATATAGTCTGCGGGCTAGCCAGCCCTTTATTCAAAATGGCTGACAGCATCGCTTCCCCCATATTCCCCACACCGATAAAAGCTATCTTTAAAGTCTTCATGTTACCTCACCACCAGATTTACCAGCTTCGCTGGAACATATATTACCTTGACAACCTCTTTGCCTTCCAGATGAGGCTTCACCCGCTGGCTTCCCAGAGCCAATTGCTTTGCCTCTGCCTCAGTAATGGACGCTGGAACAGCAATACGGTCGCGCAGCTTGCCATTTACCTGAATCACAAGAGTAACCTCTTCAGCTTTAGCCAGCTCTGCCTTCCACTTCGGCCAGCTTTGATTATGAATGCTATACTTATGCCCTGTCCTCTCCCAAAGCTCCTCCGCCAGATGGGGAGCAGTTGGCGCCAAAAGCAGAAGCAATGTTCCCGTGGCTTCTCTCCAGCCTGCAGTAGAAACCTGCCCTGCTTTCTTCGCTTTAACCAGATAATTGGTGAACTCCATAAGAGCCGCTATCATCGTATTGAACTGAAGACCATTTATGTCCTCTGTCACCTTTTTAATTGTCTGGTGCATAACACGGTTCAACTCACGCTCTGATTCTTGCCGAACAGCCGGCCTAACCCCTTTATCCTCCTCATATTTCTCAAACGTAAGCTCTCTTAGTCGGTTAAACCACCGGCTTATACCGCTGATACCGCTATCGTCCCACTCGCCGCCCTGCTCCCAGGGACCGACAAACATTAAATAGGCGCGCACCACATCAGCCCCCTGTTCGGAAACATATTCGTCAGGAGTAATTACGTTGCCCCGTGATTTACTCATCTTCTGCTTCTCAGCAATAATTACCCCCTGATTGAATAGACGGGTAAACGGTTCACCAAAGTCAATAAGCCCCATGTCCCTGAGTGCCTTGGTAAAAAATCGAGCATAAAACAGGTGCATAACTGCATGCTCGGCACCACCGGTATAAATGTCTACCGGCAGCCAGTATTTTAGCTTCTCAGCATCGAAAGCAGCTTTAGCAAAATGCGGACTGGCATAGCGTAAAAAGTACCACGAGGAGCACATAAAGGTGTCCATGGTGTCCGTCTCCCGCTTCGCCGGGCTTGAGCATTTCGGACACACGGTATTGACGAACTTCTCATTATATTTCAGTGGGGACTCGCCGGTAGGCTTGAACTCGGCATCTTCGGGGAGCAATACTGGCAGGTCTTTCTCCTGCACCGGCACAATGCCGCACTCAGGACAATAGACTATCGGTATCGGCGCTCCCCAGTATCGCTGCCGTGAGATAAGCCAGTCACGCAGTTTGTAGCTTACAGTTCGCTTTCCCCAGCCCTTTTCCTGCAGAAAATCAGAGACTGCTTCTATTCCTTGCTCGCTGGGAAGCCCGTTGAACTGCCCTGAGTTCACCATAGTCCCCGGCTCGATATATGCTTCCTCCAGCTCTTCTCCCTGCCACCCATGAGGAGCTATTACCACCCGTATTGGCAACCCATATTTCTTAGCAAAAATAAAATCTCTCTCATCATGAGCAGGCACACCCATCACTGCCCCTGTGCCATAGCTCAGCAGTACATAATCGGCAATCCATATGGGCACTCGCTCTCCGTTCAATCTGTTCACCACATAAGCTCCGATGAAAACCCCGTCCTTTTCCTTCTCGGTTGATAGCCTCTCCACCTCGGTCTCCCGCCGCGACCGTGCGATATACTCTTCAACCTCTTTTCTCTTCTCCGGCAGAGTAAGCTTGTCTACCAGCGGGTGCTCGGGAGCCAGAACCATAAAGGTGACACCAAAGGTAGTGTCGGGGCGGGTGGTAAATACCTTTATTTCCTTTTCCTTCACCCCGGGATGGTCTAGCTCAAAGGAAACCTCCGTGCCCACGCTCTTACCCACCCAGTTCCTCTGCATTATCTTTATACGCTCCGGCCAGTCAATATCCTTATGTTCCATAAGCTCGTCGGCGTATTTGGTAATGCGAAAGAACCACTGCTCCAGGTCTCGCCGGGTAACTGCAGCGCCACAACGCTCGCAGAAACCTTCGACCACCTGCTCGTTAGCCAGCACCGTCTGACAGCGAGGGCACCAGTTAACCGGAGCCTTAGCCCGGTAAGCCAGACCGTGTTCGTACAATTTCAAAAAGAACCACTGCGTCCACTTATAATATTCGGGCAGGCAGGTAACTACCTCCCGGCTCCAGTCATAGATAGCGCCTATGCTCTTTAGTTGGCGGCGCATTCGGTCTATGTTCTGCATCGTCCAGACATAGGGATGGATACCGCGCTTGATAGCCGCATTCTCCGCAGGCAAACCGAAGGCATCAAACCCCATCGGGTGAAGCACGTTGTAGCCCTGCATACGCTTAAACCGGGCATGGACATCGGAGGGTGCCATAGCATACCAGTGCCCGATGTGAAGGTCGCCAGAGGTGTAAGGGAACATGGTCAGGGCATACCACTTCGGTTTCTCACTATCCTCGCCGACCTCATATAGCCTGTCCTCAGCCCACCTCTGCTGCCACTTTTTCTCTATTTCTTGCGAGTTATATTCGACTGTCATGTATCCTCCCCTTGGAGTAAAAACCACACATCATTGTAGCAATTAAAGAAGCAGCCTTCAACCGTTTATCATCTATACCCCTATGCCCGTGACGGTCTGTCTCGACCCTTCCACAGGAATAAGGAGCAGATGATGGCAATTGCCGCCATGGAAGCGCCTATAATCGTAAAGGTAGTATCGAAGCCAAACCGGTCGGCGAGATTGCCCATGATAGGCATTACGACGCCCGGACCTCCTCTGGTGCCGAAATAATAGATACCGAGTACCGTCGAACGCCTGCGCTCAGAGGTATGACTGATAAAATATGATTCTGCCACCGGCATACGGATAAACATGGACAACCCCAGTCCAACCAGCGCCATAGACATAGCCCAGCCGAAGGATGCCACGCTGAGCAGATAAATAACGGGGCCGGCAAGAAAACTGGCACCCACCATCACGTTCACCTTCCCGAAGCGGTCGGAGAGATATCCCCCCAGAGGACCCGCCCAGAATCCCGCAGTGTAGACCAGGGCTAATAAGCCCGCCGCCGCCCCTTCGCTGA
>Ga0315274_10004771_pt1 | contig 19892 bp, 20 predicted proteins | sample YL17G02_20_MG_FD_203700 | JGI IMG/M metagenome (GOLD analysis project Ga0315274, IMG submission 203700) | Sediment microbial communities from Yellowstone Lake, YNP, Wyoming, USA - YL17G02_20 | ecosystem: Environmental > Aquatic > Freshwater > Lake > Sediment | place: USA: Wyoming | collected... | reverse complement strand
GACTTGACAAATGCCATACAGGAGCCGACAATGCTATACGTAAGCCAGCGATCTACTCTGCTGGCCCAAAGTACTCGTTGTCCAATTGCCGCTGAACCAACACACGCAGGACAGCATGGTCGTGGAGGGAATCGAATTCACCTGCGAAGATTTGGAGATGATCACCGCCGTATGGAAGTACAATGGACGCGTGTGCCACCCTTCCGAGTCCTCCCGGACTTATCTCAAATATGTCGGAGAAAAGCTTGATCGTCTCAATGAATATTTCCCAGGAGTGACCTATGCAAACAACGATAGGTTGATCCAGAAGTTCCAGTTGGCAAGTGACAACAAGAAAATAGTTAAGCTCTGTAGCCCCGGTGTTCTTTCGGTCATAGACTCAATGGGGAGGACTACCGGCGAGGTGGGTGGCCAAACGAAAGAAGAGATTCCAGGGTCAATATACGATCCCGACAGTGAGGCGGCTATGGTATTGTTCTCGAACGAGGCTCTCCGGTATAGGGTAGTCGGGACGAGCGGAGGAGCATATGAATTATCCGTAGAGTCAACCGAGAATGGAACATCTACTCTTTTTCAAGCGAATGATATCCCAACTGCGCCCGGTGCCGTGCACGAATATCAAGTTGATTGGAACGCTCTTTCTGCTGGTCAGCAAGGTGTCGTTCTGAAAGTTGACGCCGAAGGCGATGGTAGTTTCGAGCAGACCATTGTTACTGGTCCAATGCTGGAAAGACCGCAGATATCGGTAAACGGGCTGGTGAGTATATCTTCGACCCGGCCAGCTTACGACCGACGGACAGGGCAGTTCAGTGTGAATGTCACGATCACAAACAAGTCGAGCACGGTGATCGGCAGCCCCGTATGGCTTGTGATAGATAGCGTCAGTAGCCTCTGGGTGATGCCGGTCAATACGAGCGGCACGACAGCGGATGGCAAGCCGTATTTTGACCTATCTGGGCTATTGGGTGACGGGAAGCTCGATCCCGCCGAGTCTGTCAGTCTGCGCGTGAACTTCGGCAATCCCTCTCGCCTGAGTTTCACGTTCAAGTCGAGCGTTCGCGGAGTGGTTTCGCCATAGCCTCCCCGAAACGGGAGGTCTCAGTGGGCCAGGATCAGCCATCTTAGAGCCGCGGCGAAACTGGGGGCATGGCGTGCGGGAGCACACCGCGACGGCTATCGCCGCATCCGTGGGAATCCGCGAAATCCGTGTCTGAACGACTCTTGTCTGTGCCCTCGGTGCACTCTGTGGCGAATCGGGAGGAGTTCGCTGGGCGTCGTGCCACGGCGTCAAGCATCCGCGTGCGCGACTACTCTTCCAAGGGTCATGGCGGCCGGAGCAAGCCGACGTGGCAATCTCGGCGCCCGGGAATTGGCTTCGTTTCGCATAACCGGCCTTATCAGGCCCCGGCCGTCCCTCGGTGTCGGCTGGGAGGGGAGGATTGATGCTTCACTGGCCACGGATTGACGTGATAAGCCCTTGTGAAACAAGGATTTACAATTGACAAGGATCAGCCCTGAAGTTCCGTTATTGACTGGCGTTGGGGGTGCTGAGCCGGCTATAATGCCGCTTTTGATTGCCTGGGATAACCGGCTGTGACGGCCGACTGGCGTACGGGTGAACAATGAAGCATGGATTTCGGCAGATGGGTTGGGTCGTGTGGCTGGCCATCGGGATTTGCGCGTCGGCGCGGGCGGCGGATCGGCCGGAGGTCGTGCTCAAGCTCGGGCATGGCTTGGACACCGAGCATCCTGTGCATAAGGCGATGACGCTCATGGCCAAGAAGGTCCGCGAGAAATCCGGCGGGCGAATGCAGGTCCAGGTGTTCCCCGGCGAGCAGCTCGGCAATGAGAAGGAGTGCATCGAGGCCCTGCAGCTTGGGTATCTGGCGATGACGAAGACATCCAGCGCCCCAATGGAGGGGTTCGTGCCACGGATGCAGGTGTTCGGGATTCCCTATCTGTTTCGCGACGCCGAGCACTTCTGGAAGGTGCTCACCGGCCCGATCGGCAGACAGCTCCTGCTGGCGGGCGAGTCGAAACGGCTTCGCGGCCTGTGCTACTACGACGCGGGGGCCAGGAGCTTCTACGCCAAGCGAGAAATCGGGAAGCCCTCCGACCTGGCGGGCATGAAGATTCGCGTCCAGAAGAGCATCATGTCGATGAAGATGGTCGAGGCGATGGGCGGCTCGCCCACGCCCATCGATTGGGGTGAGCTGTACACGGCCCTCGATCAGGGCGTCGTGGACGGCGCCGAGAACAACGCGCCGTCCTTCCGGACATCGCGGCATTATGAGGTCTGCCGGTACTACAGCCTCGACGAGCACACGCGTCTGCCGGACATCCTGGTCATCAGCACGCGGGTCTGGAGCCGGCTCTCGCCGGACCAGCAGCGGATCCTGCAGGAGGCCGTGGACGAATCGGTCGAGTACCAGCGGAAGATCTGGACCGAAGCCGAGGAGCAGGACCTCAAGACTGTGCAAGGCGAAGGCGTCACGATCACCCGCCCGGATAAGGGGCCCTTCCGGCAATCCGTGCAGTCTGTGTGGAAGGAATTCGAGGGCACCGGAATCGGCCGGCTCATCGAGCAGATCCAGGAGGTGCAATGAGATTCCTGCGAATCGTCAAACGGGTCCTGGATCATTCGCTGGAAGTGCTGGCCATGGTGGTCGTGGCGGTGCTCGTGCTGGATGTCCTGTGGCAGGTCTTCACGCGGTTCGTGCTCGGCAATCCCAGCACGTGGACCGAGGAGCTGGCGGTCTTCATGCTCATCTGGGTCTCGCTGCTCGGGGCGGCGGTCGCGCTGAATCGCGGGGCGCATCTGGGCATCGACTACTTCGTCGGCAAGCTCCCGCACAGGATGAAGCTTTATACAGACACATTCGCCTTTCTCTGCGTGGCGGCATTCTCGTTCTTCGTGATGGTCGTCGGCGGGGCCGACCTGGTGGCCAGCACGCTCGAACTGCAACAGGTGTCGCCGGCGCTGCACGTGAAGGTCGGCTACGTGTATCTGGCCGTGCCCATCAGCGGGTTCTTCCTCACGCTCTATGCGGTCATCGGCCTGGTCGAGAGAATCAGGGGGCTGGTCAAGAGGCAAACACCGGCGGGAGAGCATGTCGCCCGGAGCGACGTGGAGATCGACTGATATGGACAGCAAAGGGGAGACGCAGTGAATTTGCCCGTTCTGGTCCTCGTCGTCAGTTTCGTGGTTCTGCTGCTGCTGAACGTCCCGGTGGCGTTCTGCATGGGCATCGCCACGGTGCTGGCGTTCCTGGCGATGGGGGACATGCCGGCGTTCGTGGCCGTCGCGCATGGCATCGCGGCGGGGATCGACAGCTTCGCACTGCTGGCGATCCCGTTTTTCATTCTCTCCGGCCTGCTCATGGGTCAGGGCGGCATCGCGCGGCGGCTCATCGACTTCGCCAATGCCGTCGTGGGTCGATTTCGTGGCGGGCTGGCCCTCGTCAACGTGTTGACCTGCATGCTCTTCGGCGCCATCTCCGGCTCGGCCACCGCCGCGGTCTCTTCGGTCGGCGGCGTGATGGTCCCGCTGATGAACCGGATGGGATACGATCGCGACTTCAACGCCTCGGTGACGATTACCGCCGCCACGACCGGGCTGCTCATCCCGCCGAGCAACGTCATGATCGTCTACTCGCTGGCCACCGGCGGATTCGTCTCCATTGCGGCGATCTTCATGGCGGGCTACCTGCCCGGCGTTCTCGTCGGAATCGGATTGATGACCGTCAGCGGGATCGTCTCCGTTCGGCACAACTACGGCAAGGGCGAGACCTTTCCCTGGCGCGAAGGGATCATCCGTTTCCTGCGGGCCATTCCGGCGCTGCTGCTGGTCTTCATCATCATTGGCGGCATCCTGCTGGGCTGGTTCACGCCCACCGAGGCGTCGGCCGTGGCCGTGCTCTACTCGTTCTTCCTGGCCGTGATCGTCTATCGTGAGGTAAGAGTCCGCGACCTGCCCCGCATCCTACTGCAAACGGGTGTCACGACCTCCGTGGTCTTCCTCTTGATCGGCACGAGCATGGCCATGTCCTGGGTCCTGGCCTCCGAGCATGTGCCGCAGGATATCAGCGCATCGCTGGTGAGCCTGACGAGCAATAAGGTGCTCCTGCTGCTGCTGATCAACGCGATTCTGCTCGTTGTCGGCTGCTTCATGGACATGACCCCGGCGATCCTGATCTTCACGCCGATCTTCCTGCCCGTGGTCCAGGCTCTCGGCCTGCACCCGCTGCACTTCGGCATTATCATCATCATGAACTTGTGCATCGGCCTGTGCACGCCGCCGGTCGGCACCTGCCTGTTCCTGGGCTGCGGAATTGCCGAGACCACCGTCACACGCGTCATGCGCCACATCTGGCCGTTCTTTCTCGCGATGGTCGTAGCCCTGCTGATCACCACCTTCGTCCCCGCCGTCTCCATGTGGCTGCCCACGAAGCTCGACTTCGTCAAGTGAACCTCGCGGCCGTGAGCAGCCGACAAGGCGAGGAGGGGCCAACGTAAGACAAGGTGACGTGTGGAGCACAGCGTAGCGGCTATCGCCAAATCCGTGGGAATCCGTGAAATCCGTGTCTGAAAGACTCTTCTCTGTGTCCTCGGTGCACTCTGTGGCGAATCGCAGGAGTGTTTTGCATCCTTGGGGGCGGGGGGGTAGAATGCGGCGGGAATTTTCGTCCGCCGGGCGGATGCTTGCGTAGGAGCATGCGGCGGAGGGCGATGGACGGGTCAGTGATGGGCGCATGAAAGTCATCAACGTTCATAATGTCAGCAAGACGTTCGGCAAGGTCTGTGCCGTATGCGACCTGAGTTTCGAGGTTGAGGAGGGCACCTGCTTCGGCCTTCTGGGCCCGAACGGGGCCGGCAAGACGACCATGATGAAGATGATCTACGGCCGAAGCCGGCGGAACAATCATGCCGGCGGGATCATCGACGTCTTCGGCTACGACCCCGCACGCGACGAGCTGCCCATCAAGTCGCTCTCCGGCGTCGTGCCCCAGGAGAACAACCTCGACGATGAGCTGAACGTCATTGGGAACCTGATGATCTACTCCAAGTTCTACGGCCTGCCCGGCCGGGTGGCCAGAGAGCGGATCAGGGTCCTGCTCGATTTCCTGGAGCTGTCGGAGAAGGTGCAGGCGAGGATCAAGGAGCTGTCGGGCGGCATGCAGAGGCGGCTGGTCATCGCCCGCGCGCTGCTGAACAATCCCAAGCTGCTGATCCTCGATGAGCCGACGACCGGCCTGGACCCGCAGGTCCGCCACCTGATCTGGGACAAGCTCAGGCAGCTCCGGGCCCAGGGAACCACCATCCTGTTGACCACCCACTACATGGAAGAGGCGTTCCAGATCTGCGACAGGGTCCTGATCATGGATAAGGGCAAGAGGGTCCTGGAGGACAACCCGCACAAGCTGCTGGCGGAGAATATCGAGGCCTACGTCATGGAGGTGCCTATTACGAACGGCACGCCGGTCATTCGTGAGTCCGACCTGCCCGATGATGTCCGCTTGGACCGGACTGAGGGGACCATGCGGCTCTACGCGGACCAGATCGACCATCTCAAGGGCATCGCCGACAGGCTCTCCGGCAACCACTACTACCTGAGGCAATCGACCCTGGAAGACGTATTCCTCAAGGCGACCGGGAGGGTGCTCAATGAGAGGCAGTAGCCCAATCACCTATCCGTCGCTGCCCCAGAGGCTCTTCAGCGTCTGGTACCGGCACACACGGGTGTACACGAAGAACCTGATCAGCAACGGCCTGCCGCCGTTCCTGGAGCCGCTGCTGTTCTTGGCGGGCGTCGGCCTGGGGCTGGGCAAGTACATCACGGGGAGCATGGATGGGCTCTCCTATATAGATTTCCTCGGGACGGGTTTGCTGGTCACCGCCGCCATGTTCACCGCGGCCTACGAGTGCACCTACGGCACGTTCATCCGCCTGGAGTTCGAGAAGGTGTATGACGGCATGCTGGCGGCGCCGATCACCGTCAACGACCTGATCGTGGGAGAGATCATCTGGGCGGGAACCAAGGGGTTGTTCTTCACGTTCGCTGTCCTGTGCATCCTGGCGCTTTTGGGAATCGTCCATCTGCCCGAGGGCCTGCTCGCCCCGCTGGTCGGCTTTCTCACGGGCTTGATGTTCGGGACCCTTTCCTTGTGGGTCACGTCGTTCGTCAAGACGATCAACCACTTCAATTTCTACCTCACGGGCATCATCTCCCCGATGTTCTTCTTCTCCGGGGTGGTCTTTCCGATCAGCAACCTGCCGCCCTCCGTGCGGTTCATCGCCGAGATCGTGCCGCTGACGCATTCCGTACGGCTGGCGCGGGCCGTGTGCACAAATCATTATCAGCTCAGCCTGCTGGCCGATTTGCTCTATATCGCCGCATTTATTGCGATCACCGGGTGGCTGGCCATCCGGCGGCTCCGAGGCCGGTTGATCACCTGAGCGTGATTTAGGTGGCGGCGATATTCGCCCTTCATTTCCCGCGATAGGTTGCTAAGATGAGCGACTAATAGATCAAGGTCGCATAATATGGCACAGATAATCTTGTCCAGTCACGAGCTCATCAGCATCCTGCAGGCGAACGCGGGTATCCCGCCGCAGATCATGGATCTCACGGTGGACGCGGAGGAGATCAGGTTTCGCGTGAAAACGGAGTGGCCGATCCTGAAGTCGATTCGCGTGGGGATGAGGTTCGTGAGCTTTGAAAGCGGATGCGTGATTCTGCAGCTTGCGACGAATCTGCTGACGGACAAGTTCAGTTGGCTGTTGGACAGGATGATCGAGGCCCTGCAATTGGAGGAGTATGGCGGCCGATGGGAGTATCCCCGGCTGTACATCAACGTGAACCGGCTGATCGAGCGGCATCTTCGCGGCGTCGCCGTCGAGGACATTGTCTTGCGGGACGGCCTGTTCCACATCACCGCGACGCACGCCAGTTTCATCGCCTGCGACGGCGACGTCGAGGGACAGAATGAAGAAGGGACGGATTCATGGAACCCGTCCCTCTTGCCTTGATTCTCTGGTCAGGGCCGACCTCTGAATGCGGCCCCTCGATGGATCCATCATTCTTTGAGTTTCTGCGCTCGCCCCGAACCGCAATGCGTCCGGATGACACAAGCATCGGAGTTCCGGTCCCCTGCGACAGCTCGCACCGGAGCCATCGGGACCACCCCATTGGATTGCCATTCACAGTAGCCACGCACCACGAGGGTGATTGCCCCTTATCGCGGCACGACCCGGATCGTCACGGTGGCCACGTGCACATTCTTGCTGCCACCGGGTTGTCCGGTCAGGTTGGCATTATCCAGCTTGACGCACAACCTGGCAACCCCGTACGGCGGACTGATGGCGGCATCCGTCAGGATGGCGGTGTACGTGCCTCCCACGGCGCCGGTCCCGATGATCGAGCAGCTCAACATCAGGTTGAAGTTGGTCTTCACCTTCACATCGATACACCCTTCATACCGGTGTATCGTGACCTGCTGGAGTTTGACGACGTCGAACTGGTTGACGATCTCCATCCAGAACCCGATGTCCATCACGACCGGGTACGATGTCACTTCCAGGGGTATAAACTGGGCGGGCCAGGTGTGCACCTTGATCTCTCCCGCCTGTAGCGTAGTTGCCAAAAGAACAACGGATGCAATGACTAAAAGTCTTCCTCGAACCATGATAACTCCTTTCATCACCATCTGACCTTCACTCCTTAAAAGCCAGTTGTTGGCTTGTCAAGCCGTGCTATTGCTGTTATCGTTTGCGATGTGCCAACCCGCCCCGCAACCGTTCGGCGGTTTCACCCATGCACCAACGTGATGCGATGGGGCACATGTAGTGTCGCTCACGTGACAGCCACATGTAAACGCTCGAACCCTGCACCTCCTTTCTTCCGGCCATGGAAGCCAAGTTACCAACGTTGGCGCCAGGGGAGTAAGGACTCCCCTGGCGTCATTCTCCATGAGCCACTCAGCCCTCCATGACTGTTCGACCCACTTCGACGCGAGCGTTGCTAAACGGAAATGGAAGATGTCGACTGCCTTGTGGGAATAGGAATTGCAGGGCAAAGTCGCCGCAACGTGCTGGCTCGAGACGTTGCTTGTTCTTCCTCCTTGGTGCTCGCACACCGCAATGATTGGACGGTAGTATGCGGTTTGAAACCACCATAACATCCTTGTTGTGAGCTTTGGCGCGTGGAGTCAGCACGTCCGGGCACCGCGTGGCGCCTGGACCGGAACTGCTGTATCGCAACGGAGACGAAACCTTCCATTGCATCACGACAGATCCTGCACAACCGGCAGAATCAGGGCGTGAGAGACGAACGGATCCGGCCCGAGCGGCCTGCCCTGCGGCTTGCAGCGTCTGCATCCCAGGCGAGGATGGAATCATCCATTGACTCGTACCCCGGTCGGGCAATACAGAGTAGAAACCGTGTAGACAGGCGGTGTCGTGTGCCCTCACCGCAGCCACCCCCATGGCGGACTGACGAGCCGGCCTTGTCTTGCGACAAGCCGGCGCTCCGCGCACGTCCTTGCACACCCTCAGCAAATCCATTACCCTACCTCCGTGTCACAGTTGCGATGGATACCTCCGGGCATCCACCCACCTGCATGAGGTGCAGACTCCAACGCACCTTCATCCGTGAGAAGCGCACCGTCCCACTGGTGGCTCTTTGGCTTGACCCTCCTCCAATGAGGGATCGCCAATTACGGATTCCCTAAATACCCGGATTGCCCCCAATTGTCAAGCGGAAACTTGGAAAAATCAGATAAAATCTCCGCACTATTCGATCTCGGGCTCTCAGACGTCCAGAACCTGAATCCATGGACGCCGGCCGGCGCAGCGCCCTCACAGGGGCGGGCGGACCGCCTTGGCCGCACCTGCCGGAAGCCGCGCGAGGAAGCGACGCTCGATCTGCCCGAAGAGCCCTATGCTGATCCTCAGTATCTTGAATTCGACGGGGTCGCCCTCCGCCACCTTCTCCATCTCCATCGCCAATTCCTCCAGGTTGCGGACGGTGGCGTCATTCACCTGCAGGAGCAGGTCCCCGGGCTGCACGCCGGTCTGACCGGCGAGTCCCCGAGCCTCGACCTCGGTCACGATCAGGATCGGATAGGCGCTCTGAAAATCGACGCGGCGGGCCACCGCGGCCGTCAACTCCGAGACCTCCATCTGGAAGAGACTCCTCGCCAGGGCGTGCCCGTCCGGCAGTGGCCGGGGCAGCAGCGCCAGCTCGACGACCCGGCCGGCGGGTCGGGCCTCCCCGGGCCGAATGTACGTGACGCGGATTGGCTCGCCCACATCCTTATGCATCATCGTCACGTAGAAGTCGATGATGCTGTGGAGCTTGCGGCCGTCGATCGCCGTGATCAGATCGCCCGCGGCCAGTACCCCTCGGTGACCTGGATATCGCGTCCCACCGCGCTGACGACGCCGCTGGTCACCGTGTTTGCATATCCGTACGGATTGCCAATGGCGATCACTGTCTCTCCGATCATCAGATCGCTGCTGCGGCCCAGCTCGACGAAGGGCAGTTTCTCTCCAGCCTTGATCGACAGGACCGCCAGGTCCTTGTTCACATCGACGCTGATGATCTCGGCCTGAAACTCCCGGCCGTCGCTGAACACCACCTTGATCCGCTTCACCGCCTCCACAACATGGGCGTTCGTGACGATGAACCCATCTTCGTGCACGACGAAGCCCGACCCGAGCACAGGCACCTGCTGCTCGAACCGCGGCCCCCACAGGTCGAACTGGTCGAACCCGGGCCAGCCCCGGCGAGCGACAGTCTGTTCGCCGGATACGTTCACGACGCTTTTGTGCGTCCGTTCGTAGACCTTGACGACAGGCGTTTGCCGGTCGAACTGGAGCCGCTCCTGACTGTACGAAGGCTGAATGAATCCGGCCACGACAACCAGGCATGCCACCCGTGACATCACCGACTTTCCCATAGGGGCTGATTCTCCATTCCAGGACGCCGGCTCACACCCGCCGGGCGTCCTCCAACCCTATCAATTTCTCGAAAATCGCCGATACCTGCACAAATAGCAGGATGCGCTGCACCCGTAGTCTCTTTCGTGGCGGCCACGAGAATTGGCCGTTGATTGCGTATGGCGGTTGAACCAGAGGATAATCGTGGAAACAGAGCAACATGACATGGATATGACTTTGGTCGACAGACGGAGGCGGGCGAGAAGCTTGTGTCAATGCCTCTGGGACATATGATCATCCGGCTTTCGCCCTTTCTGCGGCTGCCTCCTCTGATGCGTCTTGTCCGGGATCTCCCGAATCTCGAACTTTGCGCCCCTGGATCTCGGTCGCATGGGTCGCTTGCCGGCTCGCTTGCCTTTCTTCAGCACGATCAGAGCATTGCGGCAGATCTCCGCGGTCTTGCTGTCCGAGTGGCTCATCCCCTCGACCAGCACTTCTTCCGCCTTCTTCCGCATTCGGCCCCGCATCTTCCGTAATCCGTAGGCCGCGGCGCTCTTGACCCGCCGGGGCGTATTGCCCAGAAGCCCTTCCTTGAGGATGTCCAACCCATCCTCCTGCATCCAGGAAAGGTTGAAAGCGTTCTGGCGCACCGTCGAGATGTTCGAGGAATAGAGTTGCTCCCGCAACTTGGCAAGGAGTTTGATCGAAGCTTCGTCCTTTTCCCGCCCCGACGGTATCCTTTTCTCCAATCTCATATAGCCACCTCCCTGCAGTCATCAGTGTAAGCACCCAAGTCACGGAAGGCGGTCTTGAACTCAGTCTCAGGAGACGACAGAACTCCCCCCGTAAGGCATTCCCGAAAAGGGACCCAGCGAGTCATCCGACATTCCCCCCACGAATCATGGGCATGTGATCGGCCGTCAGTCACTCCATGCCTGGACATCAGCATCCTTGCCTATCCTCCAGCAAGAACTTAGTAGTTTCTCAGCATGTCGCGTACTCCCGGCTCGCGACAACCATTCCTCGCCGCCGCTCTCCCCGATCCATGCAGCATCGTATCAGCGACAAGCTCGACAATCATCTCTGGATGCAAGCTGCTTGAGCCCATCGACACCCCATCCCGCGGTTCCGGGAGGAACCCGCAAGTACGGCGTCAACAGATGCCGAAATCAACGTGATTGTCACAACGGCCGAAGTAGTTGTCAACCTATTTTTGGGCAGGCTTTTACTATTTGCCATCGTGATCCGGCCACACGCGATCGATATTGCCCGGAGGATGGCACGCAGGCCGCAGAGACCGAGGGGTACACCTGCCCTGCGGCCCGTGCGGTTCGCGGCCCCTGCCGGCCATGTAAAAAAACGATTTTTCTGTAACAAACAGGGATTTCCAAGCGTCTGATTATTGCAGCGGAGGGTGTCTGAGTGAGTGCGCCCACGCAAGGCTCGTAGCACCAGGAGGCTTGCGGCGGTTGCAGTTCGATGGTGAGTGTTCGGATGGGTGAAGTTGTGCCGGCAAATGTGATGATACGATGCGTCCTGAGACGTGCGGACCTGCGTACTTGACCGACACCCTCTTTTCGAGTAGACTTGAGTGTTCGACTTCCTTTACTTTGAGGCTGCGTGGTACGGATGGATTCAGGTAACGCCAGAAGAAAACGATTGGGCGAGTTGCTCTGTGAGAGAGCGTATCTCGATGAGACCGGTCTGGGTGTCGCCCTGGCCGAGCAGAAAGTCAAGCACAGGCGGCTCGGACAGATCCTCCTGGAGTTGGGATATGTTACCCAGGCCCAGTTGAATGAGGCCCTGGCATGCCAGGCGGGTATAGAGAGGATAGAGCTTACAGAAGTATCCATCGGCGTCGATGTTATCGGTCTTGTCCCGGCCGACCTGGTAAGCAAGTACAACATTTTGCCCCTGTGGCGGGAAGATGGGCGTCTGACGGTCGCCATGAGCGATCCGTTCCAGCCGCAGGTGATGGAGGACTTGCGGCTGGTCAGCGGCTGCCTGATCCAGAGGTATTACGCCGAGCCTGCCCAGATGGAGAACGCGATCCTGCGATTCTACGGCAGCAACGTGGCCAGAATGCTGGACGACCTGGCGCCGACGGAGCAGCGATCCGATGAGGACTCGGGCAATGGCGACTACTCGCCCGCCAGGCTGCACGAATTGGCGCGCGAGCCGTCCCTTGTGAACTTGGTCAATCTGGTCATTCTGGAGGCCATTGAAGCCCGCGCGAGCGACATTCACATCGAGCCCTTCGACCGCGAGGTCAAGATCAAGTACCGCATCGACGGCATCCTTGTGGAAAAGACCCCGTCGTCCAAGCGGCTTCACGCGGCGATCATCTCCCGCATCAAGATCATGGCGACCATGAACATCGCCGAGCGATTCGTCCCCCAGGATGGGCACATCGAGTTCGCGGGCAAGAACGGCAGGGTCGATATCCGCGTCTCCACCGTACCCACCGTATGGGGCGAGGCTGTGGAACTTCGTTTGCTCGACAAATCGGCCTCATTGATCAGCCTGGGCGACCTCGGAATGAACGCGGAGACGCTCGAAGGCTTTGGGAAGTGCCTGCGAAAGACGCATGGCATCGTCCTCGTGACCGGGCCGACCGGGTCCGGCAAGACCACGACGCTGTACGCCGCTCTGAACAAGATCTATTCGCCCGCGGTCAAGATGATCACGATCGAGGACCCCGTGGAGTACCAGCTCGAAGGCATCAACCAGATGCCCGTGAACCCGAAACGGGGTCTGACGTTCGCCACGGGCCTGCGGCATATCCTGCGGCATGACCCGGATATCATCATGGTGGGTGAGATTCGCGACCGGGAGACAGCCGACATCGCGATCCGGGCGGCACTGACAGGCCACTTGGTCTTCTCCACGCTGCACACGAACGATGCCGCCGGGGCGGTGAACCGGCTGATCGATATGGGAGCCGAGCCCTTCCTGCTGGCCAGCTCGCTGGAGGGGATTCTCGCGCAGCGACTCGTTCGCAGGATCTGCCCCAAGTGCAAAGAGCTGTACGAGCCGGATGAGAGCTTGCTGAAGGGCCTCAATGGCTCGGCGAAGATCGAGCTTGGCGCCAAGTTCTATCATGGCGCCGGCTGCAGCCAATGCAACCAGACGGGAATGACAGGCAGAACCGGGATCTTCGAGATGCTTCGCATTACCGGACGTTTGCGCGACTTGATTGCCACTCGGCCGACCACAGAGCAGATCGCCAGAGAGGCCCCGGCCGATCACATCAGCATGGTGCACGACGGCATCGCCAAGGTATTGGCCGGCGAGACCACCCTGGAGGAGATCTTCCGGGTCGCCAAGAGCATCGAGGATGATTGACCGGTCCCCGAGTGAGCCTCTTCATTTTGCAGGAGTCCGGATCAAACGTAGGCGGAGTACATCGTGGGCCAGTATTCGTATAAAGCAGTCGATCAGTCGGGTGGACACATCGCAGGTGTGGTCGACGCTGCCGACCGCAGGAGTGCCGTGGCGACGCTGGCCGGCCGTGGACATCTCGTCACCGAACTGGTGGAGAAGGGACAGCATCGGCAGGCCCGGGAATCGACCGCTTCGACCCTCACGCTGCCGAGTCTGCCTCGGCTGGGGCGCCGATGGGTCTCGAGCAAGGACATCCTGGCGGTGACGACGCAGTTGAGCACCGCCGTGCGCGCGGGGCTGCCCCTGCTGAATTGCCTTGATTTGATTCGCAAACAGCAACACAAGCCGGGAATGCGGCAGGTGTTCAACGACCTGGTCGAGTCCGTCAACGCCGGAAAATCCCTTTCCGAGGCCATGGCCGAGCACAAGGAGGTCTTCAGTCCTCTGTACATATCCATGATCCGCGTCGGGGAAACCGGAGGAATCCTGGAGCAGACCAGCGCACAATTGGCGATGATCCTGGCGCGTGAAGAGAAGGTCAAGACGAACATGAAGAACGCGGCGGCCTACCCGATCTTCGTTCTGGTCATCGGCCTGATCTCCGCCACGATCATCGTGACCGTGATTCTGCCGAAGATCCTCGCCACCGTCGATGTCGCCGCCGTCGCCCTGCCTCTGCCCACGAGGATCCTCCTGGGCGCCAGCGATTTCATTCGCGCGCTGTTCACGAGCTTCGCAGGGTGGCTTGTTCTGCTCGTGATGGTGGTCGGCCTGATCCTGTTCCGCTCGTGGACGAAGACGGCGGGCCGATTCCCCTGGGACAGCTTCCGATTGCGAGTGCCCGTCCTCGGGTCGGTTCTGCGGACGACGGCCGTCGGGCGTTTCGCCCGAACGCTCGGCGCCCTGACGAAAGGCGGGGTGACGATTCTGGAGGCCCTCGGGGTGGTCCGCGACACGCTGGGCAACGAGGTCCTGGCCCGGCAGGTCGATCATGTGGCGGAGGAGGTCAAGCGGGGCGAGTCGCTCGCCGATCCGCTGGAGGCGTCGGGTGTTTTCCCGCCTCTGCTGGTGCAGATTGTGGCCGTGGGCGAGCAGACGGGCAAGCTCGATGAGCTTCTGCTGAATGCCGCCGAGACATTCGACACGGACGCCGATGCGGCGATCAACCGGTTCATGTCGATCTTTCCGGCCGTGTTGATTCTGGTGTTGGCCCTTGTCGTCGGGTTCATCATTGCCGCGGCACTGTTGCCCATCGTGAACATGTCGCTTCAGGCGGGGGCCGTCGGATAGCAGGGCCGAAGGAGAATGTCAAAGGACAGACGCGACAGGGGGCCAGCCGAAATGAATACAAGGAGTAGTGAAATGATGCACGAACGCCGGAAGAACAGAGGATTCACGCTCGTCGAGCTGCTCGTAGTGATTCTCATCGTGTCGATGCTCGCCGCCGTCCTGGCGCCGCGAGTGTTTAAGGGGCTTGGCAAAGCCAAGACGGGGATTGCCCAGACCAACTTAGCCATCATCGCGGACTCGCTGGCCCGGTTTCAGTACGACTGCGGCCGGCTGCCCGATGAGTCGGAAGGGGGCCTGGAGGCGCTGCTCGTGGCCCCACAGGACCTGGTGGAGAAATGGAACGGCCCATACCTGAGGAAGAGCCAGCTCGTCGATCCCTGGGGGAATCCGTACTTCTACGCCTCCGAGGGCCAGTACAACCCGGGCACGTTCGACCTGATCTGTCTTGGCGCCGACGGCCAGGAGGGCGGCGAAGGTGAGAATGCAGATATCCTGTATGAATAGATCGGGCCCGGTTGCACCAGCGCGGAGACGTTGCCGCCCGGTCCGCGCGGACGCGGGACGGACGGGCTTCACGCTCGTGGAGCTCATGCTTGTGATTGCGATCGTCGTGCTGCTCGGCAGCGTGGGCACGGGGATGTTCGTCGGCACGCACAAGCGGCTGCTCGTCGAGAAGGCGTCGCGCCAATTCCTGCTGATGGCGCGATATGCAAGGATCGCGGCCATCGAGCACCAGCAACTGTATGAGCTGGAGTTCGATGGCGACAAGGGCTTTCTGCTGACCACCACGCGGCAGAGTGAGGCCACGGGGCAGACGGAAAAAATCAGCGTCAGCAATTATTACTGCCGGCCCGTCGTATTTGAAGGGGATGTGAAGTTCGAGGGCGCCAATCTCACGGCGGTGACCGCCGAGCCTCTCGCCAAAGAAGAGCAGGAGCAGAGGATTTCGTTTCTCCCGAACGGCACGGCACAATCGGCTGTGGTGCAGATCGGTGATGGGAAGACCCATTACACGATTGCCATTGTCGCGTCGACCGGACGAGTGGTCCTCTATCCGGGCCCGGCCGAGAAGATCACGAATGTGAAGAATGTAACCGTGGACCTGGACGCACGATGACGGCAACGCTTGGGACAAGATGGGCAGGCTTCAATCTGGTCGAGACCCTCGTGGCCACCATGATCCTCTCCGGATCGGTGCTCGCGCTGGCGACCATCAGCACGAATGCATTGACGGACACGACCCGAAACAGACATTATGAGCAGGCGGCGGCGATCATCGACGAACAATTGAGCATGATCGATTACGTGGGGATCGACCAGCTCGTGAAACTCGAGCAGACCGAAGGCGACAACGAGGACTTCGGGTTCGCGTACCACTGGAAAGTATCGACGGAGTACGAGGGCACCGACAATCTGTACATTGTGACGATCACGGTGACGTGGGTCGAGGGGAGCCGGCCGTACAGCGTGTCGGCGCAGACCCTGCTGGATGGCACGAGCATGACCGCTACCCCATCCGAGACGGTGCAGCTATGAGAACACGGACAGTGGACAACCGGGGGTTCACGTTAGCCGAGATTCTGATCGCCTCGACGCTGAGCTCGTTCATTGCGCTGGCGGCCCTCGGGGCCCTGAAGGCCGTCACTGACAGCAGCCAGGTGGTCAACCGTGCCACGGAAACGGCGGCGGAGGTGCGGTTCGCCGCAAGGATGATGGCGCGCGACCTGGCCAACCTGTACCGCGACCCGGACCCAAAGAGTATGAAACTGGTCGGCGCCTCGCAGGAATCCGATGCGGGCGGCCCCGTCATGCTGACATTCTACGCCGCCGGGTGCACCAAGGCGCGAGCGGGCCAGGCGGAGGGCGACGTCTATGAGGTGGAGTATTTCCTGGGCAAGGGCGACAACCCGGACGTGGAGGAAGAAGAAGAGAAGTTCGTCCTGTTCCGGCGGCTGTGGCCGAACCCTGACAAGGAAAGAGAGCCCGGTGGAATCCTCACGCCCATCGCGGAGAACATCGACGTGTTCCAGATGCGGTTCTATGACGGCCAGCAGTGGGTCAGCGAGTGGCGAGAGGAACTCCAGTCCATCCCCGAGGTGGTCGAGGTCACGCTGGTGACTCAACCCACGGATCGGGGCAGTCCCGTGATCGAGAAATTCACCATCAGTTTCCCTCGCCTTGCCGCCAGGACGGCCGCCGCATCGGGCGAGGGACAACAGGGCGAGGGTGGGAGCGGCCAGCAACCGCCGCAAGGACAGCCGCAGGCGGAAGGCAACCAGGGATCATCCGGATCGCCGGAACAACGATGACGGATACGCAGATACAATTCGGCACGTCGGTCGCAGCGCATGCCCCGGGCGCGGGAAGGGGGCTCGTCCTGGTCATGGTGCTCTGGGTGGTCGTCGTCATGACCGCTATCGTGGCCATCGTCGGGCAAACGAACCGGCTGAACATGAAGATGGCCACGGGGGCTCTCGACCAAGTCCGCTGTAAGTGGGCCTGTCGGGCGGGCACCGAAAGCGCCATTGCTCTGCTCAACGACGATCTGAGGGACAGCGACTGTCTCCAGGACCTCTGGAGCGACAACGACGAGGACTTCAATAACGTTCAGTTGGAGCGCTGTGCGTACTCCGTTCGCGTCACGGATGAAGCGGGCAAGCTGAACGTGAACACGGCCACGAAGGAACAGCTCATGGCCCTGCCGTACATGGAGGAGAACATCGCCGATTCGATTCTCGATTGGCGGGACACGGACGAGGAGCTGCGGACGGAGGGGGCGGAGGCGGGCTACTACGAGAACCTGCCGTTCCCGTACACGGTCCGCAACGGTCCGTTCAGAACGATCCGCGAGCTGCTTCGGGTCAAGGGCGTGACGGAAGACCTGCTGTACGGCGAGGACATGAATCTGAACGGCCGGCTCGACTTCAACGAGATGGATGGTGCGCTCAGCCCGCCGATGGACAACGGGGATGATTACCTCGACCGGGGCTGGATCGGCTACCTGACCTGCCAGTCCTATGAGAGGAACGTGGACGCCGACGGCAACCCCCGGATCAACATCAATCAAGCCGATGAACGCCAATTGGAGACAGACCTCGGCATCACGAGCGGGCAGGCGCGGTGGATTGCGCAGAACCGCGGGCAGGGATACAGGAGCATTGGCGACCTCGTCGGTTCCAGCAGTCCCCAGCAGACCCCCAGTGGTCCGGCGCAGAACCAGGGAGATCAGAACAACCAAGGAAACCAGGGAAATCAGGACAACCAGGCCGCGGCCGAGCCCCTGGATTTCCAGACCTTCGCCCGGATCGCCGACCGGATCACCATCAACGGCGAGAACCGGATTCCCGGCAGGATCAATATCAACACGGCGCCGTGGGAGGTGCTCGTGGTGCTCTTCGGCGGCGGGGATCAGGCCGAGCAGGCGGCCTATGCGGTCGTTGCGGAACGTGCCGGCCTGCTGTACGGATTTCAGAGCATCGCCGATCTTGTGAGCGTGCAGTCCGTGGGCCTCGAAAAATTCAAGAGCGTCGCCGATCAGATCACGATCCGTTCCGACGTGTTCACTATTCGCTGCTTTTCCGCCGCCGCCGTCAGCGGCGCGACGCTGCAAACGGAGTGCATCGTGGATCGGTCGGAGCCGCCGTCCAAGATCCTCTACTGGTACCTGGGAGCAAACTATTGATGAGCAAGAGCCCCAAGACACCCCTGTCGGTGATTGCCGCCGTTAAAGACGACACGCAGTTCAAAGCGGTTGAGTTGCGGGCCCAGGATGGCGAGGTCGAGATTCTCTGGGCGAAAGCCATACGGAGCGAGGATTCGACGTGGAGCGGTTTTGCGGTTGAGTGCGGTCTGGCGGCGAAAGGCCTGACCCAGGCCAAATCGCTCCGGAAGGACGCCACTACCATCGTCGGCCTGGATTCCACGGGGGTGGCCTTCTACCGGATCACCGCACCGGCGGTCAGCGAGGAGGAAACGGCGGCCATCGTGAGGATGCAAGTCGAGTCGCTGCTGCCGTTGCCCCCCGAGCAGATCGAAGTGGCGTGGCGAACCAGCCCGTCCACCGACGGGAAAATGGATGTCACGATGGCAGCCGCACGCTGCGACCACCTGGAGAGATTCCTCGACGGGATTCGCGATTTCCGACCCCGGAATATTCTGCTGTCGTGCGAGGGAATGGCCCATGCGTGGCAAAGCCTGTTCGTGGAGCAGGAGCGACAGGCGGCCGTGGTCAGCATCGGCGAGCGGAACACGCAGATCTGCCTGGTCCAGGCGGGGCGTGTCGTTCATGCCGCCGTCCTGGACCTCGGCATGAGCGATCTGGCGTCTGCCGGCGAGTACGCTGCCCCGGTGGAGACCACAGAGGCAATGGAACGGTTCGCGCAGGATATGCGGACGATCCTCGATTCGTTCGGCTGGGAGGTGTCGGCCCTCTGGCCGATCTTCGTCCTGTCGGATGGCAGCGAGGAGATCGATCGCGTGGTGGCGTCGCTGATCGCGGCGGGTCTGCTTGCGCGGACCAGCCTGCCGAGCGCCCAGGAGCTGAATGCCCCGCCGGATTTCGAGATGCGCGATATTTATCAGTACCGTACGCCGCTGGGCCTGGCTCTGTTGGCCATGAAAGAACCCTCCGAACGGCTGGACCTCTTCCGGGGCATTCTTCAGGAACAGCCGGAGACGAGCGCCATGCGGGCACGGCATTCGGTCATTCTTGCCGCCGCGGTCGCCGTCTTCATGTTGATCGCGCTGATCGCGACGTCTTATGTCGTCGACAGGAGCCGTGACAAGCACTACACGAAGCTGCTCGCCCAGACGGACCTGGAGCAGGCGAGGCAGCGGCAGGACCTTTTGAAAACCGTGGCGCAGAACCGGCCCGATCTGCTGCAACTGCTCACGGATATCAACGGCGGTCAGAACAACGGGATCGTGCTGGACAGTCTTCATTTCAAGAAGGGCCAGCCGATCAGCCTGACGGGCCAGGCCGACAACGAGGAGCAGTTGTGGAACTTTCAGAAGAACCTCCGCGGCCGCAAGGGGATCGAAGGCCCGGAGATCTCCAACGTGAGCCAGGATAGCAAGACCAAGAAAGTCCGGTTTACGATCACGTTCCAGTACAAGGGATATACGAAAAAGGGCGCCGTCTTATAGGTTCGGTGAGCGGATCATGGCAAGAAAACTGACTCCACGAGAAATACGCATGATTCAGATCGGGGCGCTTGCCCTCATCGCCATCCCGGGATTCACGTACGGAACGAAGTGGATCGACGATTGGCGGCGCGTGC
>Ga0315274_10004770_pt1 | contig 19893 bp, 15 predicted proteins | sample YL17G02_20_MG_FD_203700 | JGI IMG/M metagenome (GOLD analysis project Ga0315274, IMG submission 203700) | Sediment microbial communities from Yellowstone Lake, YNP, Wyoming, USA - YL17G02_20 | ecosystem: Environmental > Aquatic > Freshwater > Lake > Sediment | place: USA: Wyoming | collected... | reverse complement strand
CGCTCTCTCGTTTCCTGAGATGACTTGTCCAGCAGGATCCGAGCCGATATTTAACCTGTCCACCGCCACCATTCTCCATTTTCCCCATCCTTTCCCTTTTTTATCATTCGCCCACCGCCGCTCACCTCCCCCTCTTCCTTACCCAAAATGTGATAAAAAAACGATTAAGAATCAATAATCACTTCCGCCCGCCGCCTTCTTCTTTCCCCTCTCCTCACCGTGTGTCCTAATATTATTTCCAAAAATCGATATTCAGCCGTACGGCGCTCTCACCGAGACGACTTGAAGTTTTATTGCATTAAAAAGGATGCTCCTTACGATCAGAAGCTAAAGGAACGACCGGAATATCCTTAAAGAGCATCAGGAAGCAGGGTAATGTTAAGGGGATCTCGGGCGTTTTCTGCGCAACCAGTCTCTTCTTAGCATCTTCAACTTCGGGGAGGCCGGGCTCGGCTTCGAATTCCGGATCGCGCCCTCGGATCAACCTCGTCGCCCAGGAAAGCTATCGGTTCGCCGAGTTCAAGAGTATAAGGGCGCCGCAGCCTCAGAAGCCCATGCCCTGGCTGGACGCTTTGGCCACCGTCATCCGTCGCGAGACAGACCCGCGCCGGCCGGAGCTCGATCGGATTTTTCAGAACATCCTGCGGTCGATCCAGGACGTCGTCTCCCCGCCAGCCCCGAAGCCGGCCGAACTGAATTTCACCGGCTTCAGCGTCCGGGTGGGCATGAATTTTCCATATATCACAAACACGTGAAGTTTTGAATTTAGAACCGGCGTCTTTTTCAGCATTCGTAATAGAGCCCCCTCGGCCTTGACAAATGGTCGTCTCCCTCCTATTCTATTTTTATACGCATTTATTGAAAGGGACAGGCTGTTGTAGTAAGGAGGCAATAATCATTCTGAAGGCAATCGCCTTAGTTTTTCCATAAATGGGGCGGGGGTACGCCCAAATTCAAACAAGGAGGGAACGAATGAAGAACTTATTAAGGTTTCTCATGCTAGCTTTTATCGTTCTTTCGGTCTTGGCCGTCGTCAGCTCTCAACTAGTCGATTCCGACGGCGATGGGATTCCAGATGTCTTGGACAACTGTCCCAATGTTTCTAACCCCGATCAATCCAATAGCGACGTGCCGGCAGGCTTGCTTCTTTACTGGAAGTTTGACCAGGGGATAGGGGCCACTCTGAGCGATTATTCTGGGAATGGGATTGAAGGAGCGTTCAAGGGGAATCTGGCCTATACCGTTGATGCTAAGGAAGGCTATGCGGTTGAGACTTATGGAGTGAATGGTGTTGGGGGCTGGGCTACCCTAAATGAGCTGGACGAGAATTTTTATTTTGAACAGGAAGCCAGCATTCTTGCCTATGTGAAAATCGATGCTTTCGATCGGGATAGATTCGTCTGGAAGCTTCAATATGATCTTCCGGACGTAGGTTACCCCAACACCCTCGAAGTTTCGCTGAATATCCGCGGAAAAGATCTCTGTCTAGTCGCGATGAACGGCTTGGAGAATGGCCTTCCGAACAGCCCGTTTTATGAAGTTAAAATTGATTTGTCCGATCCTGGAAGCGGATTTTCTCTCGGCCAATTTAATTTTCTTGCCGTGACCGTAAAAAACGATGACTACAAAATTTATATTAACGAAACGGAGGCCGGATCTTTAGCCGGGCCCTTGTTTGAGGTCAATGATAACGCTCAGTGCTGGTGGGTCGGCGGGGCGGATTGGTCGGATTATTGGCTCGACGGAATAATCGATGAAGTCGCGGTCTACAACAAGAGCTTGGATGAGGACCAGCTTTTTCAGCACTATTTCATCGGGTACGCCGATCCCTTTGGAGATGCCTGCGACGGCTGTCCGTCGCAGAATGCGGCGGGATTAGACGCCAATAATGACGGCTGTATCGATAACACCGGAAATTTTTCCGCAAGCGTTGAGAATTTGAACCTGCCGAAAGGAACGGAAACGGCGTTGCTTTCAAAAATCGGCAGTGTTGATAAAGCCCTGATGAAAGGAAATGAAAGCGCGGCACTCAGCCAATTAGAGGCGTTAATCAATTTCCTTAATGCCCAATCCGGCAAGAAAATTTTTAATAAAGACGCGGATTTTCTAGTAAGGTATGCGAAGAGCATTATCCGTCGAATCCAAGATTAAGAAACAATCTGCCGCCGGCTCGGGGAATTTCTTGGAAATGTTGACTGGGCATTCAGGGGGAAAGTCCTTTTCAGGTTTCGTTGCTTCTTGATTACGACCCGCAGCCGGTGATATCTTCGTTTTGGGATGGGAATTCTCAGTTCTATGCCAGATGAATGACGGATGCACGAGGTGCGAAAAAGAAATTTCTTATTTGTTTTCTGCGGGAGGAAATAATGTTGTGGAAGTGGATCGTTTTTGCCATCGTGACGGGCGTCCTGATATATATTTCGCGCGCTTCAGTACGTGATCCGCGCTCGCACGGGTTTTTCCGTTTCTTTGCTTGGGAGGCCATCTCCGGTCTATTCCTGCTCAACATCGAATACTGGTTCAGAAATTCCTTCTCCTGGCATCAAATTATCGCCTGGATTCTGCTAATGGTCTGTATCGTCCCCGCCATCTGGGGGACGGTCCTGCTGAAACGAGTGGGTAAGCCGGTCGAGCGGCGCGAAACTGAACCTAGCCAACTGGCCTTCGAGAAAACTACGCGGCTGGTCACGACCGGCATCTACACGTATATCCGCCACCCACTCTACAGTTCTCTGCTCCTGCTGGCTTGGGGAATTTTCTTCAAACTACCATCCTGGCCCGGGGGCGGGCTGGCGGCTTTAACGACGGTGGGCTTGCTTCTGACCGCCCGGGCTGACGAGGCCGAATGCATCCGTTTTTTCGGTCCGGAATATGAAGTTTACATGAAAAAAACGCGCCGGTTCATCCCATTCGTATTTTAAAGACGAAGTTGTAAGAAAATTCGATAAACCTCACTCATCCGCCCGCCCCCGCTCCCCCTTCTCCCCAACAAATTCTTTCCAGGGACTTTCTTTTATTGACTCGATATATCGATATTAATCCCCTTCTTTTCCTTGTTAATTTCCGCCCGCCGCTCTCTTGCCTCTTCGACCTCGTTTCCTCACCACTATGTCATTCTCTCGCCCGCGCCTCTTCTCCCGAGACGATTGCTCTGGATGTTCAAATATCAGGTCAAAACAAAAATCAGACGCCCGGCGCCGCTCTCACCTTTTTCCCTCCGAGATGACTTGCCCGGACCTCATCTGAAAATCGATATTCAGCCGCCCACGCGTCGCTCTTTCTGTCTTCCCCTCGCCCTTCCGTATCCCCCAAGCTTCAGGACACCTCGCGCTATTCTTATTTGACGTTCAGAGCGCAAGATATTTTTTTCTTGCCCCCCCAAAGCCAGACTGTCCCTTTCATTGGCCCTACGATGTCGCGAAGCCTAAGTTATAAATCATTATTCACCCGCCCGCCGCCTCTCCCCCGCTTCCCTCCTCGCCCTGGATGTTCTGAAACCACCTCTATAATTCGATATTCATCCGCCCGGCGCCGCTTTCTTTCTTTTAGAACCTTGGTTTAATAATCACCTTGACCGGAATCTTCCTCTCCCCGCCAAGTCCATCGTTCACAAAAACAAACTCATATTCCCCAATAAATCCCGCCCCAGGCAACCAGGAGAAAATTCCCTGAGCAGCATCGATAGATGATCCAATCGGCAGCGGCCTCAATTCTTCGCCAACTTTAAGGAATCCCCACCACGAGCCTCTATCTTCCTCACTTGAAAGTTTAATCTCCACCCTCTCGAGCTCCCGGATCTCTACCTTTATTTGCCCGTTCTCATCCGGATAAACCGCTTCTGGCAACGTTTCCTTATCAAATCCCCTTCTGACCGAGACTGGAAATCGAGGATAGGTATAAATCGTTTCCTGTTCGAGTTCTTTCTCGCGTTTCTCTGCGGCCCGAACTTCAAAATCAATCCTCTCCGCCTGAATCGCGCTCCCCGTATTCTGAATCGTGAAATACCTCGATCCGAAGCCGTTGTTGACTCCCCCGCTATCGGTCGCACTCCAGACGATCGTGTGCACGCCGTTCGTATATTTCGTCGTGTCGATCGGAATGTACCCAATCGCCCCGTTCGCATTACAATATCCGGGGAATAGCGTAGCAATATCAACACGATAATAGCTATAACTTGGATGCCCGATCGGCAGCCCGTCCACCCAAGCAATGATCGTTGATCCATCCGCCGGAATACACTTTGGCTTCGTCGCCAACACCCAGGCAAAATTGATATACGCGCTTCCAGAAGCTGTCCCACCTTGACTGGGCACGTCGATTGCCCCAAACGGAAGTGTCGCGTGGGCATTGTCGCAGGTGATCGTTTTCGATCCCAGGAGAGTATTCTTGCCTTCCTTATCCGTAGCAATAGCGTAAATCCGAAACGTCCCATTTCCGCTGTTCGGCAGAAAATTGGTCAGCATCATGTAGCCCCAGCCAGCTCGATAATTCAGTGGATAGGCGGGATATGCTTGCTCCACGTCAGGCCGCGCGCCCTCGACAAAGACCACGTCTCCAATATAAACATATCCGTTCGGTCCCGCGCCCTCCCCGCCCACCGGATCGCGATAGATCTTTACGCTCACGACTTCGATATCATCAACCACCCAGCCTGTTACTGGCACAGAGCCTTCTATTCCTGCGGTTCCGTCTGTTGGGGTGTCCACGACGCCAATAGGCGCGTTAGTACCATCGTATATTCGGAGGTTCACTGTGATGGTTTGAGGCGAATTCGTTGCTCCAGCTGCGGCTACGGTTGCTGTCCCAGTATAAGTCCCAGAAGACAGACCTGAAGGATTCACTCCGATACTTATTGTTCCAGTCCCCGTGCCAGACGCTGGCGTCGCCGTGATCCAACTGATTTTAGGAGCAGCAGTCCAATTTAACGTTCCGCCGCCGGCGTTGCTAATCATAACTGAGAGAGATTGAGTTTTAAGTCCGCCTGCTTGTGCACCGAAATTCAGCTTATTCTTCGATAATGATATCTTAGGCGGCGTTGGAGCCACGATCGAGAAAACAGCATCACTCGTGTCCACTGGCATTCCGGTCGCTGTTTCGCTAATCCTTACAAGACACGTTGTCGAAGGCGTGTTAGGCACGGTCCAGGAGTAGTTTCCCGTATTGGCCGTTAAGGTTATAACGGTCGTATATTTAGAGCCTCCATCGGTCGAATACTCAATTTTAACGTTCGCCACACTCGTAGACGTCCAATTGATATTTCGGCTCGTTCCCGCTATCCAACTCTCTCCCCCGTTTGGCGCGGTCACTGCAATCGACGGCGCAGCAATAATCGAAAATACCCCGTTGCTCAAGTCAGATACCGCCGTATTGTAGGCATCGCTTACTCTCACCAGACAGTCCGCGGAAGGCGTGCTCGGAATTATCCAATTAAAGCTCTCCGTGTTCCCCGTCGAGGCGATCACCGTTGTCCAAATCGTCCCACCATTCGTCGAATATTCTATTTTTACGTTTGCTACTCCCGATGACGTCCACGTTATGTTTTGTGTCGATCCTCCAATCCATTTCTCCCCTCCATTGGGAGATATAATAGAAATCGATTGATAGGATTGATTAACAAAATTCGCTTTAATACTTATATTTTTATCCAACAAAATCATTAATGGATTGTCTTTTTCTTTTCCAATCGGTACGTCTCCTGACCACGAAAGAAATCTATAACTAGGATCCTCAAATGAGGTCAATCTTATCGAAGTATTGTTTTTATATATATGATTTCCAAGCATAGGGTCAACTGTTCCTCCAGGACTTACGAGTATTGTTAAACTCCGATTCTCTGGAACTGATTTTGGATCAAGGGGATTTGTTGTCTCCTTATTTTCTTCTCCATCATTATATCCGTCTCCATCCGTATCCCAATTGTATGGATCTGTTTCTCCATAATCTATATAGCCATTCCCGTTTTTATCTTCTTGTGATGTCAGCAATCCGTCCCCATCAGGATCGTTAATATCATTAATAATTTCAATACCAAGACAATATAATCCGGTATTCGTAATTTCAGCATAAGCAATATTTCCATCGTTACTTTGTATTTGCATCATACTCCATGTTTTTGAAACCGCGTCATAATAAAATATTTTAGCCTTGCTTCTATCTACTGTACTAAATCCATTTTCTAATAGATCTTGCTCAGATATGTTAATATTTAATTTCTGGCTTATTGAAAATTTTTTTATAATTTCTCCATTTTCATTTTTCGCTTCAATCAAGAATATTTTACTTATTATGCATAAGCTTTTCGTAATATTTGATTTTGATATTAATTCTCTATAATTATTTAATGTTATATTATCATTGCTATGCGCGGCTAATTTTCTCTGAACCGAGATCTTCGTAGAACTTGTATATATTGGCAACTTAGCACTAAATAAAGTAATTACAACTTGATACCCTTTTAGCCCTGTTACAATTATTTTCCCAAATATTCTTTTAGTTGTTGAGGCTATTAGATCAATTGGCTCAGTGATCCCCGCTATTAGCTGATTCCAAATATCGATTTTCTTTTGAATAGAATTTATAATCTTATTCCCTAAGTTAGCAAATACCTTATTCTTTAAAAGAAGTGGCAATAATCCACCAGAAGGTGACATATTCATATCTTCATACTCATGCCTCGGCCGGTACCAACCATTATAATAATAATATGAAACTAATGACTGCATTATATCATTTGCGTAAGTAGTAGATAAGCCGAAAGAAACATCAAATCCTGCACCGATTTTTATTCCAATACTAATTTCTTCATCGAATATTTTTTCTATTCTTGCTCTTCTTCTTCCATAAGTTTTAATAACTCCAACGATATTATTTTCGTTAGATAGCCTTTTTGCCAATTCAAATGTGTTATAAAGATCCGTTACGTATGAAGGAGCAACAATATCTATTTTCCTGTCGCTTGCCTTTGCGGCGATTATGCTAGCGATAGTACTTGAAGACTTTAATCCATCTAATATTTTTGAATTATTAACTTCATATTTTAATGGATATGACACGTAATCAGTGGTTTCAAATTTAGATACTGGATCATCAACTGAAGCCCCAAGTTCTATCATATAGTTATATTTCTTCGCTTCACCGGTAATAGAGTCGTATAACCATTCCAATTCATGATTGGATGATTTTTTTACTTCGCCTGACGATATTGGATAAGTCGAGTTACTAATTGAGCTACCAAATTCACTAAGCCATTGATCGAATTTAGATAAATCTGAAATATTGGGGATGAAATCTAAAGACATATTACAAGCAAAATTTGAAGCAATTGAGCGGCCAATGGAATTTTCTTTATGGTATTTTTTTTCTGAAACAATCCAATCTCCAATTACTTCTCCACCTGCGGATAGTTGAACGATAGGAGTAGTAATACCACCACCCGCACTAATTTTTCCTTCTATCCCAGCAGAACTCGACTCTGAATACTTTGCTTTATCCAATACATCTCCATATTTTTCCCCATATTCCTTTATCCAATCAATAATCGCGTCCAAAATAAGTATCGTCACCGGACCTGTTAAGATTCCGGCCTGTATGAACGATTCAAGTAAAAATCCTGCCGCAACTATTTGTTTTTCATCTGGTGTTAAGTATTTGAGTTCTATTTCATTCCTAAATAGCGACAATAACCTAACCTCGTCTTCAATTCCGCCTTTAGCAATAGGACGTCCCCATATTTCGGCTTCAACAGATGGGAAGTTAATCCCCGCCCCTATTGATGTATCGAATCTTCGCGACATCCGACTTATTTCTCCATTTTCATCAACCTCAATATTTACACCCATTCCATATTTGCCGCTAACGGATAGTTCCGCAGCATTTAGCGATACTGCACCAGTTCCCCATTTTGCACCGACTCCAAAACCACCGCTGATTCCAGCGCTCATAGACGAAAATATTGAGAAATTCTTAGTAAATTTGCTAGGAATCCTTTTAAAAGCAAAAGGCTCGGGCGCGCTTTTTATCTTAATATTCTTTTCTTCAATTTGAATATAAAGTGGGAATGAAAAATCAATATAGGACCAAGAAGGATTACTAATACTCTTAAGGTCAATTCTAAGGGAGAGCATTCTTCCGACATTCAAGATATATGTAGAATTTGGTACAGAAATATAGTAGTTAGGGGTAGAAATTAGAGAAATATTGTAATTTATTCTTTCTCCAGAATCTTGGTTATAACTAGGTGGGAGACTATTCCCATTTTGATCGACTATTTTGTAGTATCTGGTTATTACTTCATTTGATTCAACTTCTTCCAACCTAGGAGATAGTTCGGGATTAACCTCAGAAATAATTACATATTCTTCTGGTGGGCGAGGGATTATTGAGAAAACACTATCGCTTACATCTAAAATGGTTGTTGTTAAAGATTGAGATATTTTTATCAAACATTTTGTTGAGGGAGTATTAGGTACTGTCCAAGGATAGATCCCTGTATTATCCGTTGAAGGGATTACTGTCGTATAAGTATTTCCTTCATCTGTTGAATACTCGATTCTTATTTTGCCTACAATTCCTGTCGAAGTCCACATAATATCGTTAATAGATCCAACTTGCCAACTCTCTCCGCCGTTCGGCTTTATTACCTTAATAGTGGGAAAAACGGCACCAATTTGGACCTTAAAGGAAATTGAATCGCCAATGGGTCCAATATCAAAAATATTAAGCCCTCCTGGAGTTCCATCTGATAAAAAACTCGAAGGATTTGTACTATCGTTAATTTGTTTTCTATCTACTTCCTCACTATAATTAGCCTGCGAAATATTACCATTATTAGTAACCGTTCCATCTGGCCTATAAATATAGAATTCATAAGGAGGTACATTTTCATTCCCTTTTCCATCTTTAATTGTGTTAATTCTATAAATCAATAATCCCTCTCCCCCTAAAGATGATTCGAAAATACCAATATTTTTTCTATACTCTACTATAAAATATTCGTTTTTCGAATATGGAGATCGTATTTTGTAGCAGTTATCGGTTGCAGATGTTATTGGCCTTATTGAATAGATCCCAGACGAAGTAATTTCAGGAATTGAATCTATCCATTTTCCATATCGATACTTTAAATATGCACCCATATGCGGCATTGCTTCTTTCATAGCCGATAAATAACGTGGACCCCACGTTCCTATTGGATCTATATCATCTGGTCCAGGAAATCCAAATATTTCGAAGCCCATAGAACCTAATATACCTATGGCAGGAAATGATTGCCCGTATGCTTTAATCGAATTATCACAAATAATTATGTTCTGGCTTACTAATTTGTTGTTAATGTAAAAAGGTTCTCCATATAACTCATTCACACTATCTGCTAAAGGCCATTTCGCTGATGTCCCTGTAATAATAAATGTAATACAATCGACATATCCATCGCCGTCAGAATCTATTTTCATATCTGCCGGTATTTTCGATTTTACATAATTTATCGCATTAGCCATCAAGTATCCCGTCCTATGCCCTTTATTTTCTTCAGTGTAACCTATTGGATTCGTAATGCTATCATATGGTTGATAATATTCTCTTGTATATTTATCCTCATAGAAGTTAATTATTGAAGAATTCGAAATCGGAAAGAACGAAGATTTTATTGATATTTTATTATAAGAAACCTCACGGAAATAGTAATAAACAGAATTTGCATTATCCGAATTAAAAATGCCATCATAGCTATCTTTTGAATCAAAATATTCACTTTCACCAGAAAATTTTACGAATATTACTATATTGGATAAGTTTCCTTTCGTTGGCGTTAAATGCGGGGGCGCCAACGTGTTTTCATTTAGCTTAATATTTTTGTTATTATCCTGTCTAATAAAATTAAAGCTTTTTAGCTGTATATTTTGCCTTTGTTCATTATTAATATCGATATTATTTTGTATTTGAATTTCATGAAATGACTCAAGGCGAACCGCACTAATAATGATTATAAACAATAACAAAACTATTAATTTATGAAAATGCAGCTTTTTCATTTAATCCACCTCAGATCAGTATATTTCCTGGACGACGAGAATATTGGGCTATAACTCCAACATAATTGTCCGGAAATCATCTTCTCTTGCGTCGCCCGTTGTTCCCGGATAATCAAGAATATTCCAGGTGACTTAGGTGCACCCCAATCTTTGGACAATGAAGGGGCCTTCTGTAGGTGCATTTGCGCCCGCCGTTCGTGACCATTTTATCGGTTTCCATGCCGATGTCAATGGGAATCTATTCACTCCGCCCTCCGCCGCTCTCCCCTTCTCCTATTCGCCCGTTCGTTCTGACACGACTTCTTGTAGCTGAGATTTAGCCGCCCGCCGCTCTCTCCCACATTTATTTATTCTTGTGTTCCGACATATCGTCTTTAAATCAATAATAAGCCGCCCGCCGCTCTCCCTTTTCCCCGAGACGATTTGCCCGGTATGCTCTGAACCAAGGTTAAGATATTCAACCCGCCCGCCGCCGCTTTTCACCGAGACGACTTTCCCCGCTTGTCCTGAAACCGCCTCTACAAATCGAAATAAATCCACCCGCTCGCCGCTCCTCCCCCTAATTTTTGTGGGAAAATATGACGATTTTTTTGTCCATTTCCGAATGATCTTTCTGTCCATTTTCCATATATCACAAAGATCCCAGAGACGACTTTCTCCAGCTATCATGAAATTAGATCCTGAAATCTCTATTCACTCGCCCGGCGCCGCTTCTCTCTCCCTTTCTCCCCGAGACGACTTGCCTTTGATTCTAAAATAACCACGTCGATAAATCGATATTATACCGCCCGCCACTCTCTCCCCTATCCTCCCTGCCCATAATTCAATCACCCCCGCCGCCGCTCTCTCCCTTCTCTCCCGAGACGACTTGCCCAGGATAAGAAAAATCATTCTATAAAAGGCTTTTTGGGGGTGATCTCGTCTTGTATCATCCGCCCCAGCCGCCGCCCTCTTCATTCCCCCGAGACGAGTTGCCCCGGTATTCCGATGTAACGTCTTCAAATCAATATTCCTCCCGCCCGCCGCTCTTTTTTTCCCCGAGACGACTTGCCCGAGGATAACCTTAAAGTGCTCTATAAGTCGACACTAAGCCGCACGCCGCTCTTTCCCTCCTCCTCCTTGCCCTTGGTGTCCAAAAACTATATAAAAAATCAATAATGATCCGCCGGCGCCGTTTTTCTTCTCATCCCATAGACGACTTGCCCACGGTGTCCTGAAATTGTTCCAGAAATAGATAATCAGCCGCCCGCCGCCGCTCCCTTCTCTTCCCCTTGCCCGGGATGTCCAGAAAATTATCTTAAGAAATCAATATTCACCCGTCCAGCCGCCTTTTAATTGCCCAGGACGACTTGCCCCAAGCTGCCCTGAATCAACCTCAAGAAACCAATATCCAGCCGCCGGCCACTCTTCCATCCTTTTCCCCCGAGACGACTTGCCTCGTACGACCTGAATCTATATTAAAGCCGCCCGCCGCTCTATCGTTTCTACGAGACGACTTGCCCTGGCCGAACTGAAACCTCATCAAGAAATCGATTTATTCAGCCGCCCTCGCCTCTCCCCTTTTTCCCCACTCCTCCTCGTCCTTCAGGATCCGGATCAATACTCACCCGCCCGCCGCTCTCTCCCTTTCCCCGAGAGGACTTGCCTGGGATGTTCTGAAACCGAGCTTGATAATCAATATTAAGCCGCTGGCGCCTTCTTATTTTCCTTCCCTTTCCCCCTCTCGCCTCCCGCTCTTTCTTCATTCACCCGCCCAGCCGCCGCTCGATTGCCTCGAGATGTCCTTAAATCACTTCCCGGATTCGATAATAAGCAGCCCGCCGTTCCCTTCTCCTCGATACGTTGTTCTAAAACATCCTTTTCTAATCAAGATTAAGCCGCCCGCCGCCGCTCTCTGTCTTTCTTCCTTCCTCTTCGCCCTGCGTGTCCTGAAATTATATCCAGAAATCGAAAATCAGCCGCCCAGCGCCTCTTGCCCCGAGACGGCTTGCCAAGGATGTTCTGATATAACGTAGATGATTTTCTAATCACTCGCCGCCGCTTGATGCCTTCTCCTCCGACTCCATCACTGCCGGATTCGATATTCTTATGATTTCCGTCTACATCTCGTTCTTGACATCGATCTGTGACAGGCGATATAATATTTCTCACATACGCGGTTTTAATGTAGCTCTAAAAGGGCGAAATCGTGCTGCTCAGAAAAACATATGCTTTAAAATTCATTTCTCTCATCTTCATTATATTAGCCTCTTGTTTTTGCGGAAAGAAAGCCAATAAATCGGACTTGATATTTACAGAAGAAGGGACTGTATTCCAGACAGCCGAAAATCTTCAAAAAGAAGGGCTTATTCCTATTGCTATCGATGCATATGAGAAATATCTCCAAATTTATCCTAAAGGGAGATTCGTTCAAAATGCGCTTTTACGCCTAGAAGAACTTTATTTTTTAAAAGCCAGATATGAGGTTTCTGTAAGCATATATGAAGACTATCTGAGGCGCTATGCAAAAGATATTAATCCAAACGAATCATATTCGAGAATTGAAGAACTTTATTTCCTCAATGCAAAGAACTCAAATACCATTACATCATACGAGGATTATCTTAAACGCTTTCCTCAAGGTTCATATGCGAAAGAAGTTAAAACATGGGTTGATGGACTTTATAATGAAAGACATCCTTCATTAAGAGAACTAAAAACAGCGAAAATCGTAATTGATGAAAAATACCAAAATGTTAATGATATGAGGATAATTAATGAGAACGAAAAGAAAACGTTGAAGAAATATCTAGAATGCGCTGGCCTTGTAGTTGTGAATAATCAACCTGAAGATAGTGATTTGATTTTCAAGATAATCTTAAGCGGGACGGCTACCGGGATTAACTACAAAGAAGTCAGCAGCGGCCGTTTCGTTGGTTTTCTTTATACTGGAGCTTCCGTAGCTGGCAATATCTTAATTAAGAAAAACAATTTTATTCAAATTAATAAATATTTTCAGACTACGTTAACACCCCCGGCGAGAATTACCAGATATTCTGATATTCCTTTTTTTGACACATCGCCTTCATTTGCACCATTTTCTGATGCATTTAAAAAAAGCGGATTAAATAAAATGATACTGGAAACATTAGAGGAGGCCTTCGGTCCTACCTGTTTAATTAATATACTTAGTTATTCGATTCCTGAAGCAGAAGAAGTAATCTTAAAAATGGGAGATCGGGCGATTAAACCATTATGCGCGACGCTGATTAATAGAATTTATCCGGCAAATTTAAACTCAATTAAGATACTCAGCATAATGAGGAATTCTAATATTATCGAATGTTTAATTCCGGCTTTAAGGGATGAGAATAAAGATGTACGAAAGAAGACGGCTGAAGCCCTAATGATGATTAAAGATTCTCGTTCAATAGAATCTTTGATCTCTGCTTTGACGGATGAAGATTCCGACGTAAGAAGGTACTCAAGAGAAGCTTTAAGAGTGATTACAGGACAAGATTTTTACGATGACCATAAAAAATGGTTAGCTTGGTATGAAGCAAATAAGAAAAATATTCGGGAATAAAGATTTCATATTATCTTCCGATCTTTCTCCCCTTTCCTCCTTGCCTTGGATACACTAAAACCACGTCCTGAAATCACCCGCCCGCCGGCTACTTTTTCCCCCGAAGAACTTGCCCCGGGATTTTCTGAAATCGTCTTCTATAATCCAAAAGTCGATAGCCCGGCCCCCCTCTCCTGTCGATGACTTTCCCCATATTTTCTGAATTATGGCCGCACGCCGCCTCTCTCCTTTTCCGAGACGACTTGCCCACACTTTTATGAAATCACATTTTTAAATCGTATTCATCCGCCCGCCGCTCTTTTCCCCCTCTCCTTTTTGTTCATATTCCCTAAGCCGCCCGGCACCGCTCTCCATTCTTTTTGCCCGACAAATCCCTAATCCACATTTATAAATCAATATTCACACGCCCTATACCTCCCCCTCGATGACTTGCCCGCTCTTTCTCGAAACAACGTCGGAAATTGATGATCAGCCGCCCGGCTCTGTCCCTCTTTTCCCCCCTACGTCTTGCCCCGCGTGTCCTGAGATTATATCCTGAAATCTCTATTCACCCTCTCGCCATCCGCCGCTCTCTCCTTTCCTCCACGCTCGCGGTGTTCCGATATAACGTCTTTACATCAAGATTTACCCGTCCGGCGCCGCTCTTTCTTACCCTGGACGACTTGCCCAACCGACCCTTAATCCATGTCTTTGAATCAATATTAAGCCGCCCGCCGCCTTTTGCTTGCCACGGGACAACTTGCCCAAGATTTTTTTAACAATGCTCAGATATTCAGCCGCCCGGCACCGCTCTCCTGCCCCAAGACGACTTCCCAAGGATATCAATAGCTCATATTATGTCTGGACCATGTTCTAGGGATGAGGTCCGCTGTAATCTCTCAGCCCCGGCTTCTGATTGTGCTTGTTCCACACGGAAGAGGTCACAGGTTCAAATCCTGTTTCCTCCAATTCTTTCTTTTCGAACAACCTGAAAATCAAGAAGGGAAAGAACCTTTTAATCTTAGTCAGAATTAATCGCGCCGACTTCGGCGGCCATATCCGTCGTGTCCCCGCGACGAACCGAGAATGGACTCGGAAAACCTGCGGTTGATGCGGTCGAGCGCCCGCTGCCGGTTCCAATAGGTGTCGCTGATGATCCTGGAAATCTCCTCCTGGTTCCGGGCCACGATCCTCTGGGTGTTCCAAGCCAGCTGCTGTCGATAGGCCAACCAGTACTGATTCCACAGGATTTCGTTCCAATCGGGGGAGGGATACGGAGCGGGCCTATAACGAGCAGCCCATACGTCTCGCTGGCTTCGGATCTGCCGTCGCATCTCGGTCACCGTCCGGGCGATGATATCGACATCCGCGGTCGCGCGGCGATTGCGATACGCGGATTGTTCATGGGTATATCCGGCCGGAGTTTTTCTTTCAGACAATCCCGCCTTGCCGAGCGAGTAAGCGGCCAGGATAGCGAAAATCGCCAAAGCCAGGAGACCTAATTTGGGTGTGCGCATTGGTCAGCTCCTTGGATGTATTTTGATTATAATCCGTATCAAGCCAAGATGAAAGCGGGATCGAGGATTTTGCCAAATCGAGACTGAACCCGCCGAGAAGCGTGCCGCCAGTCCGTCGGCGCCAAGGAGAAAAACGGTGACCCCAATCGGCTTTCAAGGCAAAAGGAGCTCCCCTCGGAGATCGATCCCCCGTCCGGCGCCGCTTTTCCCCCGAGACGACTTGCCATTAATTCAGCCGCCGTTCACTTGCCCCGAAACGAGTTGCCCGGAGTGTTCTGAAACTACTTTTAGAAATCGATAATTAGCCGCCGGCGCAGTTATCCTTTCGTTCTTTCCTCCCCCCTCTACTCCTTGCCCTGGGTGTCCTGAAATTATATCCATAAATCGATTATCAGCCGCCGGCGCCGCTCTTCCCTCGACTATTTGTCAGGGATGTCCTGAAACTTTATCCAGAAATCAATTTTCAGCCGCCGCTGCTCTCTGTCTTCCCCTAGACCGTCCGTAGGGTGCGAAGGGAGAAAGCCCCCGCTTTCTGACCTTCCCCCGGTAGGCGTTAGCGTACAGCCCGATATATCGGACCATGATTTGGCCCATATTGACCCGGACATGAGCGAGCTCTCGTTCACGAGTTCGTCGCGACGAGAATTATTAATTCCGAGCTTAAGGAAATCAATAATCGCGGAGCGCAAAAAAAATTCCTTTTACCTCGTTCAGACATTTTCAATAGGCAACCCTTGACAATAACTCAGTATCTCGATTCACTCCCGTTTTAACTTGATTGTTATTGATGGGGTATCATTTTTAGCCCCACGGACTTCCAACGCCTCCTTTAATTGAACCGCTTCCAACCAAAGCGCTTTGTCTGAGTTGGAATTATCAATTTCAAGCATTCCGATCGCATTGAATTTCAATTTGATTCTTTTTTCTTTAGCGACTCTGAAAAGAAGAATTAATGTGAATTCATTTCCAATTTTTAGCCTTGGGGAAATATCCATAAGCAATATAGAATAATCCGAAAAGCCGAGGACTAGAGAGATCTTGGACTTGGGTAGAATTCCGATTTTATCCACTTTGTTATATTGGAATTCAATCTTATATCGCAGCGGGCCCTTCATCTGGAATGGAAGGATGTTAATAGCCGTGACCTTGGTAAGTACCGCAGTCATATTAGGAAAATCTGTTTGGGCATTTATCAATTCATCCGCGGTTTCACTTGAGTTGGATATGCTTACAAATGCCAATCCAAGTTCCGGCTTGAATACGGCAAAGCATGCTCCAGGGTCGATTTTTTCTATGTCGATCCCCAGTGGTTTTTGTAGTTTTTCCTTTTGTAATCCAGCCGAAATATCGGAGTTCCTCTTAAATAAATCGATCATTTTGTCTTGTCCGATTTTTATTGCCATAGTCGAAGGCGTATAGCCGTCTTTTCCTTTTGCATTAGGGTTGGCTCCCTTGGATAAAAGAAGCGCAACAACTTCCATATTACCTTTTAATACTGCAAAATGCAGCGGGGACCAACCTTTTTCGTTTTTTGCAGGAACGTTAACGTTAGAACCCTTAGCCAAAAGCAAAAGTACTGCCTCTGTATGTCCACCTCCGGCAGCTTCATGTAAAGGCGTAAAACCACTATTATCCATTACGTTGACATCTGCTCCTTTGGACAATAGCAGTTCTAAAACTCCTCTATGCCCTGCAGATGCCGCTAGCCAGAGGGGAGAGCATCCATAGCTATCTCTTGTATTAACGTCAGCTCCATTTGCCAAGAGTAACTCGACGATTTCTTTGTAGCCTAGCTCTGCTGCCAAAATAAGAGGAGTCTGGCCATTTTTATCTTTAAGATCTACATTACTGCCTTTGGATAAAAGATTTTTGACCGTGCGAGTATCTCCACGCTTCACAGCTTCATGGAGATCATCTGCACGTGCAAATCCGTCATCCAGCAGAACTATTACAACAAGCAATATGATTGAGAGGCTCGCCTTCAATGCAGTAGAATTTCTCATTCTTGTTCTCTTGTCTCTGCTCGTGGTGATCCGCTAACATCCGCACTCAACGGCATGACCAAATAGCGTTCGATGAAGAGAGTTGTTAAGCATTTCCTTTCTCTGATGGAGAAGGATGGGGTGTTCGGAGGCGTTGAATTACAGAGTACACAATCAGGACGATGATCCCAATTACAAGCCCAAGAAAGAATCTACTTATAGATGCATTCGCCCAGTCCTTTTCGTACTGCCCAAGTTTTCGTTCATAAGCCGCTTGATCTGGCTTGCCCTGCTGTTCGATGACGAGGTTCGCAAGCACGGAACGCCCTTCTTGGTAGGTCAGCACCTTCTTGACTAGCCCCTTCTCAGATGGGGCCCAGACAACATAAGAATCGAAGAACATTGGCCTAGTAATCCTAGAAAAAAGGCCGGCAAAGACCAAGAGACCTGCAAGGCCCATGATCAGCATAACGAACTTTACAATGAAATTACGCACAAGGTCACCTCCGAGTTATGAAATTTTTGCTTTTTTGCATCGCGCGTTCTTCCCTCTAGCTAATCTCGGAATCGATACCACCCTTCACGCAGAAAGTATAATTCCGGTCGTGGGTCGATGTCAACAAAGCGAAGATGGCCGCGAAGGAGGCCGCCGGGTTAGATTATCGTTCCAAACGCACGCTAAATCCTCTAAAAAATGATAGGCTTCCTTCTTGGAATCGCGGGTCATGATGATAGCTCCTTTAGTCAGCCGCCGCCGCCGCTTTCCCCTCCTCTCCTCGCTGCGGATGTTCTTGAATTGAATCTTCTTCAGAAATATTGAATAGACCGCCCGCCGCTCTCTCTTATTTCCCCTGAGGACTTGTCCTGATTTCTCTTCCAAAAATCATTGATCAGCCGCCCGCCGCTCTCTTTGTTTTTCCCTCTCCTCCTTGCCAACCGTGTTCTGAAGCCAATCTAAAAAATTAATAGTCACCCGCCCGCCGCTCTCTCCTCTCCCCCTCCCCCTGGGTGTTCTGAAATTAACTCCGGAAATCTTTAATAAAGCCGCCCGCCGCTCTCTTCCCCTATTCTCGTCGCTTTTTATCAATCAGCCGCCCGGCGCTCATTCTTCATTTCAGTCCGCCGCACTTCTTTATAGAGCTGACCGTCGAACAGTTTCATTTTCTTTTTCCATAGCGGTTAAGCCAGGCGAAGGATCGCAAAGCGGGCGGGGGGAGATGGTCCTCGAGGAACTGGGAGGTAATGACCATCGTCGACTGCAGAAGGGGCCAGAGAAGCATTCCTACGGAGAGATAGGAGAGTCTCGGTCCCTTGATTTTCGAAGGCAATCGGATCGAGGGATGCCGCATCGCGACGGCGTGGCCGACGGCGGTGAGGAGAAGAACGGCCAGTCCGATGAGGAGGACGAAGCGGGCCAACGCTTCGGGAGTTTTGATCTGCGTCCAGACCAAAGCGAAGCCGAAACGGGCGCCCTTGGTGTCGCGGATCTGCTCTTCGATCGCCATCCGGCGGTCATAGAGCGAGACTAAACGGGCTAAGGGATCGGGGCAGTTGGTGGCCAGCCACCACGGCTCCCGGTGGCCTTTGGCCCAGATGCCGACGACGCGGACGCGCACGGCCGCGTCCTGACGAAGGTCCACCCAGCCCAGATCGACGGCCCGCCCCGGCTGAAGTCCCCACTTCCGCAACGTTCGAGCCCCGCGCTTGGTGTGAACCTGAACTTGTTCGGCCAACCTGACAACGAAGGTCTGGCCCGTCTGTCGCAGAAGAAGCTGGATGAAACTCACTCGCCGAAAGCCCCGATCCGCCAGGAAACAGGCCGCCACCCCGGCTTCCTTAAGGACCATCACCAGCATCTGGAGGAAGGTGTTCTCCCAGCAGTTCTGGGACCGGGCGATGGCGGTTTTGCGAAAGACGGCGGTCTGGACGGGCACGGCCCGTGTCCCCGCGACCACCGAAGCCAAAAGCATCCGCAGCGGCGGGTGCCATTCGGTCCAGTCCAAAGCGACCAGAACTGAGGAGGAGCGCCGGGCCAGGGTCCGGATCATCTGGCGGCTGATGACGAGATCGTCCAGATGGGGGTTGTGCAAAAGACGATAGACTCTCGTCAGGGCGCAATCGGCTTGGCAACCGACCTTCTGGGCCAAAGCCAGAGCGATGGGAATCGAGGCGGCCTGGCGGATGGCCGCCATGGCCTCAACCACCAGGGTGATGACGGTCTGCTGGGATTTTCGCAGAGGGCTCAGAACCTGGCCGAGGGCCGCTCGGCTCATCGGGGCTTGTCCTTTTCGTCGCAGATCTGCTCGGAGACATCCACCAGTTCGGCGCACAGCCGACGGAAGAGATGATAGTTTTCGACTTGCCCTTCCAAACGCCGGACTTCTTCGGGGTCGTGGAGGCGGCGGCCGACGGTTTTTCCTTTCTTTTTAGAGGTATAGAGGGCGTAGGGTCCGTTGAGGACGGGGTCTTTCCGGCCTTTGAGTTTGACCTTGAGGAACTGGCGGACGACCGATCCTCGACGCATCTGTTCGATGGCGGAGATAAGGCCGAGGATCTCCTGGCGGACGGCCCGGAGTTTAGGGAGGCGGGACATGGGAACCTCCTATCGTGTAGTATATATACTACATTATAGGCTCAAGAAGCCATCTTGTCAAGAAGCGAGATCTCCCCCCCAATCAGCGGTTCAAAACTGTTCGACGGTCAGTTTATAGAGGGATTGACCAGGGCAGACGCATCTAAATTCCTGAAATTCTAAGTCGCTAGCCCTCACGGCCAGAGCTTTTATCCTGGTCAACGCTTGGAGCGTTGCTTTTTCGGGA
>Ga0315274_10004768_pt1 | contig 19900 bp, 6 predicted proteins | sample YL17G02_20_MG_FD_203700 | JGI IMG/M metagenome (GOLD analysis project Ga0315274, IMG submission 203700) | Sediment microbial communities from Yellowstone Lake, YNP, Wyoming, USA - YL17G02_20 | ecosystem: Environmental > Aquatic > Freshwater > Lake > Sediment | place: USA: Wyoming | collected... | reverse complement strand
AACAGGCCGACATCGACCTCTTCGTCACCGACGTCTCTGACCTCCTCGGCTGGGCCAGCCGCATCAGCTATGACCCATCCCTCATCGCTATCACCAAGATCAACGTCAAGATGTTCCAGGCCGCCGACGGCCGGTCCAATATCTTCAACGCCTCCGACCCTATCCCAGACTCCGACGGCTCCTTCTACGCCTCCGCCATCGACCTCAACGCTCCCCCGCGCCAGGACTCCGGCTCCGGCGTCCTGGCCCGCATCACCATCTCCGCCCTCGCGCCGGGCGTCTCGCCCTTCACCATCTCCAGCCCCACCCTCACCGATGTCAACGGCAAATACATTGGCGACTACACCGGCGACTCCCTCTTCGATGGGCCGGTCTACAACGCACAGGTTGTCGTGGATGGGCTTTGCCCCGGCCTGCCGCCAACCACGGTGGGCATCGACGCCAACCCAACGCAGTCGCCCGCCAACACCGCCACCTCCCTCGGCTCCATCGAGGCCTGCTTCTCCGCCACCTCCGGCTCCTCCACCACCGTGGACCTATTCATCACCAACGTCGCCAACCTTCTCGGCTGGGCCACCTACATCAACTACAACCCTTCCCTCATCTCTATCACCAACATCAACGTCAAGATGTTCCAGGCCGCCGATGGTCATTCCAGCATCTTCAACGCGTCTAACCCTACCCCAGACTCCGACGGCTCCTTCTACGCTTCCGCTGTCGATCTCAACGCACCCCCCTATCAGGACTCCGGCTCCGGCGTCCTGGCCCGGATCACCATCTCCGCCCTCGCACCGGGTGTCTCTCCTCTCGTCATTTCGGAGACCCATTTGACTGACGTCAACAACAACCCCATTGGCGACATCAACAACGACGACGTTTTTGACGGTCTTACGTTTGACGCCAAGATCTACATCGACCAGCCTTGCCCAGGTGGCGACAGCGACGCCGACACCATCCTGGACATCGTCGACAACTGCCCCCTGATACCAAACCCTGGCCAGCTAGACACCGACGGCGACGGCCTCGGCGATGCCTGCGATTCAGACGACGATGGCGACACCATCCCCGACGCCAGCGACAACTGCCCCCTGGTCGTCAACCCCGATCAGGCCAACACCGACGGCGACGGCCTCGGCGACGCCTGTGATCCAGACGACGACGGCGACACCATCCCCGACGCCAGCGACAACTGCCCTCTGGTCGCCAACAGCGACCAGGCCGACGCCGACGGCGACGGCATCGGCGACCCCTGCGACCCTGACGATGACGGCGACACCATACCCGACGCCAGCGACAACTGCCCCCTGATACCCAACCCTGGCCAGCTAGACACCGACGGCGACGGCCAAGGCGCCCCCTGCGACCCTGACGATGATGGCGACACCGTCCCTGATGCCAGCGACAACTGCCCCCTGGTCGCCAACACCGACCAGGCCGACACCGACAACGATGGCATCGGCGACGCCTGCGACAACTGCCCTCTGGTCGCCAACCCAGACCAGAAGGACACAGATGGGGACGGCATCGGTGACGCCTGCGATTCGGACGTTGATGGCGACACCGTCCCCGACGCCACCGACAACTGTCCCCTTGTGGCTAACCCCGACCAGATGGACACCGACGGCGACGGGATCGGCGACGCCTGCGATGACAGCGATGACGACGGGTTCACTGACGGTCGGGAGATCTACCTGGCCACCGACCCTCTGGACCCCTGCCCCGATGACCCATCCGACGCCGCCTGGCCCCTAGACATCGATAACGACGGAGCGATTACCGTCACCGCCGATGTCTTCAACTTTGTCGGCCGGATCGGCGCTATGCCTGGCGACCCCAACTGGTGGCAGCGCCTGGATCTCGACGGCGACGGAGCAATTACCGTCACCGGCGATATCTTCCTGTACGGAGGCAAGATCGGCCGGGCGTGCAGCTAAGCCTTTGACAGCCCGCCCTGATCCCATAGTGCCCAGGCCGAGTAGTTGCTTGGCCAGGCTGGGTTCGATCTGAGAGAGGCCGCTGCCTTCCGCCGCTGCCGCCCATGAGGCGAGGGCAACAGGCAGAGCTTGCGCCGACAAGACTGCCACGCCTAGACCAGCCTCGCTCCGGCTTGGCTTCAGCGGGTTGCAGCCACGCTTATCGTGGCGACGGTGGTAGCACAGGGAGCAACCCCAACCAAGACGAGTCCACGACCGCCGGTGGCGGGCTCTTCTCACCCAATAGCAGCCACCTCCCGCCTCTGGCAGCGCCTGAGGGCCACAGGCCCGTGCATCGGTCGCAGGCCACCAGGCTCTCCGAATGGCCTAAAAAACTCTAGAATCGCTCTAGCCAGGTCTCCAGACGGTTGACAGCTTCTGGAAAAAGGGTATCATAATTATGTTATTGGGGCGTAGATCAACATAACGACGAAAGCCGCGGGGGAATGCTATTGCACCGCCGGCCTGCAATGGCAGGTTGTCCCCAGAAAGGAACCTGCCATGAGCAAGAAGCAGATCGGCGCAGCACTCGGCGCATTGATTCTGGCGGTAGCAGCCCCTCTTCTCACCCTCGCTCTACTGCACAGCGTTGGCGGCACGGCGCAGGCACAAGCGCCGCCCGCGAGCTTCACGAAAGTCTCCGTGCCCGACCTCGGGCAGCACTCCACCGGCTGGTGCTGGGTAGGAGCGGCCGCCAACTCCTTCTGGTGGTACGCGCACAACACCACCGGCCAGGATGGCCTGTTGGGTGGTGTGGGACACCCCTGGGAGGCCACCGACCTCGCCAGCCAGACACCCCTCAGCGCCTGCCGGGGGGCACCGACCTCCTGGTATGACTCCAATGACCTCCCCCAGGGCTATCTGGGCCCCCTGCCGATCCCCGGCTACAGGCAGGTCATGAGCAAGATCGCCCAGACGACGTTCATGGACGCCAACCAGGACAGCTTAAGGCAACCCGCCGAGCAGAACTACTGCTATAGCGAGGGCGTCGAGGAGTGGGACTACCTCGTCGGCCTTGGCACGTACGTGAACAGCTTCGGCAGCGGCCTGAAAGTCCACAGCATCATCGACCCGGCACGGTGCTTGCCCGGTAACTACGGAATGAAGCCCGACGACAGGCTGTTTCCGCCCGCCTCCAACGCTCTCAATCCGTGCGGCCTCGATGGCGTCCCCGACGCCGAGCCCGTCTTCGATCAGGCGCCGGGGCCGCCCACGTTCCTGAACTACCAGACCGAGCTGAGCGGCGGCCAAGACGTCCTGCTATGGATGGAAAGCACTTACCCGGAGACGGCGCACGTGGTCACCGGCGTGGCCTACAATACAGTGGCCAACACGATCACCATCTCTGACCCGTGGACCCACAGCACCTGTCCGGATCACGGCGACTGCTGGCCGCTGAAGGCACGTCCCGACGGGCAAATGCCCGACCACAACAACGCGCCTGGCCACGCCGTAGGCCCGTACGACACGTGCTTGGTGACCAGCCCCGGCCCCGCTCCGAAGTTCACGATTAACTGTAACGGCACTAGCTGGACAGTCATGGACCTGATCTTCGTGTCGCCGGCCACGGCGGACGTGAAGATCGTCAGCCAGCAGATCCTGGACGCCAACTGCGCAGACCCGCCGCCCACGGACATAGACGTCAGCGTGGACGAGCCCATCTGCGTGCGGAAGGTGCTCCACAACAACGGGCCGTACGGGCCGGTAAGCGTGAACATCGACAAGACGGCCACGGCGCCGCCGGGTTGCACCATCCTCCCGGCCAACGCGACGGCCCAGGTGGTGCTACCGGTCTCCGAAGCCACGGTCCACGACGAGCTGTTCACCATCCACTGCGACGAGGCCAGCACGCACGGGCCGTTCACGATCAACAACACCATCAGCATCAAGGACCCGGGGATCACCGACCCCGTCCCGGCCAATAACGTCGCGTCGAGCACGCTGACGGTCGACGCCTTGGGCTACGCAGACATCAAGATCACCTCGCAGTCCTTCCTCAACCCGCCGGCCCAGATGACGGTCGGCGTGCCGCAGGTGGTCACCGTGCGCAAGGTACTGCACAACAACGGCCTCTACGGGCCGGTGACGGTGAACATCGCCAAGACCGCTCACACGGACTCGCCAAACGCCACGATCGCGCCGCCCACGGCCAGCGCCCAGGTGGCTCTGGCCGTGGCCTCGACCGTCACCCATGACGAGGTCTTCACCCTCAGGTGCTCGGCGCCAGGCAACTACACCTACACCGTGGACAACGACGTGACGCCCAAGGACCCCCACATCGTCGACCAGGGCGGAGCCTCCACCTCCACCCACATCCACGTGAACTGCACGGCGGGAGCGCAGGAAGTCAAGTGGGATCAGATGCCCGATGCGAGCCCCATGGGGTTGGACGTCAGCGCCTACCAGCCTTTCATCCTGGCCGACGACTTCCAGTGCACCGAGAGCGGCATGATCACCCAAATCGACTTCTGGGGGTCGTGGTACAACGATGGGCCGCCTATGGGCGACCCCAACATGGTGGCATTCACCCTAAGCCTCCACTCGGACGTTCCGGCGGGGCAATCCTACAGCCACCCGAAAGATCTGCTTTGGATGCACATGTTCGGCCCGGGCGAGTGTACGGCTCAGCTCTGGAGCGTGGGCCAGGAAGGCTGGTTTGAGCCTACTGGGTACTACGAGCCCTTCGCGGACACCCAGATCTGGTTGTACAGCTGCCCCATTCCCTCGTCGCTCTGGTTCCAGCAGGCAGTGGGCACCGTCTACTGGCTGGACGTCCAGGCCACGCCCCTGGCTCCCGCATTGTTCGGCTGGAAGACCTCGCTCGACCACTGGAATGACGACGGCGTCTGGTCGATGGGCTCGGAGCCAATCCCCCCGCTCAGCTGGCTCGAGCTACGATACCCGCCCGGGCACCCCATGGCCGGCATGTCGATCGACCTGGCGTTCCAGATCTGGGGGCAAGAGTGCCCTGCGGGCGTGGACACCGACCTCGATAAGTTCAACGACAACATCGAGTGCTACCTGCCCACCGACGCCAGGGACAACTGCCCCGACAGTACGTCTGACGATGCCTGGCCGCTGGACAACGACATCACGAAGGACATCACGGTTACCGGCGATGTGTTCGCCTACGTCGGCCGCGTCGGGGCGCACGGGCCGCCGAGCCCCAGCCCCAACTGGAGGCAACGCCTCGACCTTGACATGAGCGGCGACATCACCGTAACCGGCGACGTGTTCCAGTTCGTCGGCAAGATCGGGCAGACGTGCACGTAGTGCCCGACGAACGAGCGCAAGACAAGGGCGAGGCCTTCCGCGAGAGGGCCTCGCCCCTATCACTCCTGTTCTCCAAGGCCAGGAGGGGCCTCAGGCGCCGCTCAGGCAATGCAGCGCTGGTGTCCCACGGGCTGCCCGGCAGCGCCGCCCAGGCGTCCTGACCCCCTCGCCCGGCCAGGCGGTGCTGGTTCCCTTGAGCAGCGTCAATAGCGGTACAATTCAAGATTTATGAGTTCACTGATCTATTACCACTTTTTTGCCTGAGAAGTCGTCATAAAGCCTTGACAAGCCGACCGAGCGGGTGTTTAATTAGTAGGGTTTCCATAAACAGAGGACATAAGCTCTGCCTTCCGCCGGCCGGGGGCAGGCGGGGCGGGTGGTGCAGGAAAGCACCCGCACCCGAATATAGGCTCCTGAGCTGATAGCCGAAGGGCGGTGGCAGCCGCCCTACTGTTGGCTTATATGGAGGGGATGCGGTCGTTGTCGTCCGACGATCGCTGTTCAGAATGGGAGGAGCCATCATGGCCGGCAAGCGCATCGTCGCACTTGGCCTCTTTGCCCTAGTAGCGTTAACCCTCGGGTTATTCGCTTCGAGTGGCAGCGAGGCTGGAACCTATAAGCCCACGAATATCTACTCGGTAGGCACCAACACGGCGGGTGTCGCCTCGAACACCACCACAAGTGTGTCCATCCCCAGCCCCGACTACAACTACGAGGACTCCTCGATGTACAACTTCGGCCCCATCGCCGGGGAGACGGAACCGGGCGGAAATTTCCCCATCGCCTCGTGGATGGGCGAGCTTAATAGCACTACTACCCTCGGCTTGCTCAATGGGAGATGCCTCAGCGGCATAGGGCCGGCCTTCAAGCTGTTCAACGCCAGCCTCGACACCAACGACGCCCTCCTCCCAGCCCAGAGCGCCTGGACGAATACGGCGACCCTCCCTCCCGACGCCAACGCCGACGACATCCCGGACTACCTCCAGAAGTACCCCCACTTCCTGAATCTGATGCTCGACCCGGACGGGGCAGGCGACAAGCCGCCCCTGGTGCCGTATGCGCGCTACGCCGGCCACAAGCTGGTGTCCACCAGTTGGATGCTCATCCAGATTGTTATCCTCACCCCCGGCCAGCTCGCGCAGCTCCCCGCTATCAAGGCCCAGATGGGCCCTGAGCTGGGCTGGGGCATACTAACTGTTCTGAATAACCCGATCGACCAGATTGAGAATCCTGGGGCCGTCAGCGACTTCTGCACGCCCCTGACGAGCATCACCACCCTCTACGGGACGACGGCGGTTGGCAGCAACCCGCCAGATCCGATCGGCAACCCTTCCCATTACGGGCCCTACAACGTCGGTGCGGCGGCCACTACCCTCACTGCGGCCTGCGGCCCCAGCGTTGGGGCCGTGACCTGCAACGTGGTCAGTAACGCGGGCTTTCTAGCGGGCAAGGCCGCCGTGGGGCCGCCCAGTCCGGAGTTGGCGAGCATTACCGCCCTTCCTGGTGGCGGGACTCAGATCACGTTCGCCAGCCTGGCCAACGCCCACGGCCTCGGCGACCCGATCACCTTTAGAGTCTCCCAGATAAACCCGCCGGCCCTCAAAGGCATTCTGGCCACGAACACGCACCTGAACCGCACCTACAGCCAGAGCGAGCGCGACTACGACGGTGACGGCTTGGAGAACGACCTGGACCCCTGTTTCTACACACCGGACCCGACCTGGAACCCGCGGACAACGGGCTCCATTTCAGTTGGTAACTGCGTGGTTGGTGCGGCGGGCGACCAGGACTGCGACGGCCTGCCCAACACCTGCGACCCCTTCCCGGCGGTGTACGACGACGTCGGACTGGTCGAAGATGAGGACAACGACCAGTACAACAACCGCCAGGATATCTGCCCGCTGGTGGCCGACGGCCCGGGTCCGGGCAACCAGCTCGATACCGACGGGTTGGTCGAGAACGCCGACCTGGGGCCCAAGCCGGACTCCATTGGCGACGCCTGCGACGACAGCGACAATGACGGCAAGGAGAACGGCAGCACCGCAGCGCCAGGAGTCGCCGGCAGCGGCAACTGCACCAACGGCCTAGACGATGACTCCGACGGCCTGAAAGACATGCTCGACCCGCAGTGCCTGGTCTGGACGGACAAGGGAGAGATAGCGGCACTACCAGCACGCACGCAGTTGGAGATCTACGGCGCGAACCCGGGCACCGGCCTCTACTTCCACGCCATGCCCTGGGCTGCGGTGTGCATCGGCGACACGGACACTGACGGCGACGGCTACTGCAACGCCCTGGAGACGACGCTCGGCAGCAACCCGAACAACGTCAACAGCAAGCCCGAGAGCCTGGTGATAGACGCCTCGCTCAGCGGGGTCGGGGCCAATGTCAAGCCGGCGGCCAGGGTTCCCCAGAGCTGCAGCGACGGCGTGGACAACGACGCCGACACCAAGATCGACGGTGCCGACAACACCGCGCTGGGCTGCGACCCGACCAAATACGCCGGGGACGGTGACCGCGACGGCGTACCTGACTCCGGCTCCAGCGACAACTGCGGCCTCTTGTGCCAGATCCCCAACCCTGAACAGCACGACGCCGACCTCGACGGCATCGGCGACGCCTGCGACGGGGACTTGGTTGACATGCTTACCAACACCGGCGACAGCGACACCGTCGTTAACCGCTGCGACAACTGTCCTACCACTACCTCTGAGGACCAGACCGACACCGACTGGGACCGCGCAGGCAACGTCTGCGACGCCGACGATGACAACGACGCCTTCAGCGACACGAACGAGGTCTACCTGGTCACCGACCCGCTCGACGCCTGCCCCGACGTTACCGGCCCCGGCGGCGACGACGCCTGGCCGCTGGACAACGACATGACCAGGGACGTCACGGTCACCGGCGACGTGTTCGCCTACGTGGGCAAGGTCGGCTGTAGCGTGGCGATCACCCCGGCCTGTAAACGCCTCGACCTGGACCAGACCGGCGACATCACCGTCACCGGCGACGTGTTCGCGTACGTGGGCAAGGTCGGCGCGGCCTGCACGCCGTAAGCGCAGAGAGACAAGACCATTGGCTTGAGGAGAAAGGACAAGACCGAAAAGGAGGTGGTTGACTGCAGCCGCCGATGAGATTGAGTGGAAGTATCAGTAGTAGGGTTTTCACCAAGGGGGTGCGGCAATGAAAAGGATCTTAGGGGGCCCAGTAGCGGCAGTGGCAATAGTCATGCTGGCGTTACTGCTGTCCCAATTCTCGGGAGGGCAGTACCATACCTCCCATACCGCCTTCGCGGATACGGGTAACATTAACTTCGACATAGACCCGCTCATCGCGGAGGACGAGGACACTGACGGCAAGGCCAACGACGGGTGCCCCGCCTTCAACGCCGCCGGCGACGAGGACGGCTGCGGAGGCGGGACGTGCTCCAACGGCATTGACGACACCGATACCTGCGACGGCCTTGGGACGGCGGATGGAGCCGACCAGAACGATGCCGACTGCGTAGGCGCCGGCGGCGAGACTGCCGGCGCGCAGTGCGCTGACGTGATCGACAACGACATGGACGGTTACGTCAACGACGGCTGTGTGGCCGTCGGCGCTGCCGAGACTGCGTGCGGCAACTCCAAGAACGTCCTGGGAGAGGTGCAGGGGTGCGTGCGCGTCGATGGCGCGACCGCCTTCGACAAGCTGCGCGACTACCAGATCGATGCCGTGGTCTCGGGCAACACGACCCAGTTGTTCTCCTATGACGCCTGGGTTACCTACGATAACGCCCGGGTCAACGTCCTGGACGTCGGTGGTGTTCCCAAGAGTAACCCGCTGATCAAGAATCCCGGCGCCACCAACTTCTGCACCGACGAAGTCTCAACCGACGCCAGGATGAGCATTAGCGGCCAGGCGAACTGCGGCGCTTCGTACTCGGCACTGCCTGGCACCGGCTGGGCCGGCGATGGCACGATCCTGCGCCTGAGCCTGGACATCGACTTCACCAACCCCGGCGTTGTCACCTTCGGCTTCGCTAAGGGTCAGTACATTGACTCGGCCGGCGATCTTCACGCCACCACCACCGGCTCGGGCAAGCTGGCCATCGGCGTGGACTGCCCGACGCCTTCGGCGGACCTGAGTGTTGTCTCGGCCGAGCCCGGCGCGCCGACCACCATGGCCGTCGACACGAACACGATCCTGCACGTGGACAGCACGGGCTCCAATGCTGGCCCCGTAACCCCCGTACTGGGGCGGATCACCCACACGGTCACAGAGGCCAGTGGTGAGTGCACCATAACCCCGGCCAGCGACACCACGGGAGACATCCTCATTCCAGGAGGCACTCCCAACCCGCTGAGCACGGACTTCACGATCAGATGCTCGAAGGCCAGTGACCACACCTTCGTGGTCACGAACACCATCGAGCTGAAGGAGCCCGGCCACAGCGACCCCAACCTGCTCAACAACGTCGAGACGGACAACGTAGTGGTTGAGGTCACGGCGGTCAGCGACATCAAGCTCACCAGCTTCTCGGCGCTGTGGGCCGGGTGGAAGGTCGACAGCAACGGCGACACCATACCGGACCTCGCTGTAATGAACGTCGGCACGCCCACCAACGTCACCCTGCGCAAGGTCATCCACAACAACGGCCTCTACGGACCGACCGCGGTGAACCTGACCAAGATGGCATCGCTAGCGCCGCTGCCTTACAACCAGGCTGCCACCGTAACCCCGGCCTCGGACAGCGAGCAGCCGCTCGTGCCGGTGAGCGCGGCGACCACGGTGGATGAGGTCTTCCAGATCACATGCCTCGACGCCGGTGTGGGCAAGGTAACGGTGTTCCTGTTCACCAACATCGTGGGCATCAAGGACCCCCACATCACAGACCCCTCGCCGATACCGCCCACCACCGCGCAACTGCCGGTGATGTGTGTGGGGCGCTTCTCGCCCACCTTCGACGCCAAGATCAAGACGGACGACGGCACGCTGGCCCCGCCGGGCGCCGCTGACACCTGCGTCCTCTACTCGCCTTGCAAGACCGAGACGACCGCCGCCGTTCCGCTCGACAACCCCTTGCAGCCGCTGGCCCTGATCCAGACGATCATGCCGGCGACCTTCACCCTTTCGCAAAGCTCGGCCGTTCCCAACAGCGCCACGGTGGGCAAGATCACCTTCAGCGTGATAGCCCACCTCCAGTCGGTGACGGATGGCTGTGTGCAGACTGTTGGCGGCGCGATCTCCATATACGACGCCGCCATGCCGGCGGAGGGCACGACGCCGTCGCCCTACGCCCTGTTCCCGGGCGCCGGCAACTGCAGCGGACCTACCGAGATGTGCGGCTTCGTCAAGTGGCCCCAACAGCTCACCGCGGTGACTAACTACATAGCGTACGCGTACCCCGGCTCCACGCTGTGGGCCCGCCACGTCGCCGTTGTCGCCGCACTGGGCCTGCCGGTCAACGAGCTGATCTGGAAGCTGTCTGCCACCCCCTCCACGCTGTGCCCGACTGGCAATTGCTGGCTGAGCATCGGCGTGACCAAGAACCCGGACAACGACCTGGACGGCTCCTGGGACAGCCTTGTCGACCAGGACAACGACAACGACACCGTGATCAACTCGGTCGACAACTGCGACGTCACCCCCAACCTGAACCAGGCGAACAACGACGGCGACAGCGTGGGCAACGTGTGTGACCCCAACCCCGATAGCGTCGTCCTGAGTGACCCGGAGACCTACAATTGCACGCCGTACTACACGGACACCATCAGCCTGGGTAACAGCATCGCCCCGGTGGCGTTCCTGCGCTCGTGCGATGCCTTCGGGCCCCAGACCGTTATCGAGCTGCTGACCCGCCTGGACACCGGCCAGACGACGGTGATGTTCGACCAGGTGAGCTGCATCGAGACCAAGACCGACCTCGAGGTGTCGCTGCACAAGACCGAGAACATCGTCGTGGGTACGGACCTGACGCACACCGAGACGGTGGACGTCATTGCCTACAACAACGGCGCCGCTCCCACGGACTACAGAGTCCAGTTGACGCAGGTGTCCACCGACAAGAACAAGTGCGTATCGCACCTGGTGCCTGTGCTGCCCGGTGACACGCTCCACGAGTTCACCGTCGGCAACCAGTACTACAGCGTACTCAACTGGACAGAGCCCGAACTGGGTGCGTACGCCACGTACACCTCGCACCGCGATTACACCATCGTCTGCAGCGTGGCCGGCTCCTTCCCCTTCATCGAGCAGTTCGTGGTGAACGTTGACCCGATCACCATGAGCGAGACGCACGCGGTAGACAACACCGCCGAGAACCACGTCAGCGTTGTCTCCGACCCGGACATCGACGACGACACCGTCCCCAACGGCCAGGACAACTGCCCGGACGTCCCCAACCCGGACCAGGCAGACTTGGACGGCGACGACATTGGTGACGCGTGCGACTGCGACGACGACGGCGACGGCATCGACGAGCCCGCCACGCACGACCCCTTGTGCTCGGGCCTCGACCAGTGCCCGGACCTCGCGGGTGACCCGCCAACGGGCTGCCCGATGAGCGACGTCTCCATCAAAGTCGACAAGTCCGAGCTAGTTAACGTGGACGTCAGCGTGGACCAGGCCTACCCCATCGCCGTCACCGTCTACAACGGCGATGACGACGCCCTGGTGGACGTTGACCTCCTGCTGGTCTCCGCTGACCCGGCCGCCACGGCTGGCTGCACCATCTCTTGGAGTGGGGACCTGCATGGCCTGTCCTTGGTCGAAGAGGTCATCTGCAACGACATCGACGCCGACGGCATCTGCCCGGAGGCGGGGCCTCCTGTCGAGGGCTACAAGCTCCACAGCATGCTGTCCGGCACTCTCGACATGGCTGCCAACGACTGGTTGACGCTCGACCTAACGGCCACCCTCCACTGCATGGACAAGAGCCTGCACACTAACGCCTTCGAGCTGGCTGCCGGTGTGGCTCCGCTGCCGCCTGTCTGGGACGGGAACCCGGCCAACAACGTCCTGAAGAACTGGCCGGAGGTCATCGCCTGGGTGACAGCGGACCTCAAGAAGGTCAGCTTCCAGGTTCTGAGCCCAGCCAACAACAGCGACATCGACGTCGGCGCCGACGTGCCGGTCATCGTCCGCTCGGTGATCCACAACAACGGGCCGTATCCCGACGAGGTGGACATCCAGGACGAGATCCTGGGCGCCGCGCCGCCTGACTGCGAGATCGATCCCGACAGCGTGACCACAGTGGAGGTCGACGGCGTGCCGATGAGCACGGACGTGGTTATCGACAGCGCCTTCACCATCACCTGCTCAGCGCCCAGCACCCACACCTTCACCTTCGACGACGAGGTCACGGTGCTGACCGAGCACGTGAAGGACCCGATTGGCAACAACACCAAGTCCACTACGCTGACGGTCCACGCCCTGGCCTACGCTGACGTCGGGATCCTCGACCAGGGCTTCCTGAGCCCGCCGAGCGACATGTTTGTCAGCACCAACACGCCTGTGACCCTGCGCGAAACCCTCCACAACGGCGGTACGCTTCCGGTCACGGTGACTGTCACCGAGACAGCCACGGCGTCGGATGACTGCACGATCACCCCGGCCTCGGTCGCCATTCCGGTGGCGCTGCCTGCGGGCGGAGATGTGAATGTCGACCAGGCGTTCAGCATCCACTGCTCGCAGCCCAGCGAGCACAGCTTCAGCGTGGATACCAGTGTCAGCGGGCCCAAGGAGCCACACGTTGTTGACGGCGACATGACCAACAACATCGGCTCTGAGGACCTGACCGTGTCTGCGTTGGCCACGGCCGACATCAAGCTCACCAGCTGGGACGTCGCCGACGACCTGGCTTGGAGGGCCGGCATCCAGGTGCTGATCGGCCCGCTCACCCCGCTCGGCAGCGAGGTCATCACCGCCGACGAGGTCATCCACAACAACGGCACCTTCGGCCCCGCCCACGTGACGATCAACAAGACGGCTACCTCGCCCGACCCGAGCATGTGCACGATCGCGCCGACAAGTGCTAGCGTCTCGGCAACCCTCGCCGTCGCTGCGGACTTCCTCGACTCGGAGGACTTCACGATCACCTGGGTGGACACCCCGAAGGGGCCGTACGTCTGCAACGTCCAACTCGGGAAGACGATCAGCGTCACGGACGTCCACGTCGCAGACCCCAGCCCCGTTTCGGCAACCCTCGCCATCGAGATCGTGCGTGACAGCGACGACGACGGGATTCCGGACGACGGCAACTTCGACGGCGACGACCTTGACAACTGCGTCACCGGTCAGTCCCAGATGTGCGACGACAACTGCGAGTACGTCGCCAACCCGGACCAGACCGACAGCGACGGCGACGGCAAGGGCGACGTCTGCGACGACACACCGTGCCACGACGTGTTGGTGAAGAGCCTGGTGGTCTTCGGTCCCGCTCCCGTCAACCTCTCCGACAGCACGGGCCACTACATGTGGTCCCTCGGCGAGATTGGCAATCACCCCAACTGCCCCTACAACCACACGGAGACCGTGACCCTCACCCTCACCATCACCCCGCCGGTGCCCGCGGGCTGCACGGCTGTGACCCAGCAGATCCTGCCCGGTCGCAACCCGTTCTACCTGCTGCCATTGGAGCAGAAGTGGGTGCTCTACCGCACTCGCTTCGAGTGCCACGACCCACTCGAGGCCCCTCCGATTGAACCACTGGGGATCTACCCGCTCGATGTCAAGCTGTGCATCGACCACGTGGCGCACCCCGACGGCGGCGACGACCTCAATCTGGCTAACGACTGTCAGACGAGGGCAAAGTCCCTGCTGATCAGCGACCAGATGCCGTAGCGAACGGTTAGCCTGCCGCGTAGGCATGCAGACGCGGGAGAGAGACGCGGGAGGGGGTTTCCCCCCTCCCGCGTTTGTTTATGCTCGCCAGGCTAGGCTCCACTATCCCCAGGTCGTGGCGACATCGGGTCGGCTAGAGCGAGACCCTTCGCTGCGCTCAGGGCGACAACGCCAGCCACCGTCATTCCTGCATCTTGCAGGGGCAGGGGCGTGACAGGCCGCCGTCATGCTGAGCGCAGCGAAGCATCAACGCAGCGAAGAACCCAAGCGAGGGGCGTCATCCCGGCCTTCCCTTGCCTTTCCCCGCTCGCCCTTCGACAGGCCCTTCGGCTGCGCTCAGGACAGGCTCAGGGTGAGCGGCTTGGGCTGGCTCCCACCTCCGCTCGTGGCCAGGCTGCTGACGTTCCTGCCCATCCCCGCTCGTGGTGAGCCTGTCGAACCATGAACGGGGCAGAGGCTCCTCAACACCCCTAATCGTTATCTTCTGGGGAAAGAATGCGTGACTGCCGCTGGGGAGAAAGCCTACAATTGAAGCACGACCGCGCCGGAGCGGGCGCGCCGAGGGGAGTCACGGACAGATGCTGGCGCTGCAAGAGATAAGGCGTAAGAAGCTCCAGTTCGGACTCATAAGCCTGATTGTGGGTCTGGTGGTCTACCTGCTGGTGATGATCAGCGCCCTGGGCAGCGGCCTGCTCTCGGCCATGTCCGGTGCGGTGAACTCCTTCGATGCCGACCTGGTGGTGTTCAGCGCCGATTCCAACGACAGCTTCCTGAGGAGCGAGCTCACGGCCAGCCAGCGCGACGCCATAGCCGCGGTAGGAGGCGCAACGGGAGGGTTCGGCTACATGGCGGCGACGGCCCAGGAGGATTCGCTGACCGAGGACGTGGCCCTCTTCGGCTTCGAGCCGGGGAGCATCGCTGAGCCGGCTGTGCGCTCGGGCCGCGCTCTCGCGCGCGAGGGCGAGATCCTGATCGACCGGAGCCTATCGCGCTCCAGCGGCCTGAAAGTCGGCGACCAGATCACCATGCGCAATGCCTTGATAGCCTACAACTTCACCATCGTTGGTGAGGTTGACGAAGGGCAGTTCCTGGGGCTGCCGTCGGCCTACGTGTTCCTGGACCAGTGGCGCGAGATGCGCTATCCCGGCCAAGGAGAGGATGCCCCGGCTGCCAGCGTCATCCTGGCGCGAGGGCACGCAGGCAATCTGCGTGCTCGCATTGAAGCGGCCGTGCCCAATACCAGTGCGCTATCGAAGAGCGAGTCCATAAGCGCGATAGGAGGCGTGACTGAGCAGGAGCGGGTAGTAATGGCCATCGAGTTCTTCGGCTTCGTCATCGGGGCGCTGGTCATCGGCTCCTTCTTCTTCGTCCTGACGATGCAGCGGGCATATGAGATCGCCATATTCAAGGCGCTGGGCGCCTCGAGCTGGTACGTCTTCGGACAACTGATCTGTCAGGTGGCAGCCGTCGCTCTGGCCGGCCTGGCGCTGGGAGTGCCGCTGGCGCTGGTGACAGAGGCGGCGCTCCCCTCGGACATACCGTTGGAGATAACAGCCAGCGCCTTCTTGACGGGAGGGGCCAGCATAACCATCGCGGCGCTCCTGGGTAGCCTCTTCTCGGCCCGCCAGGTGGTCCGAGTAAACCCTATGAGCGCCCTGGGGCAGGTGTGATGAGCCAGGACGAACAAGGCCTGCTGGCGCAGTCTCTGACGAAGGTCTTTGGATCCGGCGACACGGCAGTGGAGGCAGTGCGAGACGTCTCCTTCTCGGTGCGGACGGGTGAGTTCGTGGCCATCGTGGGGCCAAGCGGCTCCGGCAAGACGACTCTCCTGGCCATGCTTGGCGGGCTGCTCATCGCCACCAACGGCCGCGTTGTTGTGGGCGGCAGCGACATCTCCCGTTGGAGCGAGGCGCAGCGGGCACGGTTCCGCCGGGAACGGGTAGGGTTCGTCTTTCAGGGCTTCAACCTGGTGCCCTACCTGACCGCCGAGCAGAACCTCATGGTCATCCCGTCGATCTCCGGCAACGTAAGCCGAGAGGCGCGAGCACGGGCGCGCCAGTTGCTGCGAGAGCTGGGCGTTGAGAAACGCGCTCACCACCTGCCAGGCGAGCTCTCCGGCGGCGAAAGGCAGCGCGTCGCCATCGGCCGCGCCCTGATGAACGATCCGCTACTGGTGCTGGTAGACGAGCCCACCTCGAACCTGGATTCGGAGCGTGGCAACGAGGTGGTGCACAGCCTGGCTGAGGAGGTCAAGATGCGGAACAAGATCGGCATCATGGTCACGCACGACCGCCGCATGTTGACTCACGTGGACAGAGTGCTGGAGATGGCTGACGGGCGACTCCAACCGCCGGAGCGGCAGTAGTGAGAGGACCCTGGGAAGCAGTCTGAACCGACCAGCGCGTTCGAAGTGGTAGTTCAAGAGGGAGGCCAGCCATGCCCAACTTGAGAGCGATCTTCACAAACCTGAGGGCTCCCATGCCGCTGAGCCGCAAGGTCCAACGGCTCGTGGCCAACAACTGGACAAAGATCCGCACCCGCAGCAGGTGCTGCGGCCACCACGGTGAGCCCGGATGCTGAGAGGTGGGGGCCGGCTCGGGTGCCGAGCCGCCGCAGCCTGACCCTCCGCCGGACTAGGCGTGCCGCCTGCTGCCATTCACCGTATACGGTTTTTTCGCGAAATTTGTGCTGACACGCGAGATTTATGTTGACAAATGGAGGCTGGGATGTTACTATGCACCCGATACTAGTTCGCGCAAGCTCGCGCGGGCGCGGTGCCTGCGCGCGGTGTTTCACATCCGCGCGCGAGGTGTGGTATGTTCAGCTACCGCGCGGGCTTGACTTACAAAGGGCCGGGCGGGAAGCTTACGCCCCACAGCCGGCCTCGGGGCGCCCGCTAGGTTCATATTGCTCGGGGGTGCGGCATGAGCAAGATCCTGGCGAGGCGGCGGCCTATCGCCGCAACACTAATTAGCCTTTTGCTCGTCGCCGTCCTCGTCGGGCTGGGCACAGCCTGTATGGCTGTCCTCGCCCAGGAAGGCGGCAGCCCCACCGTAACCACCAACGAGCTAGACTATGCCCCGGAGGCCACCGTCCAGATCAGCGGCAGCGGCTTCGCGGCTAACGCCGAGGTGACGGTGCGCGTCACCCGCCCCGACCTCTCCACGGTTACCGGCGATGGCTCCTTCGAGCCGTGGCCGACGAGCTACGACACGGTCGTCGCCGACGGCGAAGGCGACTTCCAGTACTACTACGTCCTGGACGGCATCCTGGGTGAGTACCTGGTCGACGTGCTGGATGGGCGCTGGGATGACCCGCTGATCGGTCAGGCCCCTGTCCTCGCCAGCGTGACCTTCTGGGACAGCCGCAACATAAACTCGGTCACCCTCAACGGTGGCTCCAGCGTTACTGTCGCGCCAGGCGCGTCGATCACCGCCTCCGTCAATGTAACAACTAAGAGCTCGGACAATGACTGGAAGTCCACCAGCTGGAGAATCGCCACCTCTTCCGGACCGTACACAGCGTGCGTTGACCACACCGACCACACCAGCAGCGGTACCTACACCGAGTCATTCAGCATCACGGCGCCCGCCACGCTAGGCATCTACAACGCCTACTTCGTCGCCTACAGCAACGACACCTGTAGCTCCGGCGCGAGTAGCACCAAGACGCTGTCGAACTCCGTTGTGGTGCAAGTGCCCAACCCGGAGCTGGCGGCGTCCTGCGGCACGGACATCGCCCTGGTCATCGACGGGTCCGGCAGCATTACCGAGAGCCAGTACGACCAGATGCAGGCCGCGTTCGTGTCCTTCGTGCAGGCGTTCCTGCCCGAGACGCCCACGCAGTTCGCCCTGGTGGAGTTCGCCGGCCTCGCCGTCGTGCGTCTGAACTTCACCGGCACCGAGACGACGATCACCACTGAAATCAACGAATCGCGGGAGCAGCCCGGCACCGAGTACACCAACTGGCAGCAGGGGCTGATCTACGCCCGCGACCTCTTCCCGAATCGGCAGAACCCGAACCTGATCATCTTCGCCTCCGACGGCAACCCCAACCGTACGGGGAACGACCAATCGGCGAGCGAGAGCGTAGCCGTGGCTGACGCTGTCACAGTAGCGAACCAGATCAAGAGCGGCGGCACCCGCATCATCACCATCGGCATCGGGGACGCCCTCGATACGAACAACCTGATAGCTATCTCCAGCGCCGATGCCCTGTACACCTCTGGCTTCGACACTCTGGCCGCGGACCTGGCGGAGCTGGCCAGCGAGCTATGCGGCGGCACGATCAGCGTCCACAAAATCATCGACGCCGACGGCAACCTTGGCACTACGGCTGACCAGAGCAACGGCCAAGGCTGGCACTTCGATGCCCCAGTCACAGGCGGCAGCTCGACGCCAGCGCACGGCGATACCGACAGCGGCGGCTTCATCGTCTTCGACATCGCCGGCACGCCGCCCAGCGTCAATATTGTGGAGACGGTGAAGGCCGGCTTCTCCTTCATCTCAGCCGGCTGCACCAAGAACAACAACCCCGTTGGCACGCCAGCGACCAATGCCGTGAACAGCATCCCGGTCGGCCCACAGGACATCGTCTCCTGCACGTTCTACAACAGACCGTTGTGTGTCCCTACCGGCCCAGACAATGACTGCGACGGCCTAGATGACGACTGCGACGGCACTGCCGATGAGCACTATGTGCCCACTGCCACCAGCTGCGGTGTGGGCGCATGTGCAGCAACAGGACAAATGCTCTGCACAGCCGGAGCCCTGCACGACACCTGTACTGTCGGTCAACCAAGCCCAGACAACAACTGCAATGGCCTAGACAACGACTGCGACGGCTCTGCCGATGAGCACTATGTCGCCACTCCTACTAGCTGCGGCGTGGGCGCATGTGCAGCAACAGGACAAATGCTCTGCACAGCCGGAGCCCTGCACGACACCTGCACTGTCGGTCAACCAAGCCCAGACAACAACTGCAATGGCCTAGACAACGACTGCGACGGCACTGCCGATGAGCACTATTCCCCAACTCCTACTAGCTGCGGCGTGGGTCAGTGCGCCGCCACAGGCGCCCTCATCTGCGTGGCAGGGGCTCAGGTCAACACCTGCACGCCCGGAGCCTCCGGCCCTGAGCTCTGCGACGGCCTGGACAACGACTGCGACGGCTCTACCACCGACGACGGCAGCAATGAAACCTGGTACAACCAGCCCACCACCTGCGGCGTAGGCCAGTGCGCCGCCTCAGGTGCATTCGCCTGCGTGGCAGGGGCTAAGACCAACGTCTGCACGCCAGGTGCACCAGGCCCTGAGCTCTGCGACGGCCTCGACAACGACTGCGACGGCTCTATCGCCGACGACGGCACCGGTGAATCCTGGTACAACCAGCCCACCACCTGCGGCGTAGGCCAGTGCACCGCGTCAGGTGCGTTCGCCTGCGTGGCAGGGGCTAAGACCAACGTCTGCACGCCAGGTGCACCAGGCCCTGAGCTCTGCGACGGCAAGGACAACGACTGCGACGGCTCTATCGCCGATGACGGCACCGGTGAAACCTGGTACAACCAGCCCACAACCTGCGGCGTAGGCCAGTGTGCCGCTGCGGGTGCATTCATCTGCCTCGCAGGGACTAAGACCAACACCTGCACGCCAGGTGCACCAGGCCCTGAGCTCTGCGACGGCAAGGACAACGACTGCGACGGCTCTACCGCCGATGACGGCACCGGTGAAACCTGGTACAACCAGCCCACAACCTGCGGCGTAGGCCAGTGTGCCGCTGCGGGTGCATTCATCTGCCTCGCAGGGACTAAGACCAACACCTGCACGCCA
>Ga0315274_10004767_pt1 | contig 19901 bp, 15 predicted proteins | sample YL17G02_20_MG_FD_203700 | JGI IMG/M metagenome (GOLD analysis project Ga0315274, IMG submission 203700) | Sediment microbial communities from Yellowstone Lake, YNP, Wyoming, USA - YL17G02_20 | ecosystem: Environmental > Aquatic > Freshwater > Lake > Sediment | place: USA: Wyoming | collected... | reverse complement strand
CACTTTGGCCTTGAACGACCCATCGAACTTCCTACGCTTGTTCTCCATCATTCGTCTCCTGAATACTCTTGCCATTCAGGCAACGAATCCACCGTAACCCCTGGTCCAGATTTTGGGGAGTATTATAAACCTCGCTCGCACCACCCTCCGCAATATCATCGGCACGCTCACGCTGAAATCAGCCAACAGCGAGAGAGACAGAATCAACACGGCGCTTCTCACGACGTTGAGCAAGGAGACCCAGAACTGGGGCATGCAGATCGTCCGGACGGAGTTGGAAGAAATCGACCCGCCCAAGGATGTCCAGGAGACGATGAACAAGGTTGTGAAAGCGGAGAATGAAAAGGTGGCCGCCCTGGATTTTGCCAATGCGGTGGAGCGGCAAGCGGATGGGGTAAAGAGGTCGGAAATCAAGAAAGCCGAAGGGATCAAGCAGGCCAAGATTCTTGCGGCCGAGGGCGAGGCCGAGGCCATCAAACTCGTCAACGAGGCAGCGAATACGTACTTCATTGGGAACGCACAGCTTTTGAAACGAGCAACAAGCAAGAAAGGACTTGTCATGCGAATCGCGATGCTATCGTGGGAGTCATTGCACTCCATCGCCGTTGGAGGAGTCGCCGCCCATGTGAGCGAATTGGCGGCTGCGCTGGCAAGGCAAGGTCACCAGATCCACGTCTTTACCCGTCGCGCCTTTGGTCAAGCAGGTCATGACTGGACGGATGGGGTTCATTATCACCGATGCACATACCCACCCCATGGTGATTTCGTGGATGACGTCAACAATATGTGCCGGTCTTTTGTGGATCGTGTCTTCGAAGTAGAGGATCTGGTCGGCCGTTTTGACATCATCCACGCCCACGATTGGCTGACGGCCAACGCGATGATCTGGATCAAGCAGGGCCGCGGATGCAAATGTCTCTTTACGATCCACTCGACCGAATATGCCCGCTGCGGTAACGCCTTCCCCAGGGGTCGATCCGACCGCATCCGGTACCAGGAGCGAGCGGGGACCTACTGGGCGGATCGCGTGATCGCTGTCTCACAGGCAGCCAAAGACGAGATCACCTGGATGTACGAGGTGCCACGCGGGAAGACGTCGGTGGTCTATAACGGCGTCAGCCCACAACGCTTCGATCAACCTACTGACCCCGGCGTAGACAAACGGCGGTATCATATCGGCCCATCGGATCCTACGATCTTGTTCTGTGGCCGGTTGGCATGGCAGAAGGGCCCCGATATCCTGGTCGAAGCCATTCCTCCAATCCTCAAACGGCATCCATCCTCGCGTTTCGTGTTCGTCGGCGATGGCGATATGAGGGATGCACTGGAGTCACGAGTTCGGCAGTTGGGGGTGGCGCACGCCGTACGGTTCCTGGGCTATCGCAATGGTGATGAACTGGTCCACTTGTACAAGCTGGCGGAGGTGATTTGTGTGCCGAGCCGCAACGAGCCGTTCGGGATCGTCGTGCTCGAGGCCTGGAGCGCCGGCAAGCCGGTCATTGCAAGTCAGAACGGCGGCCCCGCGGAGTATGTCCGGCATGAAGTGAACGGGCTGAAGATCTACCCCAATCCCGACTCTGTTGCTTGGGGGGTAGCCCGCATGTTCTCCGATTTCGCCCGGGCTCGGTGGATGGGCCGGAACGGAAGGAAGGCTGTGGAGGAACGGTTCACCTGGGACACAATCACGGAGCAGATGTTGGCCGTCTACCAGGGGGTTTGTCCGAGCCCGGCAATACTGCCGCATCGAGCCGCGAATAGTGTCCGGGCGATGCCTGCCAGGTCGTCCCGTGCGGCATCGTGGGCCGGCACCGTGGCGGAGAACGCACCGGTGGTCAAAGACAGGTTCGCTGCCTTGGCCCATCTTCGGGTAGTTGGGTGAAGGAGACACACATGATTCTTAGTTTTTTTACCAGGCAGTTCAATTTTTTCGATCGATTTGAAGAACAGGCAAGTCATGCGGTGGAGGCCGCGCGTTTCTTCAGGGAGGTGGTGGCCCAGGACCGCGTCAGCGAGGAGATGCGGAGCAGGATGGCCCAGATCGAGCATCAGGGGGACAACGTGGCGCACACGATTATCGACCAGTTGAACAGAACGTTCATCACGCCGTTTGATCGGGAGGATATCCATACCCTTGCGAAGGAACTCGATGACATTACCGATATGATCAATAATATTGTCAGCCGACTTCGCGTTTATGATATCATAGGGGTGGCTGGATGTCTGTGAAGACGTAGTCCACGTCGTCGATTCCATCATGGTCAAACAGGCGTAGACATGACCTCGGGCATAATACGCCTCTTTGAACCAGAAGGGAGGCGAATGTTCTCCGTAGATCGTGGGATCTCAGTTCGGGCAAGCCCACAGCCTTCCGGATCTCCTCCCATCTCTTGAGACTGAACGACTTGCTTTTGAGGCTGTAGTCGATATCATGGTGTCCGATGCTGTCGGACGCACGTGTTTGATTTCGGGCAGCGGCAATGGAATCAGAGTTGAATGGGAGGCAAATGTCATGACGACCAGGGTTCTTGTGGTGCTGCTGGCGATCTCCGTGGGAGTGGCACTCGCAGCGCCAATGAGCGTTCAGGTGCGCACCTGCAAGGTGCGGGCGACGCCTTCGCAACTGGGCGGCATCGTCGCCACGGTGGAGTACGGTGCCGTGGTCCAGGCCGGAGCGCTGCAAAACGGCTGGTATTCCGTGACCACGGCGGATGGCAAGACTGGCTGGGTGCACGAGTCGGCACTCTCGAAGAAGCCGATCGTCATGCGTGCAGGGGCCACGGATGCGGCCACCGGCGTCTCGTCCGATGAAGTCGCGCTTGCCGGCAAGGGCTTCAACGAACAGGTCGAGGCGAAGCTCAGGAAGGATGGGACGCTTGATTACACTTGGGTGGACCGGATGTCGGCATTCAGTGTCAACGCTGACCGGATCACCCAATTCCGGACGCAGGGCCGTCTGCCGGGAGGTGCCCAATGAACGAGAGACACGGTCGGAGGATTTCTCCCCCGATAAGTAGCATGACCCTCGTGTTGAGCCTGCTGGCCGCGGTGTTGCTCGGCGGTTGTGAGACGGTCCGCGAGGCGGGTACCGGGATCGCGCAGGCGACCGGAGTGATATCCAGTGACCAGGCCGACTCGATCAATCGCGGCGCGAAGGCTGTGGAAAAGACGTGGCAGGACCTGACCCCGGAACAGGAGTACTACATCGGGCGCGCCGTGGCAGCACGCGTGTTCCAGACCTACCCGCCGCTGGATCGGCCCCTGGCGAATGACTACCTGAATCTGCTCGGCCAGTCGCTGGCTATCTTCTCCAATTGTCCCGAGACGTTTGGGGGCTACCACTTCTTGTTGCTGGACTCTGACGAGATCAACGCGTTTGCCGCACCGGGCGGGCTGATCTTGGTGACGCGCGGAATGGTGCGCTGCTGTGAGAACGAAGATGAGCTGGCGGCGGTGCTGGCCCATGAGATCTGCCATGTCGAGAAGAAACACGGCCTCAGCGCGATCAAGCAGGGGCGATTGACCGAGGCGTTCACGATTGTCGCGGCCGAGTCCGCCAAGCAGATGGGCGGCGAGGAGTTGGCGTCGTTGACGCGCGAGTTCGAGGGATCGGTGGGCGACGTGGTGATGACCCTGACGACCAGCGGCTACTCGCGGACGCAGGAACGCGATGCGGATGTCGCCGCAGTGCGACTGCTTCGACGTGCCGGCTACCCTCAGACGGCGATGATCGCCATGCTGGAGCGCATGAATGAGCGGCTGACTGATGCGGGAGGGCTCGGGTTCGCCAAAACACATCCGTCGGCAAAGAGCCGAGCGGACGCACTTCGCGCGACGATTGCAGGCACGACATCTACGCCTGATCCTGTCAGGCAGCAACGTTTCTCTGCGGCCATGCAGCCGGTCATGGCGAGCAAGTAGACTGGGTTCCCCAAAGCCCGCGATGCGTTCTGGGTGTGGGCCCAGTTCCGCAGGTAAGAGGACGGCATGTCTGAGCACGGTGGCAAGTGTCTGCGTGGAGTGGCAATCGGCCTGGTCGCCGGGATGGCCGCGTTGCTCGCGTGGCATCTGGGCTGGCTCGAATCGTGGGAGGCTCCGACCTGGACGTGGCGCGTCCGGTTCTTCTCGCAACGAGAGACTCCCTCGCAGCAGGTGAGACTGATTCTGCTGGACCAGGCCAGCCTCGGTTGGGCGCAGCGTGAGAACGGTTGGGGCTGGCCGTGGCCGCGTGAGGTGTACGGTGCCATCTCGGCGTTCTGCGCGCGGGGCGGCGCGCGGGTGCTCGCCTTGGACCTGCTCTTCACTGAGCCGTCGGTCTATAAGGTGGCGGACGACGAGGCAATGGGGCAGGCGCTGCGGGCCGGTACACCGGCGGTTCTGGCTCTCATGCCGGGGGGAAGCCAGGACGCATGGCCCCAGTACATGCCGCGCCCGGACTTGAGAACGAATATGACCGCCCTGGCGCAACCCACACATCTGTTGTTCCCGGTGCCGGAGGTGGCTGCCGGCGCGGCGGCTGCCGGACACGTCGCGGGCGCACCGGACGCCGATGGCGTGTTCCGGCGGATCTCACCGTTCTGTCGTTTCGACCGAGTCGACATCCCGGCGCTCGGGTTGGCGACGTGGTTAAGTGCATACGCGGGACCCGCATCGGTCACAGCATCGGCCGGGCAACTGCACGTGGGGGGCAAGACCGTACCTCTTGACCAACACGGCAACGCAATCCTGCGCTTCAGGGGTTACCGTGATTTGACGGAAGCGGTTTCTGCCGCTGCGGTGATCCAGTCCGAGCTTCGCCTGCGTGAGGGTGAGACACCCACATTGTCACCGGAGACCTTCAAGGACTGCTATGTCTTCGTGGGGTGTAGCGCGCCGGCGCTGCTGGATTTGCGGCCGACGCCGGTCAATCCCAAATGTCCCGGAGTCATCCTGCATGCAACGTTCGTCGATAACCTGATTACGGATTCGTTCATCGCCGACGCCGCCGTACCGATGGTGATCTTGGCCGTGATGGCCACAGCTATTGCTGGGGCCGTCTCCTTAACCTACGGGGGCCGATGGTGGCAAGCGGGACCGCTCTCCGCCGTGTGGCTGGGGGGACCGATGCTGGTCGGCTTTGCCGCGTACGCCCATGGACAGTGGTGGCCGGTCGCCGCACATGAGACGGCCTCCGCGCTGTCGCTGGTCGGCGCTCTGGCCGCGAACTATTGGGCCGAAGGGCGCCAGAAGGCGTTCATCAAGCAGGCATTCCGGCACTATCTGAGCGGCGAGGTGATCGAGAAGATCATCCGCGATCCCAAGCATCTCCAACTGGGCGGCGAGAAGCGGGAATTGACGATCATGTTCACGGACTTGGCCGGGTTCTCGACGTTCTCCGAGCGACTGGGCCCAGTCGAGCTGACGACCCTGCTCAACGACTACCTCAGTGAGATGACGGACATCATCCTGGAGGAGGGCGGCACGCTCGACAAATACGAGGGCGACGCGATCATCGCATTCTGGAACGCGCCGCTGGCGCAACCGGACCATGCGGTGCGTGCCTGCCGGGCCGCGTTGCGATGTCAACGGCGATTGGCCGAGCTTCGGGATACGTACCAGCAGCGCACCGGGGCGGCGCTGCGTATGAGGGTGGGGCTCAACACCGGTGAGGTCGTGGTGGGCAACATGGGGTCCCACAAACGCTTCAACTACACGATTCTGGGGGACGCGGCAAACTTGGCGTCCCGCCTGGAGGGCGCCAACAAGGCATTCGGGACGGAGACCATGGTTTCCGAGAGTACGTGGCGGTTGGCGTCGTCCGAGTTCCGCGGCCGCAAACTGGCGGACCTGCGTGTGGTGGGCAGGAAGACCGCCGTGGCGGTGTACGAACTGACAGGATTTGCCACTGATGCCGCCCCGCGCGGTTGGGACATGTTTGCCGCCGGACTGACTTGTTTCCGCGAGGGCAATTTCGCCGGGGCGAGGGAGGTTTTCGAGAAGCTGCCTGACGATCCGGCGGCACAGCGCTATTTGCGGCGATGTGCGGAGTTGTGTGCCCAGCCTCCGGCATCGTGGGACGGGGTATGGGGGCTGACGGAAAAATGAGCTTGCAGCTTTTCATTGGCGGAATGCGCGGGAGCCGGCCGGCCACCGGAGCGGCCTTCGGGGAGTTTGGCGGCGACACGACCTCGCTGCTGCTCGTCGGGTCACGCGGCGAACGGATGGTGCTTGACGCCGGGACCGGCATGCAGGCCGTCGCCGGGCAATTGACGCAAGCAGGGCCGGGCGAAGTGACGGTGCTGTTTTCACATTACCATCTCGACCACGTGGCCGGGCTGACGATGAACCCCCTGTTCTACAGGCCAGACTGGTCGTTCAAGTTCGTGGGACCGACCTTTGCCGATGGGGGCGTCCGTGATGCCGTGACGGGGCTGCTTGCGCCACCGTATTGGCCGGTGTCATGGGAGCGAGCGAGCGCACCGTTCACATTTGCGGAGTTCCCGGCGGACGAAATCCGGGTCGAGCAGTTGCGCGTGCGGGGCTGTCCGGTCCCGCATCCCGGTGGGTGTCTGGCCTATCGGATCGATGATACGAATGGCGGCGCATCCATGGTGTTCGCGACCGATCTCGAATGGCGGAATCGGACTGGCGAATCCGAGATGGCGTTCATGACAATGTGTCGTGATCCGAGGCCGGCCGATATGCTCGCCATCGATGCGCATTTCGCCCGGGCCAACGCGGAAGCATTTGCCGGGTGGGGACACAGTTGCTGGGAGGACTGCCTTGACATTGCAGAATCCGCAGGCGTGAAGCGAGTGCTCCTTGGACACCATGCCCCCGATGCGGACGACGAGGCACTGCACACCCTGGAACAGCAGGTGAAGAGACGCTCGCCCGGCAGCATGCTGGCGCGGGCTGGACAATGGCTGACGATCCGTGGTTAGAAGACACAAGGTGTGCTCATGCTGAACCGGCTTGGACCAATATTGCCCCACATTCAGAACGTCGCCCTGGCACTGGGGCTGCTGCTCACCGCATATCTACTGACGATTCCGCTTCGTCGCCGATACTCTCCCAGTGACGGCGTCGAACCGGGACGGCGCTCCGGCCGGCAGTTCATCGGAGTGGTGCTGAACTATGTAGCGTTCTCACTGCTGGTGCTGGTGCTTTCCTTTCCGGTGGTCTATTGGCTCGACCGCACGGACCCGTTGCAGATCTGGACGAAGTATCATCAAGCCTGGTTGTCGTTCTGGGGCATCTACGCCCTGGTGAGGCTTGTCGAAGGGCTGTTGGTCGAGACGTTCGTGCAGATGGGGCGGGCGTGTCCCCTCAGCCGGCTCACTCGCGGTCTGCTGCGCCTGGCGATCATGCTGGGCGTCGCCTTCCTGCTGATCCGGTACCAACTGGACTTCAAGATCGGCGTGCTGCTCACCTCGACGGCGATCGTGACCGGCGTCATCGGTTTCGCCATGCAAGGGGTGCTGGGCAATCTGCTGGCGGGCATGTCGCTGCATGCCTGCCGTTCCATGACCGTGGGCGATTGGATCGAGGTGGATGGAACGATCGGGCAGGTGACCCTGGTCAACTGGCGAGAGACGCGGCTGCGCACGACCGGCGGGCACGTCGTGATTGTCCCCAACGGCAAACTCGCCGACACGACTCTCCGCAATTTCTCCTCCCCCACGAGCCTGCGCCGGCACGAAGTGCCGGTGGCGGCCAGCTACGGCGATGCGCCGGGCGATGTCATCGCCGCGTTGCTCGAGGCGGCGGCCAGCGTGCCCATGGTCGAGAAGCATCCGGCGCCGGACGCCCACGTGACCGGCTTCAAGGATTTCTGCATCGAGTATGTGCTGCGTTTCTGGTCGAAGCACTACGAGCTGCGCACCCCGGTCGAAGGCCACGTGATGCGGATGATCTGGTACAAGTTCACCCGCCGGGGGATCGAGATACCGTTCCCCATGAGCGGTCGCCTGCTCGGGAACTTCCTGGAGGCGGTTCACGCCCAGAAATTTGAGAAGCCGCTGGCGTCGGAGATCGAGCGCCTTACGGACGATCTGGTCCGCAGCGACTTCGGGCGTAAGCTCATGGCCGGTCCCGATGGCGTCTGCATGCTCAGCCGCGACGAGCTGAAGGCCGTCGCCAGGAACGTGAAACGCACCCGGTTCACCCACGGCGAAGTCTTGATGCGTCAAGGGGACGACGGGGAGTCGTTCTACGTCCTGGTCCACGGAAAAGTGCAGGGCAGCATCGCGAATTCCGACACCGCCCGCCCCGTCGAATTCGAGCTGCCACCCGGAGCGCTTTTCGGCGAGATGAGCCTCCTGACCGGCTTGCCGAGGAGCGCGACCATGACGGCCGTCACGAGCTGCGAACTGCTCGAATTCGACCGCGGCGCCTTCACGCACCTGCTGTCGCTGCGGGAAGAGATTCCGCAAGTGCTCTCGGACCTGGCGGCGGCCCGTGCCAGGGAGAATGCCGCGTCGCTGGAGAAGCTGCGCGCCTCTGCGGTGGTTCCACCGGAACTGGCGCGAGACGGCATTCTGCATCGCCTCAAGCGCATGCTCGGCGAATGGCGGGGCAGATCCCCAGGCTCTGTGTAGTCCTATTCGAGGCACAACATCGGAAGGACCATCTATGTTGAGAGTTCTTCTCTCCGCGACGGTACTGGTAGCCACGATCTGTGGCTGTGAGAGACAGAAGGACCCGGGGGAGGTCAGCGAAGAAAGGAGCCGGGAAATGACGATTCTGGTCAGTAGCTCAGCGTTCCAGGAAGGTGGCACGATACCCGCGAAGTACACCTGCGATGGAAATGACATATCGCCACCGTTGAAGTGGACGGGGATACCGGACGTAACAAAGAGCCTGGCACTCATCAGCGACGATCCGGATGCCCCTATGGGAACATGGGTTCACTGGGTCATGTGGAATATCCCGCCCAGTGTGCATGAGTTGGCAGAGAGCGTACCTCCGAAGCCGGAGCTACCTGACGGCTCGCGACAGGGCATCTCAGATTTCAGACGCCCGGGCTATGGCGGCCCATGCCCACCGAGCGGCGTTCACCGCTACTACTTCAAGGTCTATGCCCTGGATACGATGCTGGATTTGCCGAGCAGCACAAGAAGAGCCGACCTGCTCAAAGCAATGAAGGGGCACATCCTTGCGGAAGGTCAGTTGATGGGTAGATACGGTGCCAGGCAACATCAAGAATCAAACATCAAAGGTCAAAGCCACAGATCGAAGTGCAAAAATGGCCATCGCGAAGCGATTCCGCATCTTTGACTCTTGCATTTTGATTTTTGATCTTTCACTGGGGGAATGAATGTGAAACTATGTTCAAGCATGTCTCATCCGCTGGATTGTTGGGGATCATAGAGGCGATTTGTCTCGCCGGCACTGCCCCTCAGACTCCATTGGAGAACGCTCGGAGCCGGATGAGCGATCTTCGGTTTGGGTCTTATGCCACATCGCAGCAGGTCGAGCAGCTTGCCACTGATGAAGCCTTCCGGGCCCTTGCATGGGAAGCGATTCAGCGGATGGGGATTACCAAGCTGTATGTGGAGGTCTATCGCGGCGGTCACGTCGTTTCCTGTGATCACCTTGCCTTCGTTCGTGACTGGCTCAGGCAAAAGGCCCTTGACGTCGTCGGCGGGATCGCCACCGTGCCGGGCGGTGAGATCGGCGTTCGACAAAAAGGACCGCTGGGCTGGTTCAACTGGCAGAATGACAAGACGCAGCGCGATTTGGAGAAGATCGTGCGGATGGCGGCCCCTATCTTCGATACCTTCATCGTCGATGATTTCCTTTGCACCGGCGATATCAGTGAGGAATCGAAGCTCGCACAAGGAGACCGCTCCTGGGCCGAGTATCGCCGGGCTTTGTTGACGCAGGTGGCCCAATCCGTCTTCGTTGGCCCCGCCAAGCAGATGAATCCCGGCATCACCATGATCGTCAAGTACCCTCAGTGGTATGACCGGTTTCATCTGTTCGGCTACGATACTCAGACCCTTCCCCGCATCTTCGACCAGGTCTGGGTGGGTACGGAGACCCGGGGCCGTCACACGCAGCGATTCGGCTTTGTCCAGCCCTACGAAGGGTTCGTCAATTATCGCTGGCTGGCAGGAATTGCGGGCGACAGGATCGGCGGGGCATGGTTCGATCATGGCGATTGTGCCCAGCACGACTTTCTGGATCAGGTCTTCATGAGCGTCCTGGCCGGTGCACCGGAACTGGTCTTCTTCAACCTCGGCGACATCGTGCGAGGCCATCCGGATCATGAGAAGATCGTTGCTGAATTCGAGCGGCTTGCCCATCTCGCCGCCTTTGTCCGCGTGCATCCCGTCATGGGCGTGCCCGCCTACAAGCCGCCCAACAGCGATCCCGGCGGCGATATGTACCTGATGGATTTCCTGGGGATGCTCGGTATCCCCTTGATCCCCGTGCACAGATTCCCTGAGGCGGCGACGGCCATCTTCCTGCCGACACAAGCAGCCGCTGACCCGGATCTTCTCAATCACGTAAGAAGAGCTATGGCAGAGGGTACGCACATCATTGTCACGAGCAGTCTTTTGATGGCTCTACCGCAAGGGAGTGAGCTTGCCCGCGTGGTTGGTGTGGACCCGAAGATGCAGTCTTCTCCGACGCGCGCAAGCTGCACGACCGAAGCGACGGAGGTGATGATTGATCTCGAATCGCCCATCGAGACAGCGGCCCGATCGGGCGATGTCGCGTGTACCTCTGCGGGAAAGACCCTGCTACTTTTGCGCACGGTGCCGACGCCGCCCGGCAGTATCTCGCTGCTCAACACGCACACCTACAGCCAGGCAGATTTTGACGCCGTCGGCGAAGTGCTTCTGTGCCCTCGGCCGCTGGGCCTGCTTTCCATGAAAGGGGCGCCGCTCGCCGCTCTTCGCAGTGCCTTTCGGGGTGCTGCGGGGCCGGTCTTTGCGGGTCCAAGTTGCGTCACATTCCACCCTTTGTCCACCTCAGGCACTACCAGCTTTGTCGTCCAGAACTTCAATGATAGGGATGTAAGCATTTCGGTTACCATACCGGCAGAGGCACCGGGTCCCCGCCGATTCGTGGATCGGCTCTCCGGAAAGCCCATCTCATTGAGTGTGACCGAATCCAACACTGGACTGGTGCTCAGCGTACCGCTTGCCGCCAGAGGGCGGGCCTGGGTCGAGGAGGCGGATCGCGATAGGCCTTCCCACCAATAGTGAATCCGAGCGGACCTCTTCTCCGACATCCACAACCATCTCAGGACTTCGGCATGGCTACCAAGAGCAGAGGGCACAAAGCATGCGGTCTATCACATTCGGGGCAAGCGTGCCTCCATTGTCATTCCGCAGAGGCTGGTTTTGGCCAACCTGATGCCGATGAGGGGCACTACGTGGGTGGATTGTTCTGGGATGGGCGAGCTGCCACTCTCGAAGAACAAGCCAAAGGCCCGTTTCTCAATCCTCTCGAGATGGCCAATCCGAATGTAGCGGCGGTCGTCACCAAGGTGCAGCAGTCACTTTATGCTGACCGTTTCCGGGAAGTGTTTGGGCCCGAGGCGTTCACCGATCCAAATCGAGCGTATGATTTCATTGCCGAGGCGATTGCGGCGTACGAACGCACACACGAGCGCATCACGCGCTTGAAGTATGTTGAGATCGATTTCCATGTCTGACTCACCTGATTTCCACTGCGGCCACGGAATATGCGGGTAGGGAGCACGTCTGGCCCTGGAACTGCAAAGGCATCGTCCTCACTCTCTCGGGATGATCCCAACCGTTGGTCACGTCAACCTGGCGGCGATCCTGAGCGTCGCCGCCGACCTCGCCTCCGACGATGTTCATCCCCGCCCCGAACGAGCTCAAGTCGAGCCGGACCTCGACGGGCTCGCCACGGGTATTGACGGCGAAGACGGTCATCGCCTGGCGGTCTTCCGACGCGCACGCCGTGACATCCAGCCACTGCGGCGCCTGTGAGATCATCAACGGCACGGGCCTGGTGTGATCGCGGAATAGCTTCATGACGTGGAAGCCAGGAACCTTGTAGAGCCCGGCAGCGTTGGTCTGGATCGTGCCGGCACAAAGGCTGTTGACCAGGTTTGAGCGGCAGGCGATCCCGACGATGTCGCAGGAGCGGTGGAGAAGGTTGAGGAACCTCGCCTCGAACAGGGCGCAGTCGAGAGTGTACAGCTTGCCGCGGCCGAGCCCCCAGTTGCCCGCGTTGAAATTCCACTCGGTGATGGCGAGCTTAACCGTGTCCCGGTACTCGGAGTTGCGAATAAGCTGACGCAGACCCCCAATGTCTGACTCGACCCAGGCAAGATCCGAACTATAGTAGTGGGGACCGAGGTAGCGGATGCAGCCGCCGACCCTTTCGAGCAGGTCGGGACTCGGGAATGAAGTGAGGATCGTCGCGCTCGGGTCCACCTTTTTGATCGCCTGGCAGAAGTCGGAGCTCCTGCCGGTGACCTGGGCGTCGCCGACCTCGTTGCCGAGCTGCCAGTATTTGACGCCGTAAGGCTCAGGATGGCCGTTCTGGGCCCGTGTTTTGCCCCACGGGGTATCGGCGGACCCATTGCAGTACTCGACCAGCTCGCCGGCGCTCTGCGGCCCATCGGCGTAGCTCACGCAGACAAGCGGCTCGCTGCCCACGGCCCGGCAGAACTGAATGAATTCCTCGACGCCAACGTCGTGCGAGTCGCGCCGGCCCCAGTTGGCATTGAGAAAGGGTGTGCGCTTGTCCCTGTCCCCGATGCCGTCCTTCCACTTGTAACCGCCGGGGTCGATGGTCGAGCCGCCCCAGCGCAGGATGGGCGGGCGCAGCTCTTTCACGGCCTCCACTACGTCCTTACGCCAGCCGTCGATATTGTCGGCGGGCATCAGCGAGAGCTTGTCCATCCAGAGGCTGCCCTCACCAGCGGCCTCGATCTCAAGGACCGCTCGGTCGGTGGTTCCCGTAGAGGTCAACCTGGAAGTGACTCTCGTCCAGTCCGTGCCGACCTGTGGGACTGTCGAGGCGCCCAGAGCCATCCATTGCCCGTCGGGCAACAGCGCCTTGATCCGCACGGAGAGGGCAAGGGGCATCGGGCCGCCGCGGAAGTAGCCCGAGAACAGGTACGTCATTCCCTTCGTAACAGCGAGTTGGCTTTGAGTCAGTTGCGCCGGCCGGCCCTTCACGGCGGTCAGTTTCGCCGACTGGGCGCCGTTCCACGGGCTCTCTGTACTGTAGGTCCAGGTCTCGCTCTTGTCCCAGTCCCGGTCGCACAGGTTGAGCGCTCCGAGGTAGTAGTCCCAGTCGGCCCTCGGCGCGACGCCCTCAAAGTTGCGGTCGCCAAGCATCTCGGCCCACATCCCCGGAACATGGTCGTCGAGCAACTCGACAAAACCGCCGTAGAGCGTCGGGTTGATGTGTCCGCCATGCAGCGGCTTATCCAAAATCACGAGTTCGACGGTGTCCGCCGACAAGGCCGCCGCCCACACGCAAACGATTCCCAAGACGATACGCAGAACAGACCAGTCGTTCTTCTCGATCATATAATCACCTTCATACGCGTCGCAATTGGAAATCATTGATTCGAAATCAAGGGGGCAACGGTCGGTTTCGGGCGAATCACGGCCACGAATCCTCCCCCGGACGCCATGGCCACCTTAAGGGGCTGCCCAGCAGTGATGGTCTGGCGTTCGATGCTGATTTCGTTGGGTTTGTCTTGGCTTACGGAGCTGTCGACGAACACCTTGGCCTCATGTTCGCCGGTCCTGAGCATGTCGAGAGGCAGGACGATTTCACGGCTCGAATCGTTGGTTATCCCGCCCAGGTACCAAGTGGTGTCCTTGCGACGGGCCATGACAACGAACTGGCCCGCCTCACCCATCAGGAACCGCGTTTCGTCCCAGGTCGTGGGGACCTCCTCCAGAAACTCGAAGCCCGCTTGTCTCTCGTAGGACGACGGGCAGTCACAGACCATCGGCATGGGATTCTCGTAGACAACATACATTGCCAGGTGGTGGCACCGCGTGCCGAGGACGGTGGGGTCACATTCTGCGGCTTGAACTGCGAGGGCGAGACCGACCGGAATCCTCCGAGAGGATAGTCCGTCGGCCCCGCCAGCGCGCGGGTATAGGCGACGTCGACGTTGTGCTGCGGCGTGCACTGGGCGCTCCATTTCAGGTACTCCAGATTCAGCACTCCCTCGCGGTTCATGAGGTTGGGGTAGGTACGCTGTTCGCCGCTCGGTTTGTAGAAGCCGTGGAACTGGATATGGAGCCTGTGCCGGGCCGCGGACTCCAGGACACGCTCGCAGAACTGGACCATCTCCTGGTCGTCTCTGTCGAGGAAATCCACCATCAGTCCGGCGATTCCCCACTGCTCGTAGCGGGTGAACGCCTCTTCCAAGTGCTCATTCAAGGGCTGCCAGTGAACCCGTCGCTCGTGCCAGGAGGGCAACGGCGGGAAGGCGGTCTTCGGTTCGGCGGTCTGATACCAATAGGCCACGCTGCTGAAGAAATCGGGACGCTCGAAAAAGAAGCCGTCCTCCGATTCATCGCAGTTGCCCAGGCTACCCGTCAGATCGGCCAGCAGATAGTCGCTGCCTTCGACGGCCGGATACTCCTGGCGATAGCGGGCGTAAAAGTAGGGCGTCTCGGGCGGCAGATCCTCCAACTGCACCCAATCCACCTGCCAATACAGGCCGGTGGAGCGGTCGGGATTCTCGTTGGTCACCACGATCCGGGCCTTCTTGCGGAAGGGCATCCGCCAGTTCATGTCGAGGTTCTCGCTGTGCCAGTCGGGTTGCTGATTGCTGGAGACGCGGCGATTTCGCCCCTTGGGCGAAAAGCCGAGCGGGCCGAGCACATTGATCGGCGACGGCGCAGCGGATTGCGGGTCGTCGTCCTGTCCGTAATCGATCCACACCGCGTCGTTCATATAGGCGCGGGCCAGGCAACATCAAGAATCAAACATCAAAGGTCAAAGCCACAGATCGAAGTTCAAAAATGGCCATCGCGAAGCGATTCCGCATCTTTGACTCTTGCATTTTGATTTTTGATCTTTCACTGGGGACCATTCCTGCCGACGTAGTTCGTGTGATGCAGCGATTGCCAGAATGATCGTCATGCATTAGAATCACCAAAGATTCTCGATACTGCAAAGGAATCAACTTGCACAGAAGGGAGCAGAAATGAGAGGTCGCGCACCATCCTGTCCGGTTCATCTCTTTGTTGTCGGTTTGTTGGCACTGTCTGTGACCGCTGCCGAGCTTCCCACCGAGGGCCGGTGGGCTCCCGGAATTCAGGAACTGTATCGGCTGGATCGTCTCGGCGTGCTCAGGGAGTCCATCAAGGTCGCCTCCGTGTCCAGCTACGACCGGACCGGCGGCAACAACGACGGCTTCGGGGGACAGTACTCCTACGTTCGGAAAGAGAAGGATGGACTCGTGCTTGCGGACCTGGAGGGTCCCGGGGTCATCTACCGCATCTGGACGCCCACGCCAACCGATGACATGCTGGAGTTCTACTTTGATGGCCAGGACGAGCCGACGATCCAGGTGAAGTTACGCGAGTTGTTCATGGGCAAGCACCCGGTGTTCCAACGGCCTTTGGTCGGATTCGGGGCTGGGGGTTTCTACGGCTACGTACCCCTGCCCTATGAGAAGTCCTGCAAGGTATTCATCAGGGCTGAACGGGTGCAGTTCTACCAGATCAACTACGCGACGTATCCGCAGGGAACGGGGATCAAGAGCTTCTCTGCCGAGCCGACTGCTGAGCAGAGAAAGCACCTGGAGAAGGCCAGGAGACTGTTCGAGTCGGCCGGAAGGGACATCAGCGCGTACGTTGTTCCCGAGGGCGGCAGGATCGAGCCCATCACGACCAAGGCGACCTTGGAGGCAGGGAAAGCCACATCCCTCTTTGACGTGGATCGGCCGGGCAGGATCGTGGGGATTCGCATGTGGCCCGCGGATGCGCTGGTCGGCAAGAAGCGAGACATCGTCATCCGGGCCTACTGGGACAGCGACACGGAGCCGGCGATTGTGAGCCCGGTGGGCGATTTCTTCGGGTACGCCTGGGGTGAGCCCGCGACGAAGTCTCTGCTGGTCGGCACGGCCGAGGGCGTGAACTACTGCTATTTCCCGATGCCGTTCGACAGGTCGGGCCGAATCGAGCTGTATGCCGAGCCGGGGCTGGACAGAGATGTCTCCGTGCAGGTACAGGTGCTGTTCGTGCCGGTCGGCCGGCAGAAGAATGAGGGTAAATTCTACGCCCTGTGGCGGCGGGAGAACCCGACGACCAAGGGCAAGCCCTTTACGTTCATCGAGACGGGCGGACGCGGGCATCTGGTAGCTCTTATACAGCAATCGCAGGGACTCGAATCGGGCAACACCTACTTCTTCGAAGGGGACGATCAGACGACGATCGACGGTGAGCTTGCGATTCACGGCACGGGCTCGGAGGATTTCTACAACGGCGGATGGTACGATGTGGCGGGTCGGTGGGAATCGAGAAGGTCATTCCCCCTGAGCGGCTGCCTGGCATACAAGAAGCATCTCGGTAGAACCGGAGCCTATCGACTCTTCCTGGGCGATGCCTACGCGTACCGCACGAGCATACTCCAGACGATTGAGCATGCCCCCACCGGGAATGATCTCTTGAATGACTACTGCGGAGTGACGTTCCTGTATTCGCAGGACCGGCCGACCTGCGCATTCTCACTGCCCGAGGCGGCGCAGCGAAGGGTAGTCGATCCGAGACGGGTCGTTTTCGCAACGTGGTGGAATGTCCCGATCCATGCGTTTTCGTACCGGGACGCAACGCTGACGAAGGCGAGCGAAAAGCTCGATGGCCAGGATGTTCAGTTCCTTTCGCTGCGGGGTCGAGGCGACGACACGTTCGGACGCCATTTCATCTGCTTCACGTGCGAGCTTCCCGCGGCGGGCGTCTACAGGGTCAGCCTGGACGCGGTCAAAGGGCCGGCGCAGGGACGAGTGCAGTTGTGCATGGATGAGGCGCCCATGGGGCCGGTGGCGGACCTCTATGCCGAGAAGAGGCAGCGTGCCCTAGGCGTGGACGTGGGCACGCTCGAATTGGCTGAGGGCCCGAACAATCTGCTGTTCAAAATCGTGGGCAAGAATGAGGTGTCCCAGGGGCAGGGCTTGGACCTGACGAACATCATCTGCGAGAAGGTGGAATAGGGGTAGTGGGGGCTTGGCCCAACATGATGGACAGATCCTGCTTCTCATGCTGACGAGTTGATTCTGTGGAGATGACAATGGGGCAAGATAGTCTAAACCGCCGGGATTTCCTGAAAACCGTGGGGCTCGGCTCCGCTGCCGTGGCCTTCTCGGGACAACCGCTTGCGGGGCAGCGAGGCAGTGTGAAGGCCAATGCTTTCATATCCATCGATCCGAAGCCCAAGTTCGTGCTCTCTCCCTATCTTTACATGCAGTTTATGGAGCCGCTGGGCGTTACGGACAGCTCGGTGGATGCTGCCTGGGACTTCGGGGCGGACCGCTGGCGGGAGGATGTGGTCGAGATCACGCAGGAGCTGGCCCCCACGCTCATGCGCTGGGGAGGCTGCTTCTGTTCGTACTACCGCTGGAAGGAAGGGGTAGGCCCCATGAACCAGCGCCGCCCCATGCTCAACCAGCTTTGGGGCGGGATCTACAACAACCAGGTGGGAACGCACGAGTTTGTGGACCTCTGCCGGCGCGTGGGGGCGGGCCCTTTGATCGTGGTGAACTTCGAATCGGACGGGCGCAAGTACTGGGCCGTGTCACCCAAGGGTGACGTTCGTTCCGGCGATGCCAAAGAGGCCGGCGAATGGGTGGATTACTGCAACAATCCATCCAATGCCCTGCGACAGCAGCAGGGCGTGAAGGACCCGTACAACGTGCGACTCTGGCAGATCGGAAACGAGACCTCCTATGATGAGGGCATCGACGTCGAGACGGCGGCGAAGAAGACCGTGGAGTTCGCCAGGGCCATGCGGCAGGCGGACCCGACGATTGAGATCATCGGATGGGGCGACAGCGGCTGGGCCGGGCGAATGGCGGAGATCGCCGGCCAGGAGCTTCAGTACATAGCCTTCCACAACGGCTTCGGGCCGGGCGACGGAGGCTCCCCTCTCCACGGGATCGAGTACAGGAAGGACCCGGCCAAGACCTGGGAGTACCTGCTGAGGGCCTGCAAGGCGCAGGAGGAAAAGGTCAACGACATGCGCCGGCAGGTCGCGAAGTACAATATCCCACTGGCCTTGACCGAGTGCCACTTCGGTCTGCCCGGGCGCAACCGCTGCGAGGTGCTGTCCACCTGGGCGGCCGGCGTGGCCAATGCGTGCACCTTGAATGTCCACGAACGAAACGGCGATCTGCTCAAGATCGCCACACTGGCCGATTTCTGCGGCACGCGGTGGCAGAACAACGCCATCATGATTCCCGTTCCCGGCGGCAAATCCTTCATGATGCCGGTCGCCATGGTCATGAGTCTGTATCGGAGACACTCGGGACGAGAAGCGGTTGAAGTAGCCGGGACCCCCGACGGCCTTGACGTGGCGGCCAGTCGGACGGGGGACCGCGTCTTCCTCCACGTGGTCAACACGCGTCGAACTCAGTCGGTCAAGTCCACTTTCCAAATCCGGGGCCGGAGAATCACCGCGGGCCGGGTGTACTGGTTCGGCCTGGATCCCGAGTTCGAGGTCTTCGAGTACCGCCCGGAATGTACGTTCCCCAACGAGGGTAAGGTGGACCTGAATTCGGCTTGGACGTTTCCGGCCGCCTCCGTTTCGGCCGTGGAGCTGACCATGGAAACCGTGTAGAATTGGAATCCGCAATTCGAATGGGAATCCGTCGATGATGAATACTACCAGGACTATCCTGTTTGCTGTTGCGATCTGCACCGCATTTGTCCCCCTGTCGTCCTCCTGGGCAGTTGAAGGGAAGGGATCTGTCGTCTCGGACGACATGCCGGACTCGGGAAGGATCGACGAAAACGCGGTCGATCGAGCAGCCCTGATCGGCAAACGCTTTCAGTTCTCGTGGACCTCGAATGAAGGAGGAGGCGTCAACGGCATCGCCACGCTGAGAGAGGACGGTTCCATCGAAGGCATTGGCAGCCCCAATGAGAGTGCGTGGCTCGTGGATGCCTCGGGCTGGCTTCTTTTCAGACATGCGGACGGCAGAGTCTCCACACGATACAACAAGGTCTGGTTGGAAGAGGGACGGCTCCGCTTCGAGGGGCCTTTCCTCTTCAGAGACGGCATCACTCACCACCTTGTCGAGATTGAAATCGCCGTGGCAGAGCCGGAGCATAAGGTAACGCCCGACCAGGCGGCAAGGATCAAGTACTCGACGCAGCGATTCATCTATCTCGATCCTGGGGAGAGCTGCAGCTTTCAGCTCAAGAACGGTGCGGAGAGGCAAATCCGTCTCGTGTCGGTCAAGGAATATGAGGACCCCGTCGTCCACCTCACTCGCCGGGCGGATGTGGAGGTTGAGATCGACGGCAAGCCGATCGAACTGACCTGCGCCCCCTATGGCATGCCCACGGAGGCCGGAGGGGTCCGGGTCCTGGCCGACACCACCTCGGCATGGCTTGAGACTGCAAAACGCGTGCAGTTCTCGCTGTGGGACGCATCAGATCCTATTGTGGATACAGCCTTCTTCTGCTTTCCGTTGCCCGGCTACCGCCTGTTCTCCCACGGCATGCAAGCCTACAACGAACCCGTACACCTGGGCCGCCGGGACGGCGACCCGAAGGGACAACGCTTCCATCACAACTACGGAGTCGATCTGGCCGGATATGAGGGCCGGCAGAAGGTCCTGAGCTGCATCGACGGCACCGTCGTCCAGACCAACCCGGAGGAAGGCGACCTCTCCGTCCGGGATGATCGGGGTTTCGTGCTGTACTACGGCCATCTGGACTCGATTCTCCCCGAGATCA